>ERZ1106929.1854-NODE-1854-length-16162-cov-5.442044_pt1 | contig 16162 bp, 17 predicted proteins | sample MGYA00403662_ERZ1106929 | MGnify/ENA primary metagenome ERZ1106929 (study PRJEB35170, sample SAMEA104062442) | human gut metagenome | biome: human gut; feature: human-associated habitat; material: faeces | place: Denmark | collected 2013-02-20 ... | reverse complement strand
GGGGGTTCTCCCCGCAGGCGGCCCGGGCACCGTGGAACTCGTTGGCGTAGAAGCCGTCGAACACAGGGCGCAGTTTCAAGACCTCTTCCCCCAGCTCCCCGGCGAAGGTGTCCCAAAAGCGCTTGTCGTTTGTCTCGGTGCCGTCGTTTTTCACCATGGCCTTGGTGCCCTTCCACACGGCGGCCACCAGGGGCTCCGGCTGAAAGCCAAAGGGCGCGGCCTTTTTCGCCACGCTGCCGGGGCTGCTGTTCCCGGTGTCCGGCTGGGCTGCCGGGCTGATTGGGGGCATCTTCGCCTTTGACTGGCTCCAGGCTGTGCTGTGCGGGGGCTTGCTGGCGGCGCTGTTCGCCGTGCTGCTGGGGCTTATCCTCACCTGCAAGAACAACTACTACGAGGATGTGCTCTCCACCGCGGAGACGGCCCAGTCCGCCGTCACTGCACAGAAGGAGGGGCAGCTCAACGAGGTGGTGCCCAAAAACGTGAAGGTGGGCAAAACCGGCCTGGGCAAGGGCTGGGGCGCCTCTGCCATCTATCACAAGCACCGGGTGGAGAACCGCCGCAGCGGGGTGTTCCTGTTCTCCAACATGTCCCTGATTTTTATGGCGGTGATTATCGGCTGCTCCCTCTTTATGCGGGAGACAGGGATGGTGGGCATCTTTGCCTTTGCCACCTACATGCAGCTGTTCACCGTGGCGCTGGGCCGGTTCAACCGGGAGCTGATTAAGCCCTACATCTACCTTATCCCCGAGCCGCCCCTGAAAAAGCTGCTGTACGCCATCAAGGAAAGCCTGCTCTCCGACACTTGGGAGGCCATTCTGCTCTTTGTGGTGGTAGGCGTGATTGTGGGCGCCTCTCCCCTGGAGATTGTCTGCTGCATGGTGGCCCGGGTCAGCTTTGCCCTGCTGTTCACCGCCGGCATGGGCGTGGGCATGAACGACTTCTTCCGCTCGGTGGGCGACTTCTTCCATGCCTCCGGGTCCTCCCTCACTGTAGCCCTGTATGTGTACGCCCGAGAGCGGGCCGAGTTCGACGTGGCTTTTGCCATCGCCGCCATCCTGATGCTGCTCACCCTGGCCATCAACTTGGCCGCCAAGCTGGTGGGCAAGAGATTAAAGAAAAAATAAGGAGCCTTACCATGGACGAAACTACTATCCTCTCCGTCAAGGGCCTGGACCTGTGGTACGGCACCGCCCAGGCGCTGAAGAACGTCAGCATCGACATCCCTGAAAAGAAGGTCACTGCCCTCATCGGCCCCTCCGGCTGCGGCAAGTCCACCTTCCTCAAGACTCTGGACCGGATGAACGACTTGGTCCCCGGCATCAAGATCACCGGCTCCCTGGAATACCGGGGCCAGGACATCTACGCCCCCACGGTAGACGTGACTTGGCTGCGTAGGCAGATCGGCATGGTGTTTCAGAAGCCCAACCCCTTCCCCATGTCTATCTACGACAACATCGCCTATGGCCCCCGCACCCACGGCATCCGAGGCAAGAAGGAGCTGGACGAAATCGTGGAGCGCTCCCTGCGGGGGGCGGCTATCTGGGACGAGGTGAAAGATCGGCTGAAAAAGTCCGCCTTGGGCCTGTCCGGCGGCCAGCAGCAGCGTATCTGCATCGCCCGGGCCTTGGCTGTAGAGCCAGACATCCTACTCATGGATGAGGCTACCTCTGCCTTGGATCCCATCTCCACATCCAAAATTGAGGACCTGATCGCCGATCTGAAAAACCGCTATACGATTATCATCGTCACCCACAATATGCAGCAGGCCGCCCGCGTGTCCGATAAGTGCGCTTTTTTTCTGCTGGGCGAGCTGATCGAGTATGGGGACACTACCCAACTCTTCTCCGTGCCCAAGGATAAGCGCACAGAGGACTATATCACTGGACGGTTCGGCTAAAAGGAGGAAATGCCACATGAGAAAAACCTTTGATGCGGAGCTTCTGGAGCTTAGCCGGGAGTTGACGTCCATGGCCGCCACCGCCCGGGACGCCATTGACCTGGTCACCTCCTCCCTGTCCACTGCAGACGCCGCTGGGGCCAAGGCCACCATCGAGATGACCGCTTCCCTGGACCAGCAGGAACGCACTATTGAAAACCACTGCATGTCTCTGCTCATGCGGCAGCAGCCGGTGGCCCGGGACCTGCGCACCATCTCCACAGCACTGAAAATGGTCACTGATTTGCAGCGTATCGGCGACCAGGCCGCCAACATCGCGGAGATCGCCCTGTTGCTGGCCGACGGAAAAAAGACGGATGTGCCTGAGGACATCGCCACCATGAGCCGCCAAGCCGGCCTGATGGTCCACCAAGCCATTGCCGCCTACGCTGATCGGGATGAGAACACCGCCCACGCTGTGGTGAACCTAGATGACGTGGTGGACGAACTGTTTGTCAAGGTCAAAAACGAGTTGACTGAGCGCATTGTTCACCAGGAGGACCACTCCGGTCGGGCAGTTGACCTCATCATCATCGCCAAGTATCTGGAGCGTATTGCCGACCATGCAGTGAACATCGCCAAGTGGGCCATTTTCTGTGTCACCGGCGAGCTGTCCTGACTGTATTGGCACTTTCTCCGACTCCCAACTGCGGGACCCTCCTTAGGGTCCCGCTGATTTCAAAATAAAAAGGAGCGCCGCCGATGGCACTGAAGATTGCCCTGGTGGAAGATGATTCCTCCATTCGAGCCATGTTGGAATACTATTTCAAGTCGCTGGGCCACGAAATCGCCGCCTTTGAGAGCGGAGAGGATTTTTTTGCAGCCTCTCCCAAGGCGGATCTAGCTCTGCTGGATGTGATGCTGCCCGGAATGGACGGGCTGGAGATTCTCCGCCGCCTCCGGGCAGATCCGGAGACCGCCAAGCTGCCCATCATTATGCTCACCGCCCGCCAGAGCGAGATGGACAAGGTGGCTGGGCTGGACGCCGGGGCGGACGACTATATCACCAAACCTTTCGGCGTCATGGAGCTCCAGGCCCGGGTGAACGCGGTGCTGCGCCGCCTGGGCCGGACCGATCCCGTGCTACGCTATCGGGACCTGGTCATCGACACCGCCGGGCGTACTGTCACCCGGGATGGCCAGCCCATCGCCCTGACTTTTAAGGAATTCGAGTTGCTGCGTCTACTGGTCAGCCGCCGGGGCACGGTCCTGACCCGGGATGAAATTCTCTCCTCCGTCTGGGACTACGACTTCGTGGGGGAAACCAGGACCGTAGATATGCACATCAAGGCCCTGCGTCAAAAGCTGGGCGAGGGCTATATCACCACGGTACGCTCCGTGGGCTACAAAATGGAGTGAATCGGGTATGAAACGGAAACTGACGATCTACATATTCCTTATCGCCGCCCTGTCTGTCGTCATCTCCTCGGCGGTTGGAGTGTGGTCTTTCCACCAGCGAGAGGTCGAGGATGCCCGCCAAACCCTCACAGAGCTGTTGTCCCTCATGGATGCGGAGGGGGGCACCACCGACGTGTCCGGCCTGCTGAAGCAGTTTTCCCAGGCTGCCCCGGACAAGCGGCTGACTCTCATCGCCCCTGACGGAACCGTGCTGGGGGATACTGAGAAGGACATCTACGAAGATCACTCTGACCGCCCTGAGGTGGAGCAGGCCCTAGCGGATGGCTCTGGTGAGAATATCCGCCGTTCGTCCAGCAATGGGGTCACCTACCTCTATGAAGCTCAAGTTTTCGACGATGGTGTAATTGCCCGGGCGGCTATGCCTCTGTCCTCCGTTAATACCTTGGCCCTCCAGGCCACCGCTGGACTGCTGGCGGCCGCTGTGTTATCTCTGTGCCTGGCCTGGGTCCTGGCCCGGAGACTAGCTGCCAACACCGCCAAACCGGTGGAAGATGCGGAAGTGGCGGTTCGCCAAGTGGACGAAACCCTCCAGTCTGCCCGCAGTGAGTTCACCGCTAACGTCACCCATGAGCTCAAGACCCCTCTGACTTCCATCAAAGGCTTCACCGACATGATGGCCTCCGGCCTGGTGAAGGACCCGGAGGACCAGAAGCGTTTCCTCACCATGATCTCGGTAGAGGTGGACCGACTGACCAAGCTGGTGGATGACATTCTCCAAGTCACCGAGCTGGAAACGGTAGCCGCCGTCCTGCCCGGGGAACAGTGCTCCCTGACCGATGTGGCCCGGGACACGGCCAAATTTCTAGAACCCGTGGCCCAGAAGGCTGACGTCACCCTATCCGTCTCCGGTGAGGAGGTGGTGGGGGCCATCGGCGCGGACCGCTTCCGGGAGGTAGCCCTCAACTTAATGGAGAATGCCGTCAAGTACAACAAAAGCGGCGGACAGGTGTCCGTCGCTCTGACCCGGGAGGGGAACCAGGCGGTATTCACTGTGGCAGACACCGGCATTGGCATTCCTCCGGACTGCCAGAACCGGGTATTCGAACGATTCTACCGGGTGGATAAGGGCCGTAGCCGGGCCGCTGGCGGTACCGGATTGGGACTGGCTATCGTCAAGCACATCGTAGCTCTCTACGGCGGCCAGATCAAGCTGGTCAGCACGGTGGGCTCCGGTACCACTGTCACAGTCTATCTGCCCTTGGCCTAACCCCGAACAAAACCAGTACGCCTCCGCAATCAGATTGCGGAGGCGTACTGGTTTCTTTTCACGCTCACACCTGTTCCAATTCCCGCTCCCTGGCCCGGAGAATTTTGGGAAACCGGACAGCAAACGTCACTGCGCAGATAAGTGCCGCCGCCACATCCGCCACTGGCTCAGCCACCAGCACACCGAACACCTGGTTCTGGAAAAAGTGAGGCAAAATAAAGATCAACGGAATCAGCAGGATAACCTTGCGCAGCAGGGCCATGAACAAGGACACCTTAGCCTGACCCAAAGCCACAAAGGTCTGCTGACAGGCCATCTGCACCCAAAACACGCACCATCCCATCAAGTAGATGCGCAAGGCCCAGGCCGCTAACGCTGTCAACTCCGGCTGGTCGTTGAAAATGGACACCCACACCTGTGGGAAAAGCTCTGACAGGCCCCAGATCACCAAGGCATAGATGCCGCTGGTGATCAGCAGCAGCCGGTAGGCCTTCTTCACCCGGTCCAAATTACCCGCCCCGTAGTTATAGCTGACAATGGGCTGCGCGCCTTGAGCCAGTCCCTGAAGCGGCAAGTAGACCACCTGCATCACCGAAGAACAAATGGTCATGGCGCCCACTGCGGTATCTCCGCCATAGGTCCGCAGAGAGGAATTGAAGGAGATAGACACTAAGCTCTCCGTAGACTGCATGATAAAGGGGGACACCCCCAGAGCCACGATAGGACCCAGCACCTCTTTTTTCAGACGGAGGTATTTTCGCCGGATACGCAGCAGGGACCTCTTCCCGGTAAGGAAGCACACCACCCATACCGCCGACGCAGTCTGGGCGATAATGGTGGCCAACGCCGCCCCCCGGACCCCCATATCAAACACAAAGATGAACAGTGGGTCCAGGGCAATATTGATGGCCGCACCGATCACCACCGTCAGCATGGCGAAAGTGGAAAATCCCTGGGCGGTGACAAAGGAGTTCAGCCCCAGCGCCAGCAGCACGGAGATCGACCCCCACAAGTAAATGGAAAGGTAATCCGAGGCATATCCAATGGTGTTCTCCGTAGCGCCGAAGGCCAATAGCAGCGGCTCCTTCCAGATTTGAAAGACCGCCGTAGCCACCACAGCCAGCGCAATTAGCAACGCTGTGGAGCTGCCCAGAATAGAATTTGCCCGCTCGTTGTCCCCCTCGCCCATGGCGATGGCCGCCCGGGGACCACCCCCCTGGCCTCCCAGGGCCGCCAGGGCGGAGATGAACATGATGATGGGGAAGCAGACTCCCAGTCCGGTGAGGGCCATATCTCCCTCCGCTCCCATATGGCCGATATAGATCCGGTCCACAATGTTATACAGGGCATTGACGATCTGGGCCACAATAGACGGCAGGGCCAGCCGTACCATCAGTGGCCCCAAGCGGTCCTTGCCCAGGTCGTTGGAATGCGCGCGTGCCAATGGAATCACTCCTAACAATTTAGCTGGTAAAGATAGTATAGCACACCCTGTCTGAAAAAGCAAAACCTCGGGAAAAAATCCCGCCTTGCGGAGATTGCTCTATTTTGGTACAATCGTTTCAAGCGAAACATGGGCGGGGAGGGACCTTTATGGTCATTCATATGACAAGGCAGCAGCTGTATACCCGGGGCGGCATTCTGGATGAGCTGATGGACACCGGCTTTTCCGCCGCCGGCCTGGTGGACGCCGCCGGACGGCTCATCCGCTACTCCGTCCCTACCCTGCGGGATCTGGGCAAGACCCAGGAGGAATGCGTGGGCCGTCCCATCGAGGAGCTGGACCCCGACACCCATCTGGGGCAGGTGGCACGCACCGGGGTGCCTGAGGCGGGGCGGTTGGTGCTCATGCGGGGGAAATACCACATCGTCACGGAGCTTCCCATCTACGAGGGCACAGATCGCATCGGAGGCATGGGCATGCTGGTGAGCCTGGATACCAACAAGCTCAAGCGGGCCCTGGGTAAGCTGTCCGAGGGTTCGACCCAGAGCGCGGCCCTGTACGACAGTCTGGCCCGCGCCTCCGGCTCATACACCTTCAACGACTTCATCGGGGAGCACCCCCTGGTGCGGGAGCTGCTGGACCGTTGCCGCCAGGCGGCCTCCACCCGCTACCCGGTGCTCATCACCGGGGAGACAGGTACCGGCAAGGAGATTCTAGCCGGCGCCATCCACTCCACCGCTTTTCCCAGCGGCAGCGCCCCCTATGTGAAGATCAACTGCACCGCCATCCCGGACAACCTGCTGGAATCGGAGCTGTTCGGCCACGAAAAGGGCGCCTTCACCGGGGCGGTCACCGCCAAGAAGGGTAAGTTCGAGTTGGCAGGGGGCGGCTCCATCCTGCTGGACGAGATTGGAGAGATGGATCTGCGCATGCAGTCCAAGCTGCTGCGGGTGTTGGAGGAGAAGGAGTTCGAACGGCTGGGGGGCAGCCGGATGCAGGTGATGGACACCCGGGTGATGGCCTCCACCAATGCCGACCTCCACGCTTTGGCCGACGCGGGACGGTTTCGCTCCGACCTGTACTACCGCCTGTCTACCATCGAGATCAGCGTACCGCCTCTCAGGGAACGGGCCTCAGATATTCCCCGGCTGGTGGATCACTTCGTCCAGCGGGAAGGACTGGCGGTGCGCTTCTCCCCGGCGGCCATGGACCAACTTCTGGCCTACCGCTGGCCGGGCAACGTGCGGCAGCTGCGCAACGTGGTGCTCCGGCTGGGCATCGGCGCGGCGGGCCAGGCCGTGGGAGCCGAACAGGTGTACGCTGCCCTGCCCCAGCAGCCTGCCCCTGCCCCGGCAGCGGAACCGGAGCTGGAGCCTTTGCCCGCTCAACGGCGGGAGAACTCCGGCCCCACTATGGAGGCAACGGAAATACGGGCCATCCAAGAGGCGCTGGCCGCTTGCGGATATAATCAAAGCCTGGCTGCCCGGTGTCTGGGTGTGGGCCGGACCACCTTGTACCGGAAGATGAAAAAGTACGGCATTCCTCTGCGCCGGGGGTTGGACTTGCCCGGACGGCTGTGATATAATAGATACCAATTAGATAGAACGTTTCTCTGGACGGATCTTCCAACTCTGGAGCTGCCTGTCGTGTTTCCAGTCTGATTTCACAGGCCCGTCCAGACCGAGTGAGATTTGGGAGGCGTATGACATGGAGCTCAATGAAAAAACGCTCAGCAGCCAGCTGGTCTACGATGGCCGGCTGCTGAAGGTATACTACGACACTGTGGAGTTGGTGGACGGCAACACCTCCTGGCGGGAAGTCATCCGCCATCCCGGCGCAGTGGTCGTGGTGCCCATCGACAGCCAAGGCAATGTCCATATGGTCCGCCAATTTCGCTATCCCTATGGACGGGTGCTTCTGGAGGTACCTGCAGGCAAGCTGGAGCCAGGGGAGGATCCTTTTTCCGCAGCCCAGCGGGAGCTGAGCGAGGAAGTGGGCGCCCAAGCCGCCCAATGGACCCCCATAGGGCAGATGATGCCCACCCCGGGCTTCTGCGACGAACTCCAGCATGTCTACCTGGCCCAAGACCTGACCTTTGGGGAAATACACCCTGACGAGGACGAGTTCCTGGAGCACGTGGCGCTGCCTCTGGAGGATGCCGCCGCCATGGCGGTGGACGGCCGGCTGGAGGACAGCAAGACAGTCGCCGCCGTTCTGCGGGCCTATCTCCGACTGAAGGAGGGATGACCCATGCGAAAAAAGATCCTGGTCATCGAAGATGAAAAAAATATTGTAGACATCCTGGTGTTCAACCTGATTCGGGAGGGGTACGACACTCTGGAGGCCTACGACGGCGCCACCGGGCTGCGCCTGGCGCTGGAGCAGGACCCTGACCTCATTCTATTGGACCTGATGCTGCCGGAGATGGACGGCTTCGAGGTGTGCCGCCGCCTGCGGGGAGAGGGCCGGGCCACCCCGGTCATCATGCTCACCGCCCGGGAGGAGGAGACGGATAAGGTGCTTGGCCTGGAGCTGGGCGCCGATGACTACATCACCAAGCCCTTCTCCATGCGGGAGCTGCTGGCCCGGGTCAAGGCCAATATCCGCCGCATCGGTATGACTGTCCAGGCCGCCCCATCGGGAGAACGGCTGGAGTTGGGTCGTATCACCGTAGATCCCCAGGCTATGACAGTCAGCAAGGACGGCCAGCCCCTGGACCTAACCCAGCGGGAGTATGAGCTGGTGCGGGTGCTGTCTTCTCACCGGGGACAGGTCTTTTCCCGGGAAGCCCTCATGGAACAGGTGTGGAATTACGAAGGCTATGTGGGCGACGTGCGGGCAGTGGACGTGGCCATCCGCCGCCTGCGGGAAAAACTGGAGGACGATCCTGCCGACCCCAAGTTTGTCGTTACAAGGAGGGGGCTGGGCTACTGCTTTGCCTCCTGAAGCGTCCCTGTACAGCCCCCTTGACCACGGCAGAAAGGAAGTGAGCCGGTGCGCCGCAGCCTGCATGTAAAACTGACCCTGATTATGATGCTTCTCATCCTGTCTCTGATGACGGTGGTTGGCTCCTTCCTCATCAACTCCGTGATGGGGTTTTACATCGATGATTTTTACAGTCAAATCGCCACCGCCTTTGGACAGGAAAACGTGGACTTTGTCCGCGCCCTTCAGACCCCCACCGAGGGGGAGACGGATGGTGCGGCCATGATCGACCAGGTGCTGGAGGCCTATTCTGGCTCTCTTGGCGTAGACAGCCGCAATCGCAACTACTATGTCTTGGATGGGGTGACCGCCGCATATCTGGCTGGTTCGCTTCCCCAGGCTCCGGAACACGGGGTCGTTATCACCCCCAATATCGAAGCCGCTCTGCTGGGCGAAACCGGAGATCAGAGCGATTCCACCGCCGACTACATGGATGCCGCCATTCCCATCACCCGGGGAGAGGCCCGGTACATCGTGTACATTCTGGACAACCGCCAGACTGTCCGCAGCCTGACCGCCGACCTGTTCACTCTCATCGGGGAGGCCCTGGTGCTGGGCTTGGTCATTTCTCTGCTGCTATCCACCCTGCTGTCCAAGACTCTGACCACCCCCATCGAGCGTCTCACCGACGGGCTGAAGGAGGTGGCCGACGGCAATTTCTCCAAGAAAATTGAAGTGACCAGCCGGGACGAGATCGGCCTGCTCACCGAGAGCTTCAACACTATGGCCCAGCAGCTCCAGGACACCATTGCCGCTGTGGAAAACGAACGCAATAAGCTGGACACCCTTTTCCTCCACATGGCCGACGGTGTGGTGGCCTTTGACCGCTCCGGCTGCGTCATCCACTTCAACCCCGCCGCCCAGGAGTTGCTCTCCCGGGCCATCCACATGGGGGACCGCTATAACCAGCTCTTCGGCGATCTCTTCACCCTATCTGAAGCGGCGGCGGTGGACGGCTACCTCTCCGCCGAGCGCACCGTAGGCAACCGGACCCTGGACCTGCGCCTGGCTCCCTATGACCGTGCCAATCAGGGGGGTGTGCTGGTCCTGATTCACGACGTCACCGAGCAGCGCAAGGCTGAGGAGATGCGCAAGGACTTTGTGGCCAACGTCTCCCATGAGCTGCGCACTCCCCTGACCAACATCCGGAGCTATGCCGAAACCCTGGTGGACGGCGCGGCCGATATGCCTCCGGAGATGACACAGAATTTCCTATCTGTCATTCTGGGGGAGTCTGACCGGATGACCCACATCGTCCAGGACCTGCTCACCCTGTCTCGGTTCGACTCTGGCAAGAGCGGGCTGAATCTCACCCGATTCCCCTTTGGTCAGGCCATCCGGGACACCTATCAGGCCGTCCTGTTGGATGCCCAGAAGCACGACCACACTATCTCTCTGCGCCTGCCTCCCGCCCTGCCGGAGATCCTGGCGGATCGGGAGCGCATCGTCCAGGTAATGATGAATATTGTGTCCAACTCCATTAAATACACCCCTAACGGGGGCGCCATTATGATCTCCGCAGGTGCCAGCGGCAAATGGGTTTGGATGGAGGTGGACGACAACGGCATCGGCATTCCCCAAGAGGACCGGGGCCGGATCTTCGAGCGCTTTTACCGGGTGGACAAGGCCCGCTCCCGCCAGTCCGGCGGCACCGGCCTGGGCCTGTCCATCGCCAAGGAGATCGTGGACAGCCACCAGGGCCGCCTGTTCCTGGTGGACAAGGACGCACCCGGCCTCACTATCCGGTTAGAGCTACAGGTAGACGGCCCTCAGGAGGACCACCGCCATGATGGATAAAAAGCGCCGTACCTTGGAGCGGTTCAAGACTGCTCTCATCGTCCTGCTCACACTGTCCGCTCTGGTGCTGGCCCTTCGCTCTCCCCTGCTTCAGAGCGCTGGACTGCCCTTTCTGTTTGATCAAGGTCTGGCAAACAGCACCTCTCTTACCCCTCAGACCGGAAGCCTCCCCACCGCCGCAGTTCCAGCCCGGTTGGTCGTGGGTACCTCGGTCAGCCGTTATGGCATCCAATATGATCAGGAAGCTGCGGACAATCTGTTTGACCAAACTGCCCCCTTATTAGGGGAAGCGCTGGGCAGCGCGGAAAGCTCCTCCACTCTCAGCGAACATGAGTGGCAGGCGTTGCTGACGGGTCAGTGTCTCTATTTCGGGTACCTCAGCCCCATCCCCCTGTCCGTTCTGTCCGGGTGGCTCACAGGTGACAAGGCTAATTCCTCCCTTGTCGACTCCACCCGGCATATCGTACTGGCTGCTGGGACAGACGGCATGCTCACCTTGAGCTACCAAGGGGTGGACGGGGGCTTCTACCAATGCGCCACCTCTCTGGATGCCTCCCTTCATTTGGAGCCTGTCGTCAGCTCTGTTGACCCCAACGGCGCCTTTTTCGCCTTTGAAGCTGACCTTCCCAGTGTGGTAGATCCCTACACTCTGTTTACGGAAGAAGAGGTGTCTGCCCTGGTCTATGACAGCGCAACCCCCCTATCCCTATCCGATGGGGATCAGCTCACCTCTCTGCTTTCCGCCTTGGCCTTCAGCGATCAAAACCAGGCCCCTGTTAATGACGGCTATACTTATGTGGATGGAGAGGATACCCTCCGTGTGCTCCAAGGAGGCTCTGTGGTCTACCACTCTTCCGGGGAGGGCCGGTACACCGCCCAACCTGGGCTGTCCGGCGCAGTGGAAGCTGCGTGGGTCCTGGCTAACGCAGCCGCCGCCCCTCTGGCCGGGCAGGCGCGGCTCTATCTTCTCTCCGCTCAGGCGGATGCCGACCAAAAGGACCACTATACCGTCATTTTTGGCTATTGCCTCAATGGCAGCGCTGTTCACCTCTATGACGACGGATGGGCTGCGGTGTTTGAGGTGACTGAGGGTGTTGTCACAGACTTCACCATCCGCCTGCGCTCCTACTCCGCCGCTCCACAGCAGGCCCTGCTGCTACCTGCGGAAAAAGCCGCGGCCGCCCTTACCGCCCTCACCCAAGACAGCCGTGAGTTGTCCGTCCAATACCGGGACAATGGAGACGGCCAAGCCGTGCCCTATTGGAACGCCACATAACAACGTCCGATCCGCCAGGAGGTGAACACCTTGGAGTGGCCCAAGCTGAAAAACATCATTATCCTCATTCTTCTTCTGGTCAACGGCTTTCTGCTGGTGTTGGTGGTGGGCCGGGAATTCCAGGTGAGCCGGTATGAGCGATCCGCTTTCACCCAAGCAGGTCAAGTCCTGGCCCAAAACGGCATCACGGTAGATGAGGATCTGCTTGAGCAGGCTGTCCGGGAATCGCTGGTGCCGCTTACCGTCCAGCGGGATCTCCAGGCAGAGATGGACATCGCCCAGGCCCTGTTAGGCGGCCAGGCCGTCCGAACTGACCAGGGTGGCGGCCTCTACGGCTATGATAGTGACCGAGGCTCCGCTCTGTTCCGCTCCAATGGTGATTTTTCTTTTTCGTTGCTGGACTGCCCGTTGGATGGACAGTCCCCCTCCAACCATGCCGCCGATATTTTGAAGCAAATGGGCCTGAACGGTGAGGAACTGGGTTCCCAAACAGCCGGGGAACAGACCAAGGTTTCCTTTCGCCAAGTGCTAAACGACGTACCTGTCTATACCTGCCGTCTGGACTTTCTCTATGGCAACGGCCGCCTGCTGTCCATCAGCGGCACTCTCATGACGGGCTCTGTCACCCCCGTCTCCACTCCCTCATCTGCCTTGGATCTGCCTACCGCGCTCATCAGTTTTCTTCGGGGGGTGCTGGAACGGGGCGACGTATGTTCTTCCATTGACGGCCTGCGCCTTGGTTACCGCTCCAGTCAAGCTTTTGGGGCCGACATCCGCCTCACTCCTACTTGGCTGATTACCACCAACATCTCCGGCTACTATCTGGACGCCGCCACCGGTACGCTGACCCCGGCGGAGATCTGAAGGGCAAAAAAGCCCGCCGGGAGGACTCCCAGCGGGCTTTGCAATGCAATTTTCAGATCTTGCTCTTGGCCAGCTCGGTCAGCTGGGTGAAAGCAGCCTTATCGTTGACGGCCAACTCGGCCAGCATCTTCCGGTTGATCTCCACGTTGGCCAGCTTCAGGCCGTGCATAAAGGTGGAGTAGTTCATACCGTTGAGCTTGCAGGCGGCACTGATCCGGGCGATCCACAGCTGACGGAAGTCACGCTTCTTCAGCCGACGGCCGGTGTAGGCGTACTGCAGGGACTTCATCACCTGCTCGTTGGCCATCTTGAAATGCTTGCTCTTGGCGCCCCAATAGCCCTTGGCCAGCTTGAGCACCTTATTTCTTCTCTTGCGCGTCATCATCGCGCCTTTCACTCTTGCCATTGTGTTTCAGCCTCCTATATATGAGTAAATGAACGTCCCTTATTTATAGGGGATCATGCGCTTGACGGTCGCCTCGTTTGTGACATCGGCGTAGGCGCCCTTGCGGAGGCCTCTCTTGAGCTTCGTGGTCTTGCCGTGGCCATTGAGCAGATGGCGGCGCTTGGTCTGGCCGCGCTTGACACGGCCGCTCTTAGTCAGCGAAAAGCGCTTCTTCGCGCCGCTGTGGGTCTTGATCTTAGGCATGGTGGTCGTCTCCTTTTACAGTGTAGTAGGCGGCGAAAACGCCGCAGGGAACTTACTTATTGGGCTTAGCGCTCTTAGCAGCCAAGAAAATGCTCATGTGCCGGCCCTCCAGCTTGGGTTCCTTATCCATACTGGCCAGCTCGGAACACTGCTCGGCAAAATCCAGCAGCAACCGCTTTCCAATGTCAGTGTGGGCCATTTCTCGACCGCGGAAGCGGACGGTGACCTTCACCCGGTTACCCTCAGCCAAAAATTTCTGAGCGTTGCGCAGCTTGGTGTTGAAATCACCGATGTCGATGCCCGGGGACATGCGGACCTCCTTGATCTCCACCACATGCTGGTTCTTCTTGGCCTCTTTCTCCCGCTTGGCCTGCTCAAACTTGAACTTGCCGTAGTCCATGAGCTTGCAGACTGGGGGCGTGGCGGTAGGGGAGATCTTCACCAGGTCCAGCCCTGCCTCGTCAGCGTGACGCTGGGCCTCGGCCGCGGACATGACGCCCAGCTGACCGCCGTCGGCGCCGATGAGCCGAACTTCCCGGTCCCGGATCTCTTCGTTAATTTGATGGGTCATGTTAGCTATGGCAAAGCACCTCCATAAAACAAAAATGTGGGCGCAAGACAGCACCCACATCCACGACAAGAACCGTGCCCTATACACGGTGATCTTCCATGTTGACCTCTTTGCCTCAGGCTGGAGGTGAGGACGGCGGCGCCACTCCTGCTTTGTTTTGCGTTGATAGTATACCAGAGGAAACCTTGGCTGTCAAGTGTTTTTTGCCTGCCGCGCCAGTCGAAGTTCGCATCGGCCCTTGCCGCCGGTCCGGCCAGTCCCCTCCCGGCCCGATCCACTTTTTCCAATGCTAAGGAGGAGTCCCCATGAACACCCAGGAACACTATCAATCCGACCTGCTGTTTTACTTCGACGGACGGCCCCAGGAGCTGGCGCTGTACGAGGATCTGTTCCAGGCCATGTCCGCTGCCTTTCCAGACGCCTGCGTCAAAGTACAGAAGAGCCAGATCAGCTTCTACGGCCGGCACCTGTTTGCCGCCGCCTCCCTGCCGGTGCGGCGGAAGAAGGGCTGGCCGGAGCACTGCCTCATGGTGACCTTCGGCCTGGACCACCGGGAGAACCATTCCCGTATCACCGTTGCCACCGAGCCCTATCCCAACCGCTGGACCCATCATGTTCTAGTGTCAGAAAGACGGGAGATTGACACACAGCTGATGGATTGGCTGGTTCAGTCCTGGGTCTTTGCCGAGAACAAACGGTAGATCTGCCGACTGCTGTGGACTCTCGTTGACTTTTTCCCCTAGGTCCACTATAATGGGATGGGATATTTTGCCCAAAACAACCATTTGCCCATCGACAAAGGAGTGACGCCCATGAAAGGGATCATACTGGCCGCCGGCCGGGGCACCCGCCTATATCCCATGACCCGGCCCGTTTGCAAGCCCCTTCTGCCCGTCTATGATAAACCCCTTATCTACTATCCCCTGTCTGTGCTTATGCAGGCGGGCATTCATGAAGCACTGATCATTGTTCCTCCTGGGGAAGAAGGCACCTTTGCCTCCCTGCTTGGGGATGGAAAACATCTGGGCATGGACATCCACTATGCAGTCCAGCCTGTGGCTCGGGGCATTGCTGACGCCCTGCTCATCGGAGAAGATTTTTTGGCGGGAGACGACGTATGTCTGGCCCTAGGAGATAATATTTTCCACTCTCCTACCCTGCCTGCAGCCCTCAAACGGGCCGCCGCACAAAACCACGGCGCTACCGTGTTTGGCTACTATGTAGACGATCCCAGACCCTTCGGCGTGGTAGAGTTTGACGCGAATGGCCGGGCTATCTCCATCGAAGAAAAGCCCCAGCACCCCAAGAGCAACTATATTATCCCCGGACTGTACTTCTACGATCATACCGTTCTCTCCATCGCCAAGTCCCTAACTCCCTCCGCCCGAGGAGAGTTGGAAATCACCGATGTAAACCTGGAGTATCTCCGCCGGGATCAGCTGCGGGTCATTCCTTTAGACCGGGACTTTATATGGCTAGACGCGGGAACCGCCGACAGTCTACTGGTGGCCGCCCAGGCCATTCGGGACATCCAGGCCGGTGGCCGGTATGTAGCCTGCATTGAAGAGATTGCCCGGGCAGTCCATGGGAGAGGGGGGAAGGTCATCGCCAGCCTGAACGTGACCCTGGCCTGGCAGGTGGGAAACGCGGAGCCCTTCTGCGACGCCTTCCTCTGCGGCTTTGACACGTATCCTGCCGCCGTGCTGGATGTGGTGTTGGGCCGGTTCGCCCCCACGGGCCGCCTCCCCCTGACCCTTCCCAGAGGGGATGAGGTGCTGAAGGTGGACGCCAATGGGGTGTGCGTAAGCCCCAACGATGTGCCGGGCTATGACAAGGACCGGTATATGCCCGATTCCCTGAAGGACGAAAACGGCAAGGCCTACGCTTACCGGGATTCGGCAGGGAACTACTATGAGCTGAACTTCGGCCTCAGATTCAGCTAAGACAGCTTATAACGGAAATCGGATTCAGCCGGCAGAAGCCAACAGGGCGGACGCCGGCTCCTTCTATCTTC
>ERZ1106929.1836-NODE-1836-length-16281-cov-47.344324_pt1 | contig 16281 bp, 10 predicted proteins | sample MGYA00403662_ERZ1106929 | MGnify/ENA primary metagenome ERZ1106929 (study PRJEB35170, sample SAMEA104062442) | human gut metagenome | biome: human gut; feature: human-associated habitat; material: faeces | place: Denmark | collected 2013-02-20 ... | reverse complement strand
TCAGACGGCTTATGTAAGATTCAAGGTACAGTATGAAGAAAGCCGGGCGCAGTGCAGACACTACGTTCTGCTTCTTTCAAGCACAAGAATAACACTTTGATGTTGTACAGTCAACAACCAAAAACAAATTTCAGAGACTTGTACAACTACATAAGATTTTATTTGTGAAAAAGAAAAATACCGCCCATGCAGCGCAGCGATGGATTTTGTCGGGTGAATCGGCGGCAAAATGAATCGGGTGTGTTGCGGGGCGGTAAATTCTTCGTGGACTTTTCCTCACGGAAGTGGTGGGTCTCACGGTGATAACCAACCACTTTCTGTGGCTGTGTTCAAAATGAACACGACCACATCTTGTGGATGGTTTCAAACCAATCCACAAAATCAGTGAGATTTGTGACAGAGAATATCATGTTTCGCAAGGTGCGTCAAGATGATTTTGAAAAATTTATGACGGTAAAGCATAAGAAGTCTTACTATTTGGCTCAAATTGAAGTCTACTTGACTTTTTTATTGAAGAGATGTCCGTTTTATGCTGCTGCATCTGTAACAGCCTGACGATAAGCACTTGCAGCGTTGTTATTTTATTCAACTGGCTGGGGGATAGTCCTCTGCATCGGGCGAAGTATTCCTCAGTACGGTTTCCACCGCGCACAGAGCAATCTTGGCAAGATTCAGCGTGGTATGGGGATTCATGGCGGTATGCCTCCGTCTATTTTTCTGTGTATAGAATACCACATAAACAAAAAGAGAACGGACGGTCGTTTCTGTTTACGAATTGAGCGCCTGCCACAACGCATCTGAAGCATCAAACACTGCCACGCTGTACCCGGCAAAGCGGCTCTGGATATCAACAGTCTGGCTGCCATCGGCGGCAGTGTTGTAGCTGCCCAGTTCCAGCCCGGAAAGGGCGGGCTGGCTGCGCCACGGGATAAGCTTTGTCTGCCATTCCGCGCCCAGCTTTTCGCTCAGTGCCCCATAGGCCTGTTCGAAGCCCTCCGGGTCATCCAAGATCCAGATTTTGCTCTCGCCGTTGGCAAGGTCGGTGTTCATCTGGGTGGCACCGGCCATCTGACCGTTCATGTCGGTCAGGGCGGCATCGGCGCTCCATGTGTAGTTGTTCACCTGCACCACCACAGTCCCGTCGCCGTTGGCGTCCTCCGCATAGTCTGCCAGCGCAGTCTGCAGGCGCTGCACGGCCTCGTCCGGCAGGGCCTCCGCCGTGACTACCGCCACGGTGTAGTCCGGGTCTACGGTAGTCAGCAGGCCGTGCGCCACATACGCTACGCCCACAATGACCATTGCCGCCACCGCCACGATGCCCCAGTTGTAATACCACCAGTTGGCGCGGGAGCGCTTTTTCTGCTCCTGTGCGGTCAGGGGCTTATCCGGCGCTGCCGGGCGCGGGATGCTGCGCACCTCTACGCCGTATTCCTGCCGCAAAACCGGGAACAGGGTCTGCATCGCTGCCAGCCCCGGCAGCCAGAAGCCGAACAGCACCGCCCAGAACACGCTGACCGGGAACAGCAAGATCATGCCGCCGATGCCCGCCAGCATGAGAACGCCTGCCAGGACGCAGCGCGCCGGGGCGACAGCCAGCAGCCTGCCCGCCCGGCGCAGCAAGCTGTCCGGGGCGGGCAGTTGCAGCGGCAGAACGGCAGCGCAAAGCGTAGCCAGAACCGCCAGCACCAGAAAATCCAGCGCCAGAAAAACGAGAATGGCAAGCCCGGGGTAATACCCCTGCTGCGCGGCGGCTTCAAACACAAAGGCCGATACAAAGCACAGCAGCCCCAGCACCAGCGTGCCAATGCAGCCAAAGCCGCAGGCGGCTTTCCAATGGGCGGCTAGGGTCTGCTTTGCCCGGGGCAGCCACTGGGAGGGGTCGTTCTGCAAGCTGCGCAGAGCGCAGTCTGCCAGCAGCACCATGGCAGGGCCGGTCAGCAGACCGGTGACCGCACTGCACACCACCGTCAGCGGCAGGGAGAGCAGGGTCACGCCCAGCGAGACCCCCAGTGTGGCAGGCAGGCAGAGCACGCAGACCATCAGGTTCGTGCCCAGCAGCTGGCCGAGGTCGCGGCCGACCATCTGGCAAAAGCGTGCAAAGCCTTTTTTCTCCGGCTCGTTTGGGCCTACGCCGTGGCCGTCCCGCCCATAAAGGGCATTGTAGATGCTCATTTTACTTCACCTCGGTGCCAAAGGCTTCGATTTGGGTCAGCGCCGGGAAGGGGGAAGTCCCCTCGGCCTGAATCAGATCCTTCAGCACAAGGCTGCGCACCCGCTTGGGCTCAAAGGCCACGCTCTGGGGTTTGGCGCTTTTCACCAGCGGGATGTCCAGCTGGCTGCCATCAGAAAATTCCACCGTGGCCTTTACCCAGTAGTTGTCGTGGGGGAAATCTGCCCGCTCGGTGATGCGCAGCTCATCCAGCAGTACTTCCCGGCCAAAATCCAGCGTCAGGGCTGCGTTCGGGTCGCGGTTGATGCCCCAGCTCTGGTAGGGATACTCGCCGTGGGCGCTGTTCTCAAAAATGCCGTCGATGGCGTTGCGGGCGGCAAACACCGCCTCGCCGCGCGTTTCTACGTTGGCGCTGGCGTGGGGATAAAAACCGGTGTCGCCATGCTCGTCATAGCAGTTGAAGGCCAGATTCCGCCGGGCGGCAATCTCTTCCGGCAGTGCCAGCCGTGCCCGGATAACGTGACGGCTGCCCGCAAAGCTCTTGGGCGAGTAGGTGATGGCCTGCTCCCCGAAGGGAATGTGGAAGTTGATCTCCCGCTTGACCACATACACAAGGGCTTCGGGCATGGTGTCCTCGAACTGGATGACGCAGTACTGCCCGGGATGGTCGATCTCCAGCGCCACCCGGTCGCCGGGCTTGTAGCAGTTGGTGTAAACAAGGGATACGGCGGTGTCAGCGTCACAGGTCATCAGGGTGTGGCCGGCTTCGTCCAGAATTTTCAGCTTGATGGTTTCCATGGCAGTTCTCCTTAGTACAGTTCGAGCTTCAGCATTTTTTGGAAATGCAGGGTGATCTTATAGATCGTTTCCGGCCATGCGGTGCGCAGGCGCGGGTCGGTGATAGGCACCGCCGTAACAGCAGCCGTTGCGGCGTCCGGGTCAAAGCGGATGCCGCCCAGTGTGCCCACCGCAAAGCCGTCCGCAGTGGGGACGGGTTGCTGCTCGGTGAGCAGGGTCAGGTCTACTGTGCCGGGATAGTCTGTTTCGTCCCGCAGGGTGATGCCCTGTTCGCTGACAGATACGCTGCGGCGGTAGGTGGTAAGCCCCGGGATGGGCGGGTACGCGCCCGCCAGTTCGCCGGTGATGCTATTTTCCTCGGTGCACACCTCCCGGGCAGCGTATTCCGCGCCGGGCAGCTGCTGCACGCCGTCAAAGGTGGGCAGGTTGTGCCATGCGCTCTGCATCGTCCAGATCTCATACCGCTGAGGGCTGAAGGTCTTTTTGGTGTAGCTCTCCACTCCGATATCGATGAGAAACGGTCTTCCGTCCTTGTACACGGTAATGCTGCCGGTATCGTTGTGGTTGTGGCTGTCGCCGTTGGAGCCAAACTTTGCACCCAGCACCCAGCTGCCCTGCCGTGCGGCATAAATGCCTACACTGGGGTACCATACTGCAGAACGATGCTGGGGAACTGCGGCGTATTCCATCAGTTCCTGCTCGGCAAAGGCGGTGGTCAGCCGGTACCACAGGTTGATGTGGGTGCTGCCGTCCGGGTTCTGCAAATGGTCGGGGTCGGCATCGGCGCGGAAATCTGCCGCCGCAAGGGCCTGCAAAGCATCGCTGCCTACGGCCTGTCCAAAGCGGTATTCCCGTGCACCGCAGCGCCCGGCCAGGGGGCTGCAATCGCCAAAGTTCAGATAGTAAGGTCCTTCCACATGGACATTGCAGATGTACTCCGCGATATTTTTGATCTTTGTTTCTCTGAATAGCGGGCGGAAGGCCTCCGGCGCAACGTTGGATAAAATTTCAAGACAGCCCCACAGGGTCAGTCCGGCGTGGCGATAATACTGCGCACCCTCGTTGCAGCAGCCGTCCGCGCCGTAGTCCTTCAAAAAGCAGTCGAGGCTGTAGGCTGCCTGCTTGACGGCAGCTTTTCGCTGCTGCTGGGTGGTGGGCAGCAGAAAAACGGTGAGCAGCACATTCTGAGTGCACCAGCTCGTCCAGTTACACATAGGCTCTTCGCAGTTGCCCATCCACCAGAAGTGGCTTGTAAAATAAGGCGTCAGGATGCGGGCGTCCAGCTCCCGCTCCATCCTCGCCGTGATGCCCGGCGCGGCAGTATCCAGCTCATCGGGCAGTAAGTACCGGGTCAGCGCCAGAAGCGCGCCGGTCTCGGCGGCAAATAAATCCACGATGGGGCGGGTGGTGTCCGGCAGGGGCAGCTGCGGGGTGTCCCGCACATAACTGTTGTGGGCGGGCAGCTGCCATGCACTTTCCTCGCAGATCGCCCATACGGTATCGGCAATTTCATCCAGAAAGCGCCCTTTGTGCTCCACACACTCGGCACTTACCAGCGCGCACAGCCGCGCCCGGCGGGAAAAGTAAGCCGTCTCCCATGGGGTGCGCCGCCCAGTGTGGGTGAAATCCAGCCAGAGCGAGAGCGGCAGGGGCGCAATGGGCGTTTGCAGCGCGGCTTCCCCCGCCTGCAAAAAGCGCTGCTTTGCCCGCAGGGGCAGCCCCTGCCATGCGGTGTGCTCTTTGACAGGGGGAAAGGGCCGGTAATCGGGAAGAAATTCCGGCAGATGAGCAAGCTGTTCCTGTATCATAAAAGCCTCCGATTTTAAATACTTTGCTGGTATTCCCGCGGGCTGAGCCCCGTGACCTTTTTGAATACCTTGGAAAAATAGAAAGCGCTCTCGTACCCCAGTTTCTCAGCGATCTCGTATACTTTCAAATCGCCCTGTTCCAGCATCTCTTTTGCCGCAGCGATGCGGGTCTCGGTGATGTACTCCACAAAGCCGCTGTCGCCGTATTTGCCGAACAGCTGGCTGAGGTAGTTGGGCGAAAAATTGAATACAGCCGCCACATCGGCCAGCGTCAGTTTTTCCGAAAGATGATTCTTAACATACTCCTGCACCTGTGCCACCACCTGCATCTTCCCGGCGGTGGCGTCGCCCTCGTTGACCTCCACGAACTGGATGGGCTGCTCCACCGTGAGCAGGGGCTGTAGGTGGGCGTTTTCCCGGCAGCGGCGCGCCAGCCCCAGCAGGGAGCCGGTGGGGCGTCCTACCGCCCAGAGCAGCCGTACCGTGAAATAGTTGTATAGAATTTGGCTGGCGCGTTCCAGCAGCGGGCGCAGTACCGTCCGGTATTTTTGGCACTGGGCATCGGTCAGGCAGAAAAGCACATTGCAGCGCATGGCATCCGCCCCGGTCACATAGCAGGGCAGGTAGTTTTGCAGGGTGGTCTCCAGCATCCGCCCGCAGGAAAAACTCAGCTTCAGCTGCTGGGCGGGGGTAAGGGCGGTGTTGGCGATGATCTCGCAGCTGGCTACAAGGTAGGCGTCGCTTGCAAGGTTCAGCTCCATGTGCTGCAAAGGCTGCTCCAATGCGGCTTCGTCCGGGAACAGCCCGGCGTACAACCGCACGAAAAAACGCTCCTGATAGCTGCGCACACTCTCGGCAAGATTTTCCTGTGCTGACAATTCGCCCAGCAAAGCACGCTCCTTTTTTACCTTTTCGGCGGCCTTGGCAAGGGCGGTTTGCAGGTTTTCGGGGGTCAGGTCCAGCTTGACCAGATAATCCACCACTCCGGCACCCATGGCCTGCTTGATGTAATCAAATTCTTCAAAGCTGGTCAGCATGATAAAGGCGGGCAGGGCGTTGCGCTCCCGGCAGGTGCGGGCAAGGGTAAGCCCGTCCATCACCGGCATTTTTACGTCGGCAATGACGATATCCGGCTTCTCCCGCTCAATGAGTTCCAGCGCCAGCTTTCCGTTGCGGGCGGTGCCGCAGACGGTATAGCCCAGCTTTTCCCATTCCAGCATCCCCTGCAGGCCGATGAGCACCAGCGGCTCATCATCCACCAGTAATATCCGCAGCATGGGTGTCTCCTTTCTGTTGATAGGGCAGCCGGATGGTGACCTCGGTGCCCACGTCCTCTTCACTTTCAATGGTCAGGCCGTAACCCTCGCCAAAGGAATACCGGATGCGGCGGTTCACGTTCCACAGGCCGACATGACGGAACTTTTCAGCCTTTTCGGCACCCTCGGCGGGCTCGTCCAGAAGGTGAGCTACCTGCTCCGGCGGCATGCCCACGCCGTCATCGGTAATGCGCAGCAATACGTCCCCGGTATCCGGGTCGGTGGAGATATCCAGCAGCACGCTGCCGTGGCCGCCCTTGGGTTCCAGCCCGTGGAAGATGGCGTTTTCCACCAGCGGCTGCAAGGTGAACCGGGGAATCATGCAGTCCCGGCAAAGGGTCTCGCTTTCAATGCGGGAGACCTCAATCTCCAGGTCGCCGCCGTAGCGGTACTGCTGGATGGTAAAGTAATCGTTGAGCAATGCCAGCTCCTCCTGCAAAGGCACCAGCTTCTGGGTGCCTTTGGAGATGCTTTTGGTCAGCCGTGCAAAGGCGGTGACCATCTCGGCAATGCCGGGCGCGTGCTGGATGGTAGCCATCCAGCGGATGCTGTTGAGGGTGTTGTAGATAAAGTGCGGGTTCACCTCGTTTTGCAGCATCCGGTATTCCAGCTCCTGCTTGCGACGTTCGTCCTCCACCCGGCGGGTCATCAGGCTGTCCACGTTTTCAGCCAGCTGGTTGATGCCCCGGCCGATGTCGCCCAGCTCGTTGTTCCACTCCACCGTGCGGTCGGGGGCAAAGTTGCCGCTGCCCACGGTTTCGATGCGCTTTTGCAGCGCCTCCACCGGGCGGGTGATGACCCGCTCCAGCCAGTGCTGCATCAAAAAGCTCAGTCCCCAGATGATGGCAGTGCCAAGGGCGACCAGCCACAGGTACACGCCGTAGTGCAGCAAAAAGGTATTTGCGGGCAAAAGCTGTACCAGTGCCGCGCTGCGGCCGTTCAGTGTTACCTTGACTACATAATACTTCTGGCCGTCCAGCTGCACCTTGCCCTGCCATGCGGTCTGCTCTGTCACGCCGTTATTGCTGCCGGTGCGCAGGGTGTAGTCCACCTCCCGCAGCGGATTTTCAATCTCGGTCAGGCTGCCGTTTTCGATCTGCCACAGGCGGCTGCCCATCTCCCAGTACAACGCGCTGCCGTCGGTCAGGCTGTAACCTGCTGCCGGGTCGGTGATAATGGCGGTATCCAGCGCAAGGTAGGTGCTGCCCCGGTGCAAGGTGCCCTTGCCGCAGCGGACAGGCTGGCTGATGGCGATGCAGCTCGGACTGCCGGGCAGCAGCGGGTCGGTGGCGAACTGCATCCCGTACCCCTTGGTGAGAAACTGCTTTACGCTGGTGCGGTTGAGCGCCGCCGAGGAGTTCAGCGGGCCGAACTGCAAATGCCGGTCGTTCTCATTGGTAACAAAAAAGCGGAGGATATGGCTGTACAGGGTGCTGGAATAGTATTTTTCCTGCATGGCTTCGTAGGCGGCAATGGTCTGGGTGCCGTTGATATTTTCCTGCGAGATGTACCGCCGCACGGTGCTGTCAATGGAAGCCCAGTTCAAAAGAGCATCGGCGCTTTCCAGACTGGTCTCGATGGAGGTAGCCACCAGCCGCAGGTTGAACTCTGCCGCCTGCAGGGAGTTGGCACGCACATATTGGTTGGAGAGAATGAACAGCGCCGCGCCCACGGCCAGAGAGGTAAGAAAGGTAAAAAAGCGCATTCCCCACACGATCTGCCGCCGCAGCGGGAAACGGTGGCTGCTCTTCATAACGGTGCCTCCTTTCTGGTGACAGTTTGCATTCTTTCCTTTATACAGTACTGATTCCGGCGCGGTTTGTCAACGGCTTTTTTCATGAGAATTGTGTACTTTATATGCTTTTTTCTCTCGTCACGGATGCAAACTGTGCAAGAGAACAAGAAAGTGCAGACTCCAGTGTAAGAAAGTACATCTTTTTTTAAAAGATACAGAAAAACTGCAACTCTTCCCGGAATTTTTCCATTCCGGTTTTTGCGTTTGTGCGGTATCCTAGTGTCAACAAAAGCGAGCGGCTCCCCGGCACGGGGGAGGCTGCTGCACAGAACAAACACACTGCCCTGAAGGAGGACACACTTATGAAAAAGATCTCTCGTCGTTCGTTCCTTACCGCTGCCGCTGCCTGCGGCGCAGCTGCTGCCCTGAGCGCCTGTGGCGGCTCTTCTGCAAGCTCCACCGCTGCTTCCTCCACTGCCGGTTCCACCGCTGCTTCCGCAGCCGCAGGCCCTGTTACCCTGCAGTGGTCAGTGTGGGATAAGGAGTCCACTCCCTACTGGCAGGCCATGGCCGACGGCTACATGGCAAGCCACAAGGACGTGACCATCGAGATGGTGGATCTGGGCTCCAGCGATTACATGACCGTTCTGGCTACCCAGCTGGCCGGCAGCGCTGATCTGGATATCGTGACCATCAAGGATATCCCCGGCTACGCAAACCTGATCAATCTGGACTACCTCAAGCCTCTGAATGAGGTGCTGACCCGCGACACCGGCGATTTCAACGGCACCATCGAGCAGCTGACCACCGATGACGGCAACTTCTACGCCGTGCCCTTCCGCAGCGACTTCTGGGTGCTGTACTACAACAAGGATCTGTTTGATGCTGCCGGTGTGGAGTATCCCTCCAATGACCTGACAATGGAAGATTACGATGCTCTGGCCCGCAAGATGACCAGCGGCTCCGGCGACACCAAGGTCTATGGCTGCCACTACCACACCTGGCGCTCTGCCGCTTCTCTGTTCTCCATTCTGGACGGCAAAAACACCATCATCGACGGCACCTACGACTTCATGAAGCCCACCTACGATATGGTCATTGCCCAGCAGAAGGACGGCATCTGCATGGACTACGGCTACCTCAAGACCTCTTCTCTGCACTACTCCGCAGCCTTTGAGAACCAGCAGTGCGCAATGGTCAACATGGGCAGCTGGTTCATCTCCACGCTGGAAGCTTACATGAAGGATGCCGAGACCAAGTTCAACTGGGGCATCGTCAAGTACCCGCACCCCGCCGGTGCAGAGGCTGGTTCTACGCTGGGCACTGTGACCAGCTTGGCCATCAACGCGGATTCTCCCAAGGCAGAGGCCGCTGCCGACTTCATCAACTGGTGTGTCTCCGAGGAGGGCGCACAGGCCATTGCCAAGACCGGCACCTTCCCGGCCTGCGGCTCCGCTGCTACCGCCGAGATCATCAAGTCCACCGAGGGCTTCCCCGAGGACAGCAATTCTGTGGATGCACTGACCACCAGCAATGTCTATCTGGAAATGCCCTACACCCAGTACGCATCTGATATCGAGACCATTCTGAACGCCGAGCACGATGCTATTATGACCATGAGCGAGACCGTGGACGAGGGCATCCAGAACATGAACGATCAGGTTCCCGCAGTTCTCGGCTGATAAAGCGTTTTCCGCAATACGTTGCGGTTCTCCTTCTTCATCATTTTCGATCCCCATTCATTTTCCGGTGGACGAGCATCGGAAAAAAGCCCTGTCCGAGCGGGGCGGGTATGCACAGCGCCCGCCCCGCTCATTTTTTGGAAAAATGGTTATACTTCCGGGAAAGGAGGCTCTTTTATGGCGAGTGCTGCTGTCCAGAATAAAACTCCCCGTAAAGTGCTAAAAAAATCGACCCGCGATTCTCTGATCGCGTATTCCTTCATTGCGCCAAACTTCATTGGCTTCTGCGTGTTTACGCTGGTGCCCATGGTGTTTGCCATTGCGCTGGCCTTCTGCGCATGGGACGGCCGCCACGCCATTGAATTTGTCGGCCTGAAAAACTTTGTAAAGCTCTTCACCACCGATAAAATCTTTCAGGCGGCTTTGAAAAACACCATCGTCTATGTCATCGGCACCGTGCCGCTTACGCTGGCCTGCTCGCTGGCCATGGCCGTGCTGCTGAACCAGAACGTGAAGCTGCGCAACTTTTTCCGCACCGTGGCGTTCTTCCCTTACGTTGCTTCGCTGGTGGCGGTGGCAGCGGTATGGAACATGATCTTCAACCCCTCCATGGGCCCCATCAACATGATCCTGAACCAGTTCTTCGGCGTGGCGGTGGAAAACCTGCCCCGCTGGGCTGCCGGCAAGGACACCGCCATGATCACGGTCATCCTGTTCAGCGTGTGGAAGAACATGGGCTACTACATGGTCATCTATCTGGCCGGCCTGCAGGGCTGCAACCCGGACCTGAACGAAGCCGCCGAGCTGGACGGTGCAAACCGCTGGCAGCAGTTCTGGCACATCACTCTGCCCCAGCTGCGGCCTACCACCTTCTTTGTGGTCATCATGCTCACCATCTCCGGCTTCAAGGTCTACGACCAGATGTACATGATCACGCAGGGCGGCCCCGGTACTGCTACCATGACGCTGGTGTACTACATCTATAATGTGGCCTTCGTCAATACCCCGAAATACGGCTACGCAAGTGCAATTTCCATGGTGCTGTTCGTACTGGTGCTGATCGTTACCATCATCCAGTTCCGCGGCTCCAAGGGCGAGAACTGAGAAAGGAGGAAGAACCATGTCTGCTGCTATTATCAAGACCGAGGTCTCTCAGAAGCGCCGCAATTTCGTCTCCAAGTTCCTGATCTATTTCTTCCTCATCGTCATCACAGCTTGTATGCTGCTGCCCTTTTTGTGGATGCTGTCCTCCTCCTTTAAGCTGAATAAGGACGTGTTCGGCTTCCCTATCCAGTGGATCCCCAAAAATCCCCGCTGGCAGAACTATGTGGACATCTGGACCCAGATCCCGCTGCTGACCTTTGTGAAAAACACGGTCAAGATCACCGTGGTGGTCACCCTGTTGCAGCTGTTCACTTCCTCCTTTGCAGCCTACGCCTTTGCTAAGATGCAGTTCAAGGGCAAAAACGCGCTCTTCCTCGGCTACATTGCCACCATTGCAGTGCCTTGGCAGGCCTACATGGTGCCCCAGTTCATGATGATGAGCTCGTGGCATTTGAACAACACCCATCTGGCCATTATGTGCCTGCAGGCCTTCAGCGCCTTCGGCGTGTTCCTGATGAAGCAGTTCTACGAGGGCGTGCCCACCGAGCTGTGTGAGGCTGCCCGCATTGATGGCCTGAGCGAGTACGGCATCTGGTGGCACATCATGCTGCCCCTCAGCCTGCCCGCCCTGTCCACCCTGACCATCTTCACCTTCGTGAACACATGGAACGACTTCCTTGGCCCCCTGATCTACTTGACCAAGACCGAACTCAAGACCATCCAGATTGGTCTGCGTATGTTCATCACCCAGTATTCTGCAGAGTACGGCCTGATCATGGCGGCCTCTGTGGTGGCACTGATCCCGGTGCTGATCGTGTTCCTCTCCCTGCAAAAGTACTTTGTGCAGGGCGTGGCATCCACCGGCATCAAGGGCTAAACAAATCACCCGTAAGCGGGGCGTGGGCAGTACCCGCGCCCCGCATTTTTTGCAGAAATAGAGGGAAAGCGTTATGTTATATCCTGAACAGAATGAAGCGCGCTTGAAGCTGAGCCTTGACGGCACATGGGCGTTTGCGCTGGGCAGCTGCGCGGAAACCCAGTTCGACCCCGCAAAGCCCCTGCCGGACGCCCAGCCCATCGCGGTACCTGCCAGCTACAACGACCAGAACGACCAGACCACCGCCCTGCGCCGCCACTACGGCTGGGTGTGGTATCAGCGCAAGGTCACCCTGCCCGCCTTCTGCGCCGGGCAGCGGGTGGTGCTGCGGTTCGGCTCGGTGACCCACACGGCCAAGGTCTGGCTGAACGGCCAGCTCATTGCGCAGCACAAGGGCGGCTTTACCCCCTTTGAAGCGGACGTCACCGCTCTGCTGCAACCCGGCGAGACCGCACTGCTGACCGTAGCCTGTGACAACCGGGTGAACCACAGCACCCTGCCTGTGGGCAACGAGGACGGGCAGCTGGCCTTCTTTGGCTCGGACAACGCGGGTATCCCCAGTGTGGAGGCTGCCAAGCGTGCCGCCGCACCCCAGAACCGCCCCAACTTTGACTTTTTCAACTATGCGGGCATCCATCGCCCGGTGGTGCTCTACACCACCCCTAAAGAGTACATCGAGGATGTGACCATAGTGCCCGCCGTGGACGGCACGGTGCAGTACGCGGTAAAAACCACCGGCAGCGCACCTGTCCGTGTCACGGTGCTGGATGCTGACGGCAACGCCGTTGCAAGCGCCGAGAGTGCAGAAGGCACGATCACCATCCCGGAAGTGCATCTCTGGGAGCCCAGACCCGGCACGCCCTACCTGTACACCCTGCATGCCACCTGCGGGGCAGATGTCTACGACCAGACCTTTGGTGTGCGCAGCATTGAGGTGCGGGGCACACAGGTGCTTTTGAACGGCAAGCCGCTCTATTTCAAGGGCTTTTGCAAGCACGAGGACTTTACCGCCCATGGCCGAGGCTTTGACCCGGTGCTGAACGTGAAGGATGTGAACCTGATCCACTGGGCAAACGCCAATGCCGTGCGCACCAGCCACTATCCCTACGCCGAGGAGTTCTACGACCTGTGCGACCGGGAGGGCATTCTGGTCATGGACGAGACCCCGGCGGTGGGCATCGGCGGCGGGGCAGCGGTGAACCCCTATAAGGAATACCCCCTTGCGGAGCATCACCGGCAGGTGCTTGCCGAGATGATCCATCGGGACAAAAACCACCCCTGCGTGGTGCTGTGGAGCCTTGGCAACGAGCCGGATCTGGAGCACTTCCCGCAGGATGCCTACGACTACTGGCACCCGCTGTATGAGCTGGCGCACCAGCTGGACCCGCAGGACCGCCCGGTCACCCTCGTCTGCTGCCAGAACGACTACACCAAGGATATCACCACCCGCACCATGGATATCGTCTGCATCAACCGCTACTACGGCTGGTACAACCTTTCCGGTGACATGGACGCCGCTTGCTACGGCCTGAATCAGGAGCTGGATTTCTGGGCAGAGCAGCACAAGCCCGTGATGATGAGCGAGTACGGTGCGGACACCGTGGCAGGGCTGCACACCGCCGGAGCCGAGATGTTCAGTGAGGAGTTTCAGGTGGAGTTCTACCGCCGTCTGGATGCAGAGTTTGACAAGCGCCCGTGGTTTGTGGGAGAATTTGTCTGGAACTTTGCAGACTACGACACTGTGCAGGGCCCCATGCGGGTGGATGGCAACAAAAAAGGTCTGTTCACCCGGGATCGCCGCCCCAAGCTGGGCATGCACTTTCTGCGCCAGCGGTGGGCAGAGATACCTACGTTTGGATTTAAGGAGTAATCATGATGAAAACCTACCAGAACCACGCTATGACCGACGCCGAGGCACGGCAGGCACTGGCCGATGCCTGCAAACAGGTGGAGACCAATCTGCCCCTGTACACCTACCAGTGCCAGAACCATTCCAGTGTGAACGATATCTACCCCGGCTGCGCCAATAACCAGTGGACCTGCGGCTTTTGGCCCGGTGAGATCTGGCTGGCCTACGAGGCCACCGGGGACGAAAAATTCAAGACAGCCGCCCTCATTCAGGTGGACAGCTTTGCGGACCGCATTGCCCGCAAGGTGGAGGTGGACCACCACGATATGGGCTTTTTGTACAGCCCCACCTGCGTGGCAGCGTGGAAGCTGGTGGGCAGCGAAACCGGCAAAAACGCCGCCATTGCCGCCGCCGACCAGCTGCTGACCCGCTACCAACCCAGCGGCCGCTTCTTGCAGGCATGGGGCACTATGGACGACCCCGGCAACTACCGCTATATCATTGACTGCATGCTCAATGTGCCGCTGCTGTACTGGGCAGCGCAGGTGACCGGTAGCGACCACTACCGCGAGATCGCCGCTGCCCACACCGCCACCACGCTGGCAAACTCCTTCCGGCCGGACGGCAGCACCTACCACACCTTCTTTATGAACCCGGACGGCACCCCCAAGGGCGGACGCACCTGTCAGGGCTATAAGGACGACAGCTTCTGGGCACGGGGACAGGCGTGGGGCGTGTACGGCAGCGCCATTGGCTACACCTACACCCACGACGAAAAGTTTTTGGATGTGTTCCGCAAGGCGCTGGAATTTTACCTTTCCCGCCTGCCGGAGGATATGATCCCCTGCTGGGATATGCTCTTTGCCCCGGAAAGCGGCGAACCCCGGGATTCCTCCTCCGCTGCCATCGTGGCCTGTGGATTGCTGGAAGCGGCAAAGTATGTGGACGAAACAGAAGCTGCCCAGTGGCGCACACTGGCACGGCAGATGCTGGCCAGCCTTGCCGCAAATTATGCGGTAAAGCCTGGTACCCTCGGCTCCGGCCAGCTGCTGCACGGCACTTACAGCAAAAAGAGCCCCTACAACACCTGCACCCCGGAGGGCGTGGATGAATGTACGAGCTGGGGCGATTATTTTTACATGGAGGCGCTGACCCGCCTGACCAAAGACTGGGAGATGTACTGGTGATGAACTTGCAGACCAAAGCGGATTTTACCGCACTGATGCACAAATTTCTCGACCCCCTCAAGCCCTGTTATTCCGCAGGCTGCGCCCGGCTGCATCTGGGCGAGACGGGTGTGACCTACAACCAAAATGCCATTGAGCTGGAAGCCTTCAGCCGCCCGCTGTGGGCGCTGGTGCCCTTCTGGGTGGGCGGCGGCTCTGACCCGGAGTTTGAAAAAATCTACCGCAAGGGTCTTGCCGCCGGCACCGACCCGGAAAACCCCGAATACTGGGGCACCACCGGGGAATACGACCAGTGTTATGTGGAGATGGCGGCTATTGCCTGCGGCATCCTCACCGCACCGGAAAAGCTGTGGACCCCGCTTTCTGATACCGAAAAACAGAACCTTGCCGCATGGCTGGGGCAGATCAACGCCCACACCATCCCGGACTGCAACTGGCAGTTTTTCCGCATCCTTGTAAACCTTGCCCTGAAAAGCGTGGGGATGCCTTACAGCCCGGAACTGTTGGAGGATGGCCTTTGCAAAATTGACAGCTATTACAGCGGCGACGGCTGGTCCACCGATGGCGCCTCCGTGCAAAAGGATTACTACATCCCGTGGGCCATCCAGTATTACGGACTGCTCTACTCTAAATTTGCCGCCGACACCGACCCCCGGCGTGCTGCACTCTACCGCCAGCGCGCCCAGCTGTTCGCGCAGCAGTTCGTCTATTGGTTCGATGCCAACGGCGCAGCCCTGCCCTTTGGCCGCAGCCTGACCTACCGCTTTGCCCAGAACAGCTTCTGGGCGGCCTGCATCTGGGCAGGGCTGGAGCCGCTGCCCCTGCCGGTAATGAAGGGCCTTATCGTCCGCAACTTCAACTGGTGGCTGGGGCAGAAAATGTTCGACCGGGACGGCATCCTGACCATCGGCTACTGCTACCCGCAGATGTACATGGCCGAGCGGTACAACGCCCCCGGCAGCCCCTACTGGGGCATGAAGAGCTTTTTGCTGCTTGCTTTGCCGGATGACCACCCCTTCTGGTCTGCCGAAGCCGCGCCCATGCCCGCATTGGAGCGGCTCAAGCCCATGCCATACGCCAATATGCTGGTGCATCGCCGGGCGGGGCGGGTAACGGCCTATGCCGCCGGTGTCAACGAGGGCCACGGTCACGGACAGTTCCCGGAAAAGTATGCAAAATTTGCCTACGATACCCGCTTTGGCTTCTGCGCCTCCCGCAGCCGGGAGGTGCTCAATCAGGCCGCGCCGGACAGTATGCTGGCCTTTGTCATCGACGACAACGTGTTTGTGCGCAAGGTGAGCAAAACGTGGAAAATTGAAGCCGGGGCTGTGACCGCGCAGTGGTCGCCCTTCCCCGGGATTGAGGTGACCACCACTATCACTCCCACGGCCACCGGCCACCGCCGCCACCATGAAATTGACAGCAGTTTCGACTGCGAAGCCTATGACTGCGGTTTTGCCGTGCCCAATTTTACACCGGGCTACGCCGAAAGCGCGGAAAACGATACCGCCGAAGCCCATTGCGACACCCTGTGCTGCGCCGTGCGCGGCAGGGGAGAAGCAGTGGTCATCGGCTGCGACCCTAACACCAGCCTGTACTTCACCAATGTCCATCTGCCCGCCGTGAAGTACCACATCCCCAAGGGACACACGGTGCTGGACACCGAGGTCTTTGACGAAGCAAACTGATGCCGCTTCTTTCTATAGCAGTTTGCGTTTTTAATGCACAAGCAACATCCGCAAACTGCATATCGCA
>ERZ1106929.1831-NODE-1831-length-16302-cov-44.128454_pt1 | contig 16302 bp, 16 predicted proteins | sample MGYA00403662_ERZ1106929 | MGnify/ENA primary metagenome ERZ1106929 (study PRJEB35170, sample SAMEA104062442) | human gut metagenome | biome: human gut; feature: human-associated habitat; material: faeces | place: Denmark | collected 2013-02-20 ... | reverse complement strand
TCCTACCGGGGGTGTTTTTTCTTTTTGGTTTCCGGCGCTTCCGCTTTCATACTAAGCCGTGCGCTTTCGCCTTCATGCGAATCAGGCAAGCGCACCAGCAAACAAAATGAAAGGTCCGAAGCTCACGCTTCGGACCTTTCTGCTTTTCCACTGCGCTCCCGCGTCACTCGTGACGCACCGCCTCGATCGGGTCGAGCTTGGCCGCACGTCTGGCGGGGAAGAAGCCGAACACCACGCCCGTGAGGGCCGACACGGTGAAGGCGAGCAGATTGATGCCCGGGCTGAAGATGAAGGGCACGCCCATGTAGACCGCAAGGGCCTTCGAGACGCCCAGAGCCGCCAGCACGCCGAGCGCGCCACCCATGCAGCCGAGCATCAGCGCCTCGATCAGGAACTGGAGCAGCACCTCGCGCTCGAGGGCGCCGATGGCGAGTCGGATGCCGATTTCACGGGTTCGCTCTGTCACGGACACCAGCATGATGTTCATGATGCCGATGCCGCCCACGAGCAGGCTCACGGCCGCCACTGCGGCGAGCAGCGTAGTCATGATCTGCGTGGTGGATGCCACCTTGGCGGCGATCTCCGCCGTGTCCAGAATCTGGAAGTTGTCGTCATCGCCGTCGGAGAGGCTGCGCCTCTCGCGCATGAGCTCCGTGACGGCATCGCGCAGGCGGTCTCGGTCCGACTGCGGATTCACCGAAACCAGAAGGGCGCCGACTCGGTTCTTGCCGAGGATGCGGCGTTGGAGCGTCTTGATCGGCATGACGAGCAGGTCGTCCTGATCGCCGCCCATGGCGGCCGTACCCTTGGTCTTGAGAAGGCCCACGACCCTGCACGAGAAGCTTCCCGTGCGGATGGTGCGTCCGATGACCTCCGCTCCTTCGCCGAAGAGCTCCTTCTGAATGGTGCCGCCGATCACGCAGACGGCGGCACCCGACTGCATTTCGCCCTGCTCGAAGGTGCGTCCGTCGACGATTTCGCGGTTGTCGATCGTAAAGTAGTTGTTGTCCGTGCCGATCACGCTCGTCTGCCAGTTGCGCCCGTTGGCCACGACCGTCATGGTCTTGGAGGCCTGAGGCGCCACGGCGACGATGCCCGCGATCTGGCGCTTGAGCGCATCGGCGTCCTCGAGCGTGAAGTTCGGCGCGCCCACGCTCTGGCCCGGCCCCATGCGAAGACCGGGACGCAGCATCAGCTGGTTGTTGCCGAAGGACTCGATCTGCGTGCGAATGGCCTGCGAGGCCCCGTTGCCGACCGTCACCATCGTGATCACGGCCATGACGCCGATCACGACGCCGAGCACGGTGAGCAGGCTTCTGAGCGGATTTCGACTGATCTGGCGCACGGCCAGCACGAATGCATTCCCGATCATGACGCGGCCTCCGTCTTGCTGTCGCTGATGAGCAGGCCGTCCCTGAAGACAAGGTGGCGCTTTGCGTAGCGGGCCATGTCGGGCTCGTGCGTGACGAGCACGACCGTGATGCCGTCCTCGGCGTTGAGGGCCGAAAGAAGCGCCATGATCTCCTCGCTTCGCGCCGTGTCAAGACTGCCCGTCGGCTCGTCTGCGAGAAGCAGCTTCGGGCGCGTGACGATGGCGCGCGCAATCGCGACGCGCTGCTGCTGTCCGCCCGAGAGCTCCGCCGGCGTATGGTGCTCCCAGTCCAGCAGGCCTACGCGGTCGAGCGCGGCCCGCGCCAGCTTGCGGCGCTCGGAGGCGCCCATGCCGCGGTAGAGGAGCGGAAGCTCCACGTTCTCAAGCGCCGTCGTTCTGGCGAGAAGATTGAAGCCCTGAAAGACGAAGCCGAGGTACTTGCGCCGCAGGAGCGCACGCTGGTCGCGCGACAGGCTCTCGACGTGCATTCCGCTGAAGAGATACGCGCCCGCCGTCGGGCTGTCGAGCGCGCCGATGATGTTCATGGCCGTCGACTTGCCCGAGCCCGACGCGCCCATGATGGCGACGAATTCGCCCTCGTCAATCGAAAAGCTCACGCCGCGCAGGGCCTCGAAGGCCGCCTCGCCCGTGCCGTAGCGCTTGCGGATGTCGACGAGTTCAACTAGTGGCTGTCCCATTGCGTCTCCTCAGGCGCCCTTCTGCTGGTCGACGACGACCTTGTCGCCCTCGGCGATGTCGCCCGAGACGATTTCGGTCTGCATGCCGTCGGTGAGACCCGTGACGACGTCGACGCGCACGGGCTTGCCGTCACGCAGCACGTAAACGGTCCTGCTCGCCTGGCCGTGCTGGGCAATCTCCTTGACCTTCTTGCTGGCGGCGCCGTGGGGCGGCCCCGGCATCATGGCATTCATCTTCGGCTTGTCGCTCTCCGATGCGGCCTTGGGACGGAAGCGGAAGGCGGAATTGGGGACAAGGAGCACGTCCTGCTTGTCGGCCGTCGAGATCGTGGCCGAAGCCGTCATGCCGGGGCGCAGCTGCATCTGCTGGTTGTCGACCTGAAGATAGGCCGTGTAGGTCACCACGTTCTCCGTCGTCGTGGCGCCGTAGGAAACCTTGGTCAGTTCAGCGGGGAAGCGGCGGTTCGGATAGGCGCTCACCGTAAAGTAGGCCTTCTGCCCCTGCTTGACGACGCCGATGTCGGCCTCGTCGACGGACACCTCGAGCTCAAGCTGACTCAGATCGGTGGCGAGCGTCAGCAGCTCGACCGCCTGCAGGCTTGCCGCCACCGCATAGCCGGGCTCGACCGAACGGGCGAGCACCACGCCGTCGATGGGAGACTTGATGTCGGCCTTGGAGAGATCGTTCTCAGCCGTCTGGAGCGAGGCCATGGCGTCGGCGATGTTCGCATCGGCCACGGCGACCGCCGCGCGCGCCGTGTCGACGGACGCGGCCTGCGTCTCAAGCTCGGTCTTGCTCGGCATGGTGCCCTTGGAGAGACGATTGAGCTCCTGCATGCGCTTGAGCTTGAGCTCCGCCTCCCTCAGGCTCGCCGCACTCTGCCTGCGGCTGGCCTCCGCGCTTCGCAGCGAAGCCCTGTTCTGAAGCACCTTCGCCTCCAGATTGCGCTTGTCAAGCACGATGAGGCTCTGGCCCTCCTTGATCTCGTCGTTGACGTCGACGTTTACCTCGCGCACGATGCCCGAAAGCTCGGAACCGAGCGAGACGGTGCGCACAGGTGCGAGCGTGCCGTCCGCGGACACGCTGACGTGCACGTCCCCGCGCTCGACGGCCTCGGTCACGTACTTGACGGCGTTGGTGTTCTGCGTGCCCTGATACCAGTACCAAGCGCCTGCCACGAGCGCGGCCAGAACTCCGCCCGCCGCCCAGAGGACATAGCGCGAGCGGCTTTCATCCTTGAGCAGAAGCTTCGTGCGGTCGTTGTTTTCTTGTTCGGTCATCTTGCACTCTCCTGTGCCTTCCAGGCGCCGCCCAGGGCGCGGTAGAGCTTCACGTGCTGAAGGGAAAGCTCCGTCATGTTGTTCGTCACGCTCTCCCTCAGGGTGAGGAGGCGCTGCTGTGCTTCAAGAAGCATCGAATAGTCGCCGATGCCCGACCTGTATTCGAGCCCCGTGAGCTCGTAGGTCTTCTCCGTGTGCTGAAGGGCCGTCCTGAGAAGCGCCGTTCGGTCCTGTGCGGACCGGATGCCGTTGAGGGCGTTGTCCGTCTCCTCAAGCGCCTTCACGATGACGGATAGGTAGTTCGCCTTCGCCTTGTCCAGCGATGCGGCGGCCCTCTCCTCCTGTGCGGCCAGACTGCCCCAGTTGAGCACGGGCATGGACAGCGCGCCGATCAGGGACGCGATGCCCGTGCCGCTCGCGCCGAGGGCGCCGAGCGTCGCGGCCTGCGTGCCGAGCGAGCCCGAGAGCGACAGCGTCGGGAAATGGCTTTCGCGGGCGCTCCTGAGATCGGCGCCTGCAGCCAGAAGAGAGGCCTGCGCGCTGCGGATGTCAGGACGCTTCATCAGCGTCTCGGCGGGAATCGAGGCGGTCAGGCGAATCGGCGCCTGAGGTACGGAACCCGTGCCCAGATCGAGCTTGTCGGCGGGAATCGTCGTCAGGCGGGCCAGTGCGTTTCGATAGGTGGCTTCGGTCGCCTTCAGCTGAGGAATCGCGGCTCGGGCGGAGGCGACCTGCGAAAGCGCGTCCTCGGCCTCCGAGGCGCTGCTCAGGCCTGCGCCTGCACGCCAGCCCGCGATCTCGGCGCTTTCCTCGTAGTTCCTGACGGTGTCCTCGGCGATCTGCAGGAGAACCTGCGTCGAACGCAGGTTGATGTACGCCTGAGCCGTCTCGGCCTCGACGAGCGCCTGCGCATCGGCAACGGAGATTTCGCTCGCGAGCGCCTCATAACGTCTGGCGGTCTCGTTGGAGAGATCCGCACCCGCGAGGTTCCACGACCACTTCATGTCGGCGGAGGCCGAGAAACTGTCGCTCGAACCGCCGTCGGCATGGCGGTGCGAAGCGTCGCCACCGATCGTGGTCTCGGGAAAGAGCGCATGCTGCGCCTCCGACAGGCCCGCTCTGGCCGTACGCAGTGATGCGAGCGCTGTGAGCACGTCGGCATTTGCGCTTCTGGCCTTCTCAACGAGCGCCGATAGCTTCGGATCGTTCCAGGACTGCCAGAATTCGGCGGGGTCGGCAGGCGCCTGAGTCTCAATCGAGACGCTCCAGGCCCCGGGAGCCGCCTCCTCGGCCATGGTCTTCATGTCCGGCATCTGCACTGCGCAGCCAGAGAGGAACAGCGCGCCGATCAGCAAGCCCAGGACAGACCTCTTCATCGTCAACGGATTCGTCATTGTTTTTCTGCTGTATCCGGTCTTTGGGAAATTTGAACGAGAATCATAAACGGTTGAGATCCTCACTTTCATTCTCCTACAGACCACAACGGCGTTCCACAGGCTTCGGGTAAAGGTTTCGGAAGAGCACGTAACAAACTTTTGCTCGCCGATTTTTGTTAACATGAGTCATTCCATTGTTCCAAGTCACGGTTCAAGCCGTTATTTTCGGGTCCGTTATGTTCAAGCATCCCCGTCCCATCCTCATCGTCGACGATGACGTCGAGCTCGTCACGCTTCTCGTCGACTACCTGCAGCTCGAGGGCTTCGCTCCCGTTGCTGCCCACAACGGCACCGAGGCTCTGGAACTGCTTTCAAGACAGGAATTTGAAATCGTCGTGCTCGACGTGATGATGCCCGGCATGAGCGGCGTGGAGGTTCTCAAACGCATTCGCGAAAAGAGCCAGCTTCCCGTTCTCATGCTCACCGCCAAGGGCGATCCCGTCGACCGCATCATCGGCCTCGAGCTCGGCGCCGACGACTACGTTCCCAAGCCCTGTCCGCCGCGCGAGCTTGCCGCCCGACTCAACGCGATTCTCCGCCGCACGGCCAACATGCCCTCTGCGATCGCCCCCGTGGTGGCTGGCCCCCTCACCATCAACCCGAGCCGCCGCGAAGCCACGGCCAACGGCATCGTCATCGACCTGACGGGCACCGAACTCACGCTCCTTGAGGTGCTGGCCCGCAAGGTCGGCACTCCCGTCCCGAAGGACGAGATCTACCAGAAGGTGCTCGGCCGCGCCATGCAGCGCTATGACCGCGCGATCGACGTCCACGTCTCCTCGATCCGCCACAAGCTCGCCGCCGTGCTTGGAACGAGCGTCGCGATCGAAAGCATCCGCGGCGTGGGCTATCAGTTCGTGGTCCGCTGATCCGCTGCATCCGCCGACTCGCCGTCCCGCCGAAAAGAAGGAGTAGCTCATGCTCAACCGCCTGTTCAACACGCTTTTCGGCAAGCTCTTCGCCGGCTTCTGCCTCGTCATTCTGCTGACGGCGGCAGGCGTCTGGATGGCCGCCTACTCGGCCCAGAGCCAGCAGAACGAGGACATCGGCCGCATTGAATGGCGATTCATCGCACACAAGTCCGTCGACAGCGCCGTCGGCATCTACGAGGTGGCTGGCAGGGACGGCCTCATCTCATGGCTGCGCAACGAGCGCCTCAACACCAATCCCATCGTCTTCGTGCTTGACAGCAGCGGCCGGGAAATCTCCGGACGCAAGCTGCCCGACAAGGCCTACGAAAGTCTTGAAGCCATCCGCAAGCTCACCGACGACCCCAACGGTCCGCCAGAAAAGCGCCTGCCCGTCAGAACCGTCGAGATCGACAACGAGCCCTGCGAATTCTTCGCCGTGCGCACCGTCGCCTTCCCCGTTAGACTGATTCCCCCTGAGCTCCACCACTTTCCGATCGCGCTGACCCTTTCGCTCGCCGCCTTCTTCACGCTACTCGTCTCCTGGCTTCTCGCCCGCCTCTACACGCGCAGCCTCCACACGCTCGACGGCGCCATGCGCCGCTTCGCCGACGGCGCCTTCGACACCCGCACCTCCGAGGAACTCGCCCGCGGGGACGCCGAGGTCGCCAACCTCGCACGCGTCTTCGACGGCATGGCGGACAAGATCGAGTCCCTCATCACAAGGCAGCGAAGGCTCTTTCACGACGTGAGCCACGAGGTCCGCAGCCCGCTCGCGCGCATCGAGGTGGCGCTTGAGCTTGCGAGGCGCGACCCCGCACGCACGCAGGACTCGCTCGGACGCATCGAGAAGGAGGTCGGCAACATCAACGCACTGGTGGAGTCGCTTCTCACCTATGCCCGTCTTGAAAACGGCGCCAACATGACGAAGTCGCCCGTCGGTCTCGCGGACATCCTCGAGGGCGTTGCCGACGACCTCGGCTTCGAGGCCCAGCAGAAGAACGTGACCGTGAAGACGGTGCTCGAGGGGGATCCCGTCGTCGATGCGGACGGCAACCTGATCGCAAGGGCCGTCGACAACATTGCGCGCAACTCGCTTCGCCACGCACCCGAAGACTCCACGATCCTCCTGTCGCTCTCCTCGGACGCGGAGAGCTTCATCATCAGATGCAGGGACGAGGGTCCCGGCATGCCCGAAGAGGAGCTCGCAGGCATGTTCTCGCCCTTCGTGCGCGGCGCCAACGTCCGCACGGGCACGGGGTTCGGCCTTGGGCTCGCCATCGCCAGACGAAGCGTGACGGCGCACGGCGGCGCCATCACGGCGCGCAATGTCAGCCCCCACGGTCTCGAGACCGAAATCCGTCTGCCAAAGTCCATTGAAATCGGTTGCGGCGAGCCCTGAACGGCCCTGAAAGCAAAAAGCCTTGCCGCGAAATCATCGGGGCAAGGCTTTTGTGTTTTGGCGCAACTATACAGTTTGCCCCTTTTCGCCCGAAAAAACCAGTGTCTTCTCTCATCCTGTCGACATAAGTCAACATCTTTCGTCATAACACCCTATCTCCACTCCCGCGGGCGCACAATTGAAAGGCTGACGGCTTGACCAGCCGTTCAAAAAATTGTTCTGGAAGAGGAGAACAGCAATGAGCAACTATCTGACCGAGAATCTTCGTACCGTAGCGTTGGTGGGGCACGGCTCCTGCGGCAAGACTTCCCTCATCGAAGCCATGCTCTACCGCACCGGCATGATTTCCGAACTCGGCTCCATTGAGCGCGGCAACACGATGTGCGACAACGACGCGCTTGAAAAGCAGGTCCAGCACTCCATCCGTCTGGCCGTCGCTCACGTCGACACAGCTCTTCCCGACCTCACCCCCGTGCGCATTCACGTGCTCGACACCCCGGGGTACCCCGACTACATCGGTCAGGACATGTCCGCGCTTGACGCCGTCAAGTCCGTCTGCGCCGTCATCGACGCCACCAAGGGCGTCGAGCTTCTGACGCGCCGCATGATGGACATCGCCAAGGAACGCGGTCTGTGCCGCATGATCGTGATCAACAAGTTCGACGCACCCGACGTCGACCTCGAACAGCTGCTTCTGGACCTGCAGGAAGTCTGGGGTCCGGGCGTTCTCCCGATCAACCTTCCCGCCAACAACCGCTCCATCGTCATCGACTGCTTCGACAAGGACGAAGGAGAAGCCGACATTCTCAGCGTCGGTGAAGTCCATCGCGCCTTCATTGAAAAGATCATCGAGCAGGACGACGAAATGCTCGAGCACTATCTCGAGGAAGGCAGCGTCGACCCTCGCACCCTGCACCCGCTCATCACGAAGGCCCTGCGTGAAGGCACGGTCATCCCCGTCTGCTTCGTCTCCGCGAAGAACCTGATCGGCATCCGCGACTTCATGAAGGTCATCATCCGCCATCTTCCGAGCCCGGCCGAAGCCAACGACGCTCTCTTCATCCATGCCGACGGCACGCCGTTCATCACGCGTCCGGAAAAGGATCTGCCCGTCGTCGCCCAGGTCTTCAAGGTCGTCAATGACCCGTACATCGGCAAGATCGGCATCTTCCGCGTCCATCAGGGCACAATCCAGAAGGACACCACGCTCTACGTCGACGACAACAAGAAGGGCGTGAAAGCCGCTCACCCGCTGCTCCTCCAGGGCAAGAACACGACCGAAACCGACTTCCTCAGCCCGGGCGACATCGGCGCCCTCGCCAAGATCGATGAACTCACCTACGGCTCGATCCTTCACTCGGATCCGAACCTCTGCGACGTGCGCATGCGTCCGATCAACTTCCCGAAGCCGATGTTCGGCCTCGCGATCGCACCGTCCCGCCGCGGCGACGAAGCCCGCATGGGCGAAGTCCTCAACAAGATGCTCTCCGAAGATCCGACGATGGCCGTCGACCATGACGCCGTGCTCAACGAGACCGTGATCCGCGGCCTGACCGAAATGCACGTCCGTTCGATCCTCGACCGCATGAAGGTCAACTTCAAGCTTGAAGTCGTCACCGGCACGCCGAGCGTTCCGTACCGCGAGACCATTACCGCGCCGGCCGAAGGCCATGCCCGCCACAAGAAGCAGACGGGCGGCGCTGGCCAGTTCGGCGAAGTCTACCTGCGCATCGAGCCGCTCGAACGCGGCGCGGGCTTCGAGTTCCACGACGAGGTCAAGGGTGGCGTGATTCCGTTCAACTTGATCCCCGCCGTTGAAAAGGGCGTCCGCGAAGTGCTCGACTCCGGTTACCTCGCCGGGTACCCGATCCAGGACGTCAAGGTCACCGTCTACGACGGCAAGAGCCACCCCGTCGACTCGAAGGAAGTCGCCTTCGTTGCCGCCGGCCGCAAGGCTTTCCTTGACGCGCTCGCCAACGCCCAGCCGAAGATCCTCGAACCGATCGTCCGCATCGAGATCACGGCGCCCGACATGTACATGGGCGACCTTGCAGGCGACCTCGCCAGCCGTCGCGGCCAGGTGTCCGGCACCGACTCCCTGCCCGGCGGCCTGATGGAAATCACCGGCGTCGTGCCGCTTTCCGAACTCGACGGCTACGCCACCCGCCTGCACGCCCTCACGCAGGGCACGGGCAGCTGGTCCATGGAGCTTGACAGCTACCAGCCGGTTCCAGCCCAGAAGCAGGCCGAACTTGCAGGCAAGTTCCACCGCGAGGACGACGAGGAATAATCCTCTTCGCTGAATCCGGCCACTGACAAGGCCGCCGCATCTTTGATGCGGCGGCCTTTTTTCCGCTTTTTCAAGCCTCTGCCGCCGTCACTTCCTTATAATCTGTTTCCTCCACGTTCACTTTCCAAACTTTCATACCATGCCTATCTACGCTTATCGATGCACGAACTGCGGCTTTGAAAAGGATTTTCTTCAGAAGATGAGTGACAAGCCTCTGACGAAGTGCCCTCAGTGCGGCAAGGATGCGTTGGTGAAGGAACTCTCCGCCCCCGGCTTCGAGCTCAGGGGCACGGGCTGGGCCGCCACAGACTTCAACGGCGGGCACAAAGCCCTTCCGGCCTCTCACCGCAAGCCTGACAGCTCGAAGTAAGCAGTGCGCCAACGCCGCCCGTCAAAACGATAAAAGGCCGGATGTCCAGGACTGTCAGTCCGAGGCAACGGCCTTTGTGCGTTTTCATGTGAGCGGTTCTAGATAAAATACCCCAAACTGCCGCGTTTTCTCGTCTTTCGACATTCTTTGGCAGTAAACTTAATCATTGTGCGCTTTCGCCCCCTTGAGGCGGCGCGGACTGATTCCGCAGCGGTGCGCCCGTCGCGCCGCCGCATGCACCATTGCGGCTCTGCAAAGCCATAGCATTGTCGTTGTAATCGTGTGGCCAACAGCTCTCGTATCGCGCGTTGGTCTTTTTCTCGGAGCTTATATGCGAACCGTATATTCTGGCCTGGTTGATGAATCCTTCATCGGTCAGACCGTGACTCTTTTCGGCTGGGCTCATCGTCGTCGCGACCACGGCGGCGTGATCTTCATCGACCTTCGCGACCGCGAGGGCATCGTTCAGGTCGTCTGCGACCCGGACCGTCCCGAAGTCTTCGCCACGGCCGACAAGTGCCGCAACGAATTCTGTCTCAGGGTCGTCGGCGTCGTGCGCGCCCGTCCGGAAGGCACGAAGAACGAAACGCTCGTCTCCGGCGGCATCGAAGTTCTCTGCCATGAACTCGAGATCCTCAACCCGTCGGTCACGCCTCCGTTCCACCTCGATGACGAAAACCTCTCCGAAACCACGCGTCTGACGTACCGCGTGCTCGACCTTCGCCGCGGTGTCATGCAGAAGAACCTCCGCACGCGCTATCGCGCTGCCATGGCCTTCCGCAAGTTCCTCGACAAGAACGGCTTCATCGACATCGAAACCCCGATGCTGACGCGCTCCACGCCTGAAGGCGCCCGCGACTACCTCGTTCCGTCCCGCGTTCAGGACGGCTGTTTCTTCGCCCTGCCGCAGTCTCCGCAGCTCTTCAAGCAGCTCCTGATGGTCGCCGGCTTCGACCGCTACTATCAGATCGTCAAGTGCTTCCGCGACGAAGACCTTCGCGCCGACCGTCAGCCTGAATTCACGCAGGTCGATATTGAAACGTCCTTCCTCAACATGGACGAAATCCGCGCCCTGATGGAAGAACTCATCCGCACGGTCTTCAAGGAAGTCCTCGACGTCGACCTCAAGAACCCGTTCCCCGTCATGAACTGGGACGACGCCATGGCCCAGTACGGCTCCGACAAGCCCGACCTTCGCGTCAACCTGAAGCTCGTCGAAGTGACCGACGTCGTCGAGAACTCCACGTTCAAGGTGTTCTCCGGCGTCAAGTCCCTGCACAACGGCAAGGTCGTCGCCCTGCGCGTTCCGGGCGCCGCCTCCATGCCGCGTTCCGAAATCGACGCCTACACCGAGTTCGTCAAGATCTACGGTGCCAAGGGTCTCGCCTACATCAAGATCAACGATCTCTCCAAGGGCCGCGAAGGTCTCCAGAGCCCGATCGTCAAGAACCTCTCCGATGAAGAGCTCAACACGATCATCGAACGCACCGGCGCCCAGGACGGCGACGTCGTGTTCTTCGGCGCCGACAAGGCCAAGATCGTCTGGGACAGCCTCGGCGCTCTCCGCCTGAAGATCGGTCACTCCGAATTCGGCAAGTCGCACGGCCTCTTCACCCCGGGCTGGCAGCCGCTCTGGGTCATCAACTTCCCGATGTTCGAGTACTCGGAAGAAGACCAGCGCTGGGTTGCCTGCCACCATCCGTTCACCAGCCCGCTCGACGGTCATGAGGACCTCCTCGTCTCCGATCCGGAACATGCCTACGCCAAGGCCTACGACATGGTCCTCAACGGTTGGGAAATCGGCGGCGGCTCCATCCGTATCCACCGCGAAGAAGTCCAGGAAAAGGTCTTCGAAGCCCTCAAGATCGGTCCGGAAGAAGCCCGTCAGAAGTTCGGCTTCCTGCTCGACGCCCTCCAGTTCGGTGCTCCTCCGCACGGCGGCCTCGCCTTCGGTCTCGACCGCATCGTCACGATGATGTGCGAAGCGGACTCCATCCGTGACGTCATCGCCTTCCCGAAGACGCAGCGCGCCCAGTGCCTGCTGACGCACGCTCCGGCTCCGGTCGACGAAAAGCAGCTGCGCGAGCTCCACATCCGCCTGCGCAACGAGCAGAAGAAGGAACTCGAAATCGCCGGCCAGTAATCCGCTGACCTGAACATTCGGTTCTGACACAGAAGGGCCGCTTCCTCACGGAAGCGGCCCTTCTTGTTCATGGTCACACGGAGGTGCGGAGCGCCCCGCCCTCAGGCCTTCGTCCCGGCCCCCGAGGGACGGCGGCTGCCCGTCCTGCGCCGCATCCACACGTCGCTCCAGTCCAGTCCTTCAGTCTTGGGAATCTCGACCTCGATCTCAAGGGAGGGATTGTCCCTGCGCAGTCTGGCGGCCAGCGCATACGCGCCCGCCTGCCCCGCATAGCTCCTGTCGTTGTCTCCGAAGACGACGACCTTCCTCACCCCGTCGGGCACCTTCGTGAAATTCTGAAATCCGCCGACGCTCACGGCGCTCCAGACGGGAATCTTGAAGAGCGTCCTCGCCGACAGCGCCGTTTCAATCCCCTCGGCAATGCCGAGCACGTCTGAGGGTTCGCCGAGCCTGATGAGGCCGCCACGGGCGCCGCCCGCATAAAGCTTCTTGGGAGCCTCGACGGGCGCCTTGATGCCCTCGGGCGTCAGATAGGTCCTGTGCAGCGTGACGATCCGTCCCTCGTCGTCGGTGACGAGCGCGAGCATCGCGGGCCATCGCTTATGCGTTCTATCTCCGTCATCGAGCTCCTCCCAGTAGTCCAGAAGCGGATGACTGCGAAGCTCGCAGATCGAGCCGCAGTAAAGGCCGCGGGACGCAAGATAAAGCCTGACGGGATCGCTCGGCGGGACCTTGGAGAGCGCCTGCGCCTCCTTCCAGACCGCCTCGATCCTGTCCTGACGGCGCTTTTTCGCGGCCGCCTCCGCAGTCTGCACGGAGTCGGGCCCAGTGTCCTGCCGCTTGTATTCAGGAAGTCCGAGAACCCTCTCGAGATAGACGAGCGTGTCCGTGAAGCGCTCGCTGCGCCACTTCTGCAGAAGGCTCAGTCCGTCGCCGTAGCCGCATCCCCTGCAGAACCAGTGGCCGTCGGGCTTGTTCCTGTAGAAGGAGAAGCGGTCCCTCCCGCCGCAGAGCGGACACGGCCTGTTCAGGCGAAGAAGCATGACCTCGGGCAATCCTGCGTCGATCAGTATGTCCAGCCAGCGGCCGGAGGCCGCCTCCTGAACGCGCTGCACTCTCGCCATGAACTGCGGGTCCCGCATGTCCGCCTCCTAGTTGAATCCCCAGAAAAGGCCATCCCTGTCCTTCCAGGGATCGGTCGTGAAGCCCACCTCGGTCACGACGCCGTTGACGTCAAACTGAACCCAGCAGGCCATGTCGAAAAGACCGTCGTCCTTGAATCGGTACATCCAGGCCGTCTGGTCAATGAGCGAAAAGGTGTACTCCTGGGCACACTTGCCGAAAAGGTTCCAGACGTCCTTCTCCGTGCTCACACCCGGCTTGATGAGTGCCATGTGCGCCCTGTCGAGCACCTCCTCGCGCCGCACGATCCTGCCGTCCGCATCGAACTCGATCCACCAGACCTCCTGACCGAAGGGCTGCATGGAATAGACCCAGCGCTGCGTGCCCTTGCCCGTGTCAACGGCCGCGTGCGGCGCGCCGAGCTCCGTCCTGACCTGTGACTCGGTCATGCCGGGATCCATGAGCTGAGGATGGCTGCAGGCCGTCAGAAGAAGACAGGCCGCTGATGCCAGCGCGCAGCCCAGTGCTCTGATTCTCATGGTCAGTCCCCCTTGACTCCCTTGGCCTCGACGGGCTGAAGGAGCTCCTTGTAGTCGCAGTCAAGGCCGTCGATCAGACGGCGGAACTCCGCCCTGAAGGCCTCCTTGCCGCAACCGAGAAGCACGGCGTCCTCGAACATCTCCTGAAGCATGTCGCAGGCCTCGTGCCAGTTTTCATTGAGCACCTTGACGCTCTCCGTGCAGGAGACGACGGAGCCGTCGACCCTGAGCCACCTTTCGGGCGCCTTCGTCGTCACTTGGACTCTCCCTCAACGGACTGTTGCCCGTAGGTCCTGAAGCTCCTCAGCACTTCGTTCATCTCCTCGTAGGAAATGAGCTTCGGCTTGCCGAGCTGACAGACGACGACGTACTGATGGGCCAGGTTCTCGACCTCGACCGCCAGCGTGAGCGCCGCCTGAAGCGACTTGCCTGCAGCGAGCACGCCGTGGTGCGAAAGCAGGCAGGCGTTCTTGACGGCGAGCGCCTCGGCGGCGACGCGGGCAAGCTCGGGCGTACCGAAGGTCGCGTAGGGCGCCACGTCGATCGAATGGCCGCCTGCCGCAGCCACCATGTAGTGGAAGGGCGGAATCGGCATGTCCTGACAGGCAAGCGCCGTCGCAAAGCACGAGTGCGTGTGCACGACCGCATCGATGTCGGAGCGGCGCAGATACACGCGCGCATGCATCTCCCACTCGGAGGACGGGCGCCGTGCGCCGTCGGCATTGCGCAGCGAAGGCGGATTCACCAGAGGAATCCAGACCAGATCGTCGGGCGTGAGCGACTCGTACGGCATGCCCGTCGGCGTGATCAGGAAGCCCTCGGCACCGTCGGCCCTGCAGGCGCGCGCCGAGACGTTCCCCGACTTGTTCACGTTGATCCCGCGCAGATTCATCCCGCGGGCGGTTTCAATCAATTCGGCGCGCAGCGCCGTCGTATCCTGCATCATTTCTTCAGGCCTTTGGTAATAAGTCGGCAAATACCGCGGTCAGATCCGTCGGCCTCACGATGCCGCGCTCGGTGATGATGCCCGTCACGAAGCGGTTGTGCGTGACGTCGAACGCGGGGTTGGCCACGGCGACTTCGGGTGCGGCGATCTGGACGGTGCGCGTTTCGCCGTCGCTGCCCACGCCGTTGACCACGAGAAGCTCGCTGGCGGCGCGGTTTTCAATGGGGATCTCGCGCTTTCCGTCGTTGAGCGTCCAGTCGATGGTCGAGGATGGCGCGGCCACGTAGAAGGGGACTTCATTGTCGACGGCGGCAAGCGCCTTGAGGTAGGTGCCGATCTTATTGGCCACGTCGCCGCGACGCGTAATGCGGTCGGCGCCCACGATCACGAGATCGACGTCGCACTGTTGCATGAGCTGGCCGCCCGCATTGTCGGCGACGAGCGTGTAGGGCACGCCGTGCTGGCCGAGCTCCCAGGCCGTGAGAAGGCCCTGGTTGCGGGGACGGGTTTCATCGACCCAGACGTGCAGCGGTGTGCCCTGCTCGAACGCCATGTAGATCGGCGAGAGCGCCGTGCCGTAGTCGACGGTGGCAAGCCAGCCAGCGTTGCAGTGCGTGAGCACGTTCACGGGACGGCGCAGCCTGGCGTAGAGGTCAGAGATGAGCGTCATGCCCGCCTCGCCGATGGCGCGGCAGGTCATCACGTCCTCCTGCGTCATCGCCTCGGCCGTCTTCACGGCGGCCTCGAAGCGAAGCGCGGGGTCGCGCGGCAGAAGCGTGCTCATCATCCTGCGCACGGCCCAGGAAAGGTTCACGGCCGTTGGACGCGCATTGGCGATGAGGACGTGCCGAACCGTCCCGGCTGCGGCACCTGGAGCGAGCAGGGCATCGCCGAGCTGCACGAGCACGGCTTCACCTGCGCCGCCATGGCGCTCTCCGACGACTCGATGACCCCCGACGAGCTGAATGCGCTGCTGGCCGAGCGCGAGGCCGCAACCGGCACTCCGGCGAAGCTGGCGCTGCTGTTCGGCACCGAAGGCGAGGGGCTCTCCCCCGCCACCATCGCTCGCTGCGACTGCACCGTGCGCATCCCCATGGCCCATGGCGTCGATTCCCTGAACGTCGCCGCCTCCAGCGCCGTGGCCTTCTACGCCTTCCGCCGTTTGAGCCAGCTGGGGAGGAGACCGCAGTGAGTTCCTTCGACTTCGGTCTTGCGACCTCCGCCCAGGATGGCACCGGAAAGAAGAACGAGAGCGCCGCTCAGAACGAGGCGGGGCCAAGTAGCCATACGAGCATGACGGGTCCGCGGAAGGCCCCTCGAAGCGTCAAGATCGCGACCTGGGCCGTACGGCTTTGCTTCGCCTTCGTATTCGTCGTGAACGTGCAGTGCGCGTTGGGCTTCGCGTTCGCGCCCGAGGTTTACATGGGCGCTTACGAGCTTTCCGGGGTGCCAGGCCGCGTGGGCATCCAGGGCATCGGCATCGCCTTCCTCATGTGGAACTGCACCTACCCGCTGGTCATTTGGCGCCCAGAACGCCATCGGGCCTTAGCCGGCGTCGTTCTGATCCAGCAGATCGTAGGCCTGGCCGGTGAGTCCGCCATTCGCGCCACCCTGCCCACCGGCCACGACCTCCTCGCCAGCAGCATCGACCTGTTCATCACCTTCGACGCCGCGGGCCTGCTTCTGATGAGCGCCTCGTGGGGATTCTTGCTTCTGCTTGAAAGGCGCGTAAAACAATCTGCCCTCCGGCAAAAGACCGAAATTTCGAGTTGTTAGACATTCGGAAAGCGCCTTC
>ERZ1106929.1828-NODE-1828-length-16345-cov-12.635605_pt1 | contig 16345 bp, 19 predicted proteins | sample MGYA00403662_ERZ1106929 | MGnify/ENA primary metagenome ERZ1106929 (study PRJEB35170, sample SAMEA104062442) | human gut metagenome | biome: human gut; feature: human-associated habitat; material: faeces | place: Denmark | collected 2013-02-20 ... | reverse complement strand
TTGCTCAGGTTCTCCACCAGGGATTTGATGGCGTAAGCCAGGATCACGGCAATGATCTCTGTGACGGCTTTCCCGGATAGCTGTTCTGCGATCTGCTCACGGCCCAGATAGGCCAGCAGATAGGAGCACCACACCCAGGCGCAGCCATTGCACAGGCACAGCCAGACGGCGGCTTTCATGGTCTCCATGCGCCCCCTTCTGGACCGGTGGGCGGACAGCCACCACAGCCCCAGACAGAACACGCACCCAAGTGCGAAGGCCGCCGCCGCGGCCAGGATCACAGTGCTGCTCATGCATCCACCTGCCCCGTAATGGGCAAATGATTCACCTCAGCCATAACGGTCTCCAGGTGCCCGTTTCCGCCCAGGTCCTTGTATGCCCGGTACATGTCTTGCAGGTTCTCCTTATCCTCCAGGGTGATTTTCCCGTCCGCAATGTAGCATTTTCCCAGATAGCGCACTCTGTCCACCGTCAGCACCTTCAGGCCAGCCACCACCGCGTCACGCTTGTCCGCCTTGGACCATCTCCGCTGGAGCAGTGCCAGGATAATGGCCGTGAGCCCAGAAGAGCCGACACAGGCCAACAGCGTCTGTATTATCGCATCCATTTAGGCAACGCCTCCATTTCGACAAAATTTTGCTCTCCTCTTGCGGGCCCTCTTTTGATGTGCTATAATGACTCCACATCCGACCAACTCTGAAAAGGTTACCCCCTTTTTTCGACAATCGGATGCGCCCCCTGTAGTTAAGCTCCTACAGGGGGATTTTTTATACCCTTTCCCACGCCTGCGGGTAATCTGTTGGACTATGTACGGTGTTGTCCGTCAGGCATCGATATACTACGCCGCCGTCCACGCAGCACTCCCCAGACATGTACATGCCGCTGGTTCCGTTGGGTGCCAGCCACTCCTTTGCCTTAGAGGGGTCTTTGGTGTGCCGGATCGACCACAGCGCCGGCGTATTGGATGGGGTGCTCCCGGGGTAGTGGCTGGCGTTGTGTGGCTGGAGCAGGGTGAATACCTGCCGCTCTCCGTTGACCTCCTCCCACACGGGGGAGCCGATGGCCCAGCTGGAGTAATCCTTCGTGCCGTCGAACTGCGGCACCTTGGCCTCCTCTGCGATAATGGCCGTTCCGTCCAGCTCCGGCGCTCGGGCGCGGAGATCCAGTGCGTCGGCCTTGCCCTGGGCGCGCATTACGCCCAGAATGAGTTCCTGATTCGTCATCATGCCTCCTGCACCCCCTCCTGGTACGCCGCCGCCAAGCTGTCCCATACTGCGGCGACCTCCTGCTTGTCTGCCTTGTTTTGCTCCACATCCTCCAGGCGGCTCTCTGGGGTGACCTCGTTTTCCTTCGCCGCTCTCAGATAGACCTCAAGGTTGCCCTCGATATCCTCCTGGGAGATGGTGGGCTGTTCCAGGTGATACTCGTCATACTCCCAGCCTGTGATGGTGGTCTCGTCCAACTGCTCATGGTATTCTTCGACATTCTCATAGAACCGCACCAGACACCATCCGGGTTTATTGGGCATGGCCTCAATGGAGAACGTGCCGGGGTCGTTATCGCCTCTTACTCTCATGATTTCACCTCCCGGAACTGGAGACGGGCGCCGAGGTCGGAGTTCTTGTCCGATGACGTGTTACTCGCGTCGAAGTAAAACTGACCGCCATTCAAGCGCTTACTATAGGAACCTCCGACATTAAGCACACGCCAGCCGCCGCCGGAGTACATATAGTCCGGGATGTAGGTAGTCGAACTACCTCCGGGCTCATTAGGTAGATAGGCCCACGGAAAATCGGTGGATAGGCCCAAGCCTTTGATCCAGCCAGTGGTGGAGCTGAGAGTGACACCGGTGGAGGTATAGTTGGCGGTGGTGTCGTCAGCATACTTGGTAGGATCGGTGCAGATATAAGCAGTCCGGTTTTGGAAGTTGATTCCATCTACCCACTCCCGAACATTCCCCCACGGGTTCTCAATCCAACGGTACTGCACCGCACTATTATCACTCGAGTTTGCTCTTCCGGTGTGGTAGACCATGGCGTCGGTCAATCCAGTTTTGTTGACTGATGGGTTGTTGACGAGGCCCTGAGCTATCTTCTTTTGACCCTCCCAATCGGCGTATTCGACCAGATACAACAAATCATAAGCGCACCATGCGGCGATGTCACGGAGCTGGAAGCCGGAGGCCATGTTTCTGGCGTAATCCCGGAATGTGCTTCTTGTTTTGCTCACACTCGGGGTCGTACCGGAATAGCTGGCAAGAATAAACCCCAGTGTACCTGACGATGCTTCACCGGCCTCATACCTCGCCAAATAATTATCACCGCTCCCCGGATGCAAAGAAAGTCCGTCTACTGGCCCATCCGCAACGTAATATCGGAAGATGCTTCCGCTCTTTTCGATTTTGTAGTAAAACTCTGGGATTTTTACCATTACGGGCACACTAATGTTTGTCCTTGTAAATCCAGATTCGCCTTTCTTGTTTAAAACTTTTCCAGAAGTATTAATGATGTTGTACTCCTCCATCCCCATCCACGGCATATAGTTATCGAATGGTGAGGAGCCTGAGCCTGTCCCAACTGCGGGTACTGGCTCGGTTGTGATGTCAACAGTGACCAGCTTGTTGGGATCGTTGGCTTTGGTCAGACGGGTCAGGGCGGTGGATGGTTGGGAGCTGTCCCAGGAGACGCCGAAGACGGAGGTGAGGGATTCGATTTTAACGTACTTTCCATAATTTACTGTGACATAATTAGTAGATCCTTCGGTTTCTACATAATAACCAATCTTGCCTATTTCCGCTGGAACCTGCTTTTTTGCCGATACTGTGATGTAGCAGTATCCGTCACTAACAGCCGAACTGTTGTCTACCGAAATATCAGCATATTGAGAATAGTCTGGGTCCATCCAGCTTGCGCTGATTTCTCCATATTGGGGTGTCACAGTAATGGTAACAGACCTTTTATTTGCATTTAGTGTTTGGGTACCATCTGGGTAAAAAGTAGCGGAGTTGTTCGCCTGCCTAATCGTCCACGTCGCGTTTTTCGTCTCCGTAGTCCCATCCCACCACTGGTAGCCGGGCTTAGGAGTAAATGTTGCGGTGTAAGTCCCTGCATTGGTGCCTTTGACACTCCCTCCAATGGTCAGCTGATCCGGGTCGTAGTTGTTCCATGATACTGTTTGCAACGTATATGGTTTGTATGTCAGGCTTCCGCTCTGTGTTGGAACCACCGGAATGATAATCGCAAACTGCACCGCCACGCTCAGAGAGGCGCTGGCCGCCGTGTAGTTTGTCCCCTCGCTGGCCGATACCTGGATGGCCGTGTTGCCGGTCTCCACACCTGTTACTGTCAGGGTTGTCCCCTCCAGGGATGCTGTAGCTACGCCGGAGTTATCAGACTGTGCGGACAGAGTGCCGTCCCCCGTGTAGGTGACAGCCACCGCCTGAGATGTGGTGGAGGTATCCAGGCTCACAGATGCCGGGTCAAACGTGATGCTGGGGGTGGCCTTAGCAATAGACCACTGGATATCCTTCGCCTCCGTGCTTCCGTCCGCCCACTTGTACTGCTCTGTTGGGGTGACCACCGCCGTATAGCTCCCAGCATTCGTGCCGGACGTGTCGCCGGATAGGACCATCTTGTCTGCATCGTATCCCGTCAGGGTAGGGCTCTGGGCTTGTCCATTGTATGTAAGGCTCCCAGATACCGTGGGCACAGAGATGGTCCCACGCTCCACAGTGATGGCCTGCACAGCGGTCTTTGTTACCCCAGCCTCGGTGTAGATGATCTCCACCTCACTCGTCCCCTCCGGCAGTGCTCCGCTGGGGGAGTAGGTCCAGCCGGTAGCCGTCAGGGTGGCCCCGTTGGAGTACGACGCCGTGACCACCATCCCCGCAGGGTCAAAGACCTCTCCGGGGAGATATGTGATATTGTCAGGCGGTGTCGTGATGGCAATGCTCTCCAGCTTGATACCACCGCCTGCGCCGCCCACCATGTTAAATACCATCTTGCGCCTCCACTCTAAGGATATTTACCACAAGGTCCGCTTCGGGTGTCTCCGTACACACAAAGGTCATTTGTCCGTTTGTGCCCACATCCTTTGCCCTCACAATAGCTGTGGCATAAGCCATATATGATCCTTCAGCCGGACATACGATGTAGGAATAAGCACCCGTTAAAATCTTATCGTGGCTCACCGTTTGCTCGTTTTCAGCCCATCCAGATCCCGTAAGGGTCACCGAAAACGGCTCTGCTTTCGGACCGGGCTCCCCTTGTGGGCCCTGTTCCCCTCTGGGACCTTCTGGCCCAATGGGCCCCTGAGCTCCAGCAGGCCCTTCAGGTCCTTGCTCTCCTTGATCTCCCTTTGGACCCTGGTCGCCAGTGTCTCCCTTCTCACCGGGAGGGCCCTGGATGCCTTGCTGGCCTCGTGGCCCCTCTGGGCCCACATCTCCTTTTGGACCTGTCTCCCCAGGCTCTCCCTTATCGCCTTTAGGGCCCTGCTCGCCCTGCGGACCGGCGGGGCCTGTATCGCCTTTCGGGCCGATCTCTCCTTGTTCCCCGGGCTCTCCCTTTGGTCCTTGCTCTCCCTTCGGGCCCTGCGGTCCCGCTGGCCCCTGGAGCTTGCCGATGCTCTTCCAGTTCATCAGGTCTTCCGACCAGATGTAGATCGTGTTGTCATCTTCCGAGCCCACGGCATAAGCATCTCCAGGCTCGCCAATGGGGTGGGCGGATTTCAGCTCCTCCAGGGTATCAAAGCGGTCTCTTACCACAAATGAGGTCCCGTCTATTCCGGCGGGTCCTTGTGGGCCGGGTTCTCCCTGGTCTCCTTTAGGTCCTTGCTTTCCCTGCTCGCCCTGATCGCCTTTCGGACCCTGGGGGCCTTCCGGTCCACGCTCTCCCGGAGGTCCCTGCTCGCCGGCCGGGCCTTGTTCGCCGGTATCTCCCTTAGGCCCTTGTAGGCCAACTGGCCCCTCCGGCCCTTGCGGGCCGGTCGGTCCCGGGTCCCCCTTTGGTCCAGCCGGCCCCTCTGGACCGGGGTCACCCTTCTCGCCCTTTTCTCCTGCTGGTATTTTGAGTTCGCCTGATGTTTTATTCCCGATCAGTTCCACTCCGTTGATGCTGGGCCTGTTTTTGAGCTTATTGTAATCCGTGGTCCCAACAGTCCCGCCTTCCGCGGGGAGAGGGATATCAGACTCCTTGTACTCCATATCATCAGGGTCCCAGATCAGCCAGTATCCATTCTCGCCGGGCTGGGGCGGATTGTTGTTGATGCTGGTGAGCCTGTCCTCCATTTGCTCAAATTCAGAGGGCAGGGGAGGGGGGAAGGAGTCTGTGGCGTTGATGGAGTTATGCACATGGGATAGGAAAATATTGCTGTGCCGGACCTGATCTCCCAATGTCCCACGCACCTGCATCTCGTAGACCCCATCATCCGCCAGCATGGAGGAGGTGAGGAGTGCATAGTAGACGTTATCTCTGCGGTTGAGCTGGATGATGTTTTTCTCAGACTCTTTTGCCACATCGACCTTCAGGTCCCAGCCTTCCGGCAGATCTGTGCTGATCTCCAGGGTGACGGCATTGTTGTCCCCCTCAAACCCCAGCGAAAAATCTGCCGGGACACAAATATGCCAGTCCTGCATATAGAGCACAGCAATCACCTCCATCAAATCTTGCCTAGTTTCGTGTCTATCTCTTCACCGCTATATTTGAGCATGTAATAGCCGGAGGGAGCCGCGGCCAGAGCATTGACTCCCGCATTGGCGATCTGCCCCCGCAGCTGCTCCACTTCCGCCCTGAGCTGTGCCACCTGGGCATTCAGTTCGTCTATCGTTGCCATGTCTACCCTCCTATACGATAAGCCGTCTGCCGTACTTGTCCAGCAGCATCAGGCCGTTTTTGTCCTTGAGCTGGCCGTCCTGGATCGGAGTCGTAACGCCGTAATACAGGATGATGCAGCCATCCGCGCCAGCTCCACCTTTTCCACCGGCTCCGCCTTTTCTAACAGCGGCACCGCCAGCATTATTGTTGATTGCAAAATCAGTTCTAGTTTCAATTGTGATGTTATAGACGTAATACTGCGCTGAGACATTTGAAGATGCAGAGCTATCTCCTCCGGCCCCGCCGCCTCCTCCGGCACCAGAACCAGAGCATCCATAGACGGATGCATCAGCCCCATCCGCACCGTCTCCACCCGTTCCCCCCTTGTTTGGGTACACAAATGCGTTTATGTATCCTGTTGTGATGCTTAAGCGCACACTTCCGACTTTTGCATCACCCCCAGGAGTTCCGAGATTGTTGCCAGAGTTTCCTCCAGCCCCGCCTCCGCCGGAGGCTCCAAGGGAGAAATTTGCGGTCGCGTCAATGTCCATAGATATATTTGAGCGGCGTTGTGTATCAGAATCGCTTCTGGTTGCCGAGCCAGAAGGCTCCTGTTTCCCTCCTGACACGCCGCCAACACTTTCGCCATCAGCACCCGAACCGCCCTTTCCGCCGTCTGCTCCGCTGTCACCGCTCTTAGCGTATGTGATGCCACTTATGATGTCCGTATAGCCAGCAGAGCTCGTGCTGCCACTGTTCGATGAATAACTTCCGAAAGTAGTTGCTCCACCGAGGGCTCCATTTGAAGTGCCTTTGACTCCACACGCATACGATATCCTGGACCCACTACTTGGGCTGAATGTCACCTCATACACCTTTCCCGGTGTTCCGGCGGCACCTCCTGCTCCTCCGTTCCCGGGCGTTCCCGCTCCTCTGTTGCTCACATTGCTGGAGTCGCTTGCCGAGGTGGTGGGGGCAGTCAGGTTGATCCTGGTCGTCTTGATCTCTTCGTCTTCCCAGGTCTCGGTCGAATCTCCACCCGGGCTCCCATCAAAACCAGCACCACCCGCGCCAATCAATACAGCTCTTGCTGAGGTAGTTCCTTCCGGGAAGGTAAAGGTCCCGCTTCCGGTCAAAACCACATGATATTCGTAAGATTCACTCCCTTCCTGCCTGATGGGGGTAAATCCGACTAGAAGCGTGGACTGAGACTTTAGCTTGTTGGACATTGTAATTTCTTCTGTTTTGATGCATGCGCTCACATTTGTCTTGTCAAATGGGTGATACGTTGTCAGAAGCTCCCCAGGGTTCTCCAAATTGTAGACAAGGGGTGCGTCTATTGTTTCGAGGCATTTGTAGTAGTTTGCGAGTCTTTTGGCCGCTCCGGACGAATTTACAAGAGAGATGAGCGTCTGGTCTTCCACGGAAATTACATTTTCGGTCGAAGAGTTTAATATTTTTGTCTCAATCAGCCGCGTATTGTGGACATATGCGGTCCCCCTTAAGGTTCCAGATCCGGCAGAAAGCTTTGCATAATTTGCTCCCCGCTCCAGGATGGAAAATCCGCTGGCCGTCAAGTTGTACATCGGCTCATCGAACACGATTTCTGTACCTTGTGCAGCGGTCCCTTCAAAAAGATCTGTTTGATCTCCTCCTTGTACCCATTGATGCTCGATCAGCGATACGCTGGTGACCTTTCCCTCGCGGATCACAGAGGCCCCCTGGCCCATTCTGTTTTTTTGCGCATCTCCAGATACGCCGTCCCACAGCTCCTCTATTTTGAGTGCCCCATCAAGGTCCTCAGTTACCGTTGCTCCAAGCGCGAAAAGCACCTTCATAAAATTGTCTCGCGCCGAACTGGCCGGCGGCTTTACATACGGGAGCCAGCCGTAAAGCTTCGAGCTTGAGAATCTTGTCTGCATCCGAAAGGGAATGGGCCCACATATACTGGACAGGAGACTTTCAGCAGATGTCCCGCTGTATATTCCGCCCCGGTGTACCCGCTTCAGCAGGAGCCCTATCGCGCTGGTGGCGTAAAGGTCATACTTGTTCCATGCGACCTGAGTAACGCTTTGGAGGTAAAATGTGCCTCTCTTATTGTCACGATAAAAATAGGTGACTGGATCGTCTATCTCAAAGCTTAAAAGTGCCTTGCTCTCCGTTTCCACCGTAACAGAAAGCGTATTTGGTTCCAGCTCATCCCCCAGCAGAGATTTGGAGAGATATACGGTCCCGGCAGCAAGCCGGTCATAGGTGGTTCCCCGATAAACTATCTTGTTTCGTGCCATAGTCCACCTCAGTCCGGCTCACGCTGCGGGGCAAGGGGCTGAAATTGAACTTGGAGACCATAATAGTATCTCTTTCCATTGAACTTGCCCCGCAGCTTGTGGGCCCCGCTCACCACTTTAGCCTTGTAGGTCATATCCGTCTGACCGTGCGGCATGGTGATCGTATGGTAGTCTACCGGTGCGCTTATCGCTTCGTAGAAACTGTCATAATCAGACAGATACCGGGGGTCCGGTTCAATGGATAGGGTGTGGTCATAGTAGGTCCCGAGGACATCCCGGCTTTCCTCTCCGTTGAGCAGGATCATGTTATTTTCGCCATCCTCGATTCGGAACGACTCTTCAAATGGTTCATTCGATTTCACCCGCACTTTATAGGTCACCCCATCCATGACCACCCACATAAGCTGCGCCATAGGCTCCTCCTTACTTTTGGAATTTGACGCCGATCCGGTTGAACTCCTCCAAAATATAGGGAGTCTCCAATCTGGCAAAGGTCCGGCCATCCAGCGCCATGACCGCGGTCTTCGGCCCCCTCTGGCTGTTGAGCACACCGCTTTCCAAGATTCCCTGTGTTGCCGCCCGTTTGACTGTGGAATAGGGAGCAATGATCTCGTCCTCTTGTGTATTGTCTCCCACTACAGCTAAAAACGGGCTATTCTTCTTAGCTACACCACCGCTGGCAAGCGCAGGTATTTCCATTACATCGGTTATCTGCATTACTCTTGATGCTCGGTCTGTTCTTGTCCCACTCTCTGGAAGTGATACATTGCTTGTTCGATTGCTTATCCCAAGCAGGTCTCCGAAAAAGCCGATTACATCCAACACTCTATCTCCGAGCCAATCCAGTCCATCTGCAATTCCTGTGACAATCCATTGAAGTCCTTCAAGAGCCAATGTAGCGGCATCTACGAGGTCAATAAAGAGCGGTCCAAATGTATCAAATAACTGGCTTTTTAGTTTCCCAACAGATTCACCTAATGGACTCAAACTTTCATTTAGCTCATCTTGTGACCTTCTCATCTCAATTAGTGCCTCATTGTTTTCGTAGAAAATGTCTGCGGCACCTTCATACTGTTGGGTGAGAAGGTCCATCAAATATCTAGCTCTCTCTGTTGAATTAGCCAATTCTTCAAGCTGACTATTGACGCTTTCTTCACTTAATCCGACCCAGTTAAGGGCATCAGCCAAGACTCCAGTTACCTTTCCGGTTTTGGAGGTTTCATTTGCAGCTTCAATTAGGCTCTCAATTGGTATTGAATCTCCAAATGCTCCATAAACTCCAGCAGCAATTTTTACCCATTTGCTTACATCCTCTGAGCCTGTTGCAAGCTGCGAGAGGAGTTGAGAAGCCTCTGTGGCCTGGTCAATATCTCCTAAAATTTCATAAAATCCTAGATACGCTTCTTTTGCAAGGTCTGCACTATATCCAGCAGATTCAAAAGCAGTATTTAACTTTCCAATAGATTCCCGGTATTGTTCTGTTGTTTCATCTAGAGAAAAGAGCGCTCCAACGAGCTCCAGAGCTTTATCTGCAAGGAATTTTATCCCGCCTGATGCTAAGTCTGCGGCGATTCCCTTAACTACAGTAAATCCGTCCCCCACTCCAGATGTAGAACTGTTTAGCTCATCCAGATTATTAGATAGGTCATCCGCTGAATCTTCCAACTTTCCTAAACTTGGGTCGAAGTCCTCTAATGCCTTAGCGGCCGATTCTGCCTTTGCCTTTGTCAGGTCGAGCTCTAAATTGAAATCTTCTAATTTTGTTCCACTTAAAGTTCCATCTAGTTGCTTAGATGCAGACTCTAAAAGCTTCAGGCGGTCCGCCGATAATTCGGCTTTTTCTGCTAATAGCCGTCCTTTTTGCGCCAGAAGGTCTACGTTTGTTGGGTCAAGTTTCAACAAACGGTCTACTTCTCTCAAGTCGTTAGAGACTTTATATATGCTACGATCAACATTATTCAATGCTTTCCCGAGCTTTGTGGTGTCTCCAGCTATCTCGATTGTAATTCCTTTAACTCTGCTACTACTTGCCATTTCGTTCACCCTTAAAAATTGTCGAAGTCGGCTTGTGTTGCTATAATCGGATAATCTATCTTGTCGTTTTCCGCTTCGGCGTACATATCATAAATCATTCCTATGGTGAGCAGTTCCATATCTCGCACAGGAATTCCAAGCTGGACGGCTCTTAGCATAAGCAGAGGGGTGGTCATTTTTCTGTCAATAGATCTAGTTTTTTTTTGACAGTTTCGATTGTTTCTATATTTCCATCCCAAAGGGCCAAAAGTACCGGGAAAATTTTATAAATTGAAAATGCGCTAAATCCCTCTAGCCACTCGTTTGGAGACTCCGGAACTTTATCTTTATCCGCATGTTTTGCCATGATGTAAGCCATATTCTCAAACAAATCAAGTGCCTCCAGAGGAAGGCTTGACGCCCCTTTTTCTTTACTTTCTAGGGCCTTTTTCACAGTTGCCATGTCCTGAATGATATCCCGCCTGAATTTGATACGGTACAGCCGGGGGACTGCGGCAGTCGCTCGAAACTTGATCCTTTTCCCATCGATCAGAATTTCAGTTTCCATCCTTACACCCCAACACTAGGCTGCCAGACAGACTTGAACCAATTCTGGATCACAGTTTCAGTCGTGGTGTCTGTGGTCTTTGCCTTGACTTTTCCATCCGCCAGCGGGGAAGCGGTGATGGACAGCGTTTCCGTGCTGGGGGTCTTTGTCTCGCTGATCGTAGACCCGTCCTCATTGGGGCGGGCGGCAGAGCAGTTGTACAGGACCCGCAGGCTGGCTTTCTGGTCTCCTTCAAACTGATAGAGCAGAGCAAAGGGCTTTGCCTCCGCGCTTGCGTTCTCAATCAGGACTTTGGAGGTTTCGTCCTCTGTTTCTCCCAACACGTCCTTGCGGAAAGAATCTGGAATAACTGCGATCTCCAAGTCCCCCTGATACCCGTTGTTGGCTGTCGATACATAATAGGCGATATTATCCGCATAGAATGTATTTGTTTCACCCTGGGGGGCAAGTGACATGCTCACCGCGCCGGGAATGGGGACCGGTGTTTCATATGTGATGGTGCCATCATCGTCAGTCAGGAGCGCATAGTGGACATTTTTCAGTCCAAATTTAACCTTGTTGGATGCCATAATTACACCTCAATTTCGTATGTTGTCTGATACAGGCTTTCGCTCTCGATATAGGAACACATTCTGTCCCAGTATATCTCGTGCTTATTCAGCGTTTTTTCAATTTTCTTCTCAATCTCAGGGTCCCTTTGCCTTGTGTAGAGCTCCACATTGCAGTGAGATATCTCGAAATAGGAGATGTTATCCGCAGCAAAGTTTTCTGTGTAATCATCAAGATATACCCCGTAGGGCGGTGGACCAGGATTCTCCCAGTGGTGGAATGTAAAGGGGACCCCAGTCTCTTTCAGAATTTCATCCAGCTCTTGATAATTCATCAGACCGAGGCCCCCCTTATCGTGTTTGTGATATCCCTGACTAACATCTTTTCAGCCGCTTTTTCGGCCGGCCTGATGTGTGGTTTCCCTTCTACCCTTCCTCCGTTCGCTTTCTGATGGCCGTGTTCAAGGAGATGTGTCAGCTGGTAATCCGTTTTATTGTAGATCACGACCCCGCTGCTTTTTGAGGATGTTCCATTTCTTCTCTTTCCCATCCTCCATCCTTTCTTGTACCGCCCAGTCTTCTGAGGAGACCTTGCTTTTACTTCTTTCAGGGCTTCCTTCCCGGCCTTTTCGATGTCCTTTTTGACGCCCTCCGAGATCTCATCTTCATAATCCGAAAGAGTGCCCATGATAACGGAAACGAGTTGATCTGGTTTTATACTCATAGCTTTGCACTCCAGGTCCCGGAGTCATCCTCCTCAAGTGAGAGCCGCGTGACCAAAATCCCATCTTCATCTTTTGTTGGGGTGATTTGCCGAATGAAATAAAATCGGTCTTCTATTTGGGCAATATCCCGAGTTTTAATGTTTGGGTCTCTCCATATCTCGATAAGGAGGTCGATTTGCTGGCCCACCTTTGCCGCTTCATAATACCTCTGGATTCCGACTGTCATTTCTCCAAAATAATGAGTAGATCTCTTCACGAGCTTTTCCACTTTGGGCGGCGGGCCATTCTCATCCACGGATACCCTGTAGATAGTCACGATCCCGGAGTCATGGAGCATTTTCCTCACCCCTCATTTTCTGAGATATGAGCAGATCGTGACGCATCCTTTTCAGGTAGATGGGCTCAGACTCCCCGTTGATCCGCTTCCGGTACATCCAGGCAGCGGTCCCTACCACAAGCTGCAAATAGTCTTCGTCTCCGCTCTCCTCAACCCCCTGCCTACCCAGGTTTGATTTTGCCGCCCTGAGGAGGGACAAGAGATATGTGCTGTCGCCGGGCAGCGGGCCCAGGCGTTGAAGATCTATTTTCAGGATTTCCAGCGCCTGGGCCTCATAAAATGCGCAGCCCATATCAAGCCCCCGTCTTTGTCACAGTTACAGTGTAGACCTTTTCTCCGGTGTTGTTTTTCGCTGTCACTTTGACAGTGTTAGGTCCCTCTTCCCAAGTAGCTGATGCCCCATTTTTGTGCGGCGCTCCATTGACCGTAATGGAGACGGTGGAGCCATTCGCCCCAGTCGCGGTGACCGTATTGCTCTGATTTGTGGTGCTGGTGCTATACTCTGTCACACCGGGATCAAAGGTCGGCGTCAGAGTCAGCGTCCCAAGCCCCAGCGTAGCCAGGGACGCTGTTAAGGGTTTGCGCTGTCAGGCGGGAAGGTCACACTTGTGGTAGGGGCGGTGTTATTGATATTCAGGACGCCAAAAGCCTCACCAAACACGGGCATACCATCATAGCGGGCCGTACCCTTAAACACAGTCTGGTCCTCGATAAAACGCACATGCTCACTCTGAGCCAGGGTGGTTCCGGCGCGCTGGGCCAGGAGATACAGGTCAAAATAGCCGAAGATCACATCGTTATCAGGGACAAAGTCCAAGGTGACAATGTCACCACCCAGGACCGGCATGGTATTCCCTTGACCGGAGACGATAGCACCCGCCGCATTGATGACCAGAGCCTCCGCAGTAAGCTTTGCCTTTGTGGTCTCGTTCATGACCCAAGTCAAGCTGCCTCTGGCATAAGTAGACCGGGCGACACCTGCGGTCAGGATGATGGACTTATAGAGATCAGCGCCAGTGGCCGCAGTCAGCTTGACGATATTGCTGGTGTGGACATCTTTCCAATCCGGAGCATTTGCACCCCAGTCGTCAGGCTCTGTGGCCTGAGCCAGCCGGGTCACTACGCCGATCGGCATCTTCTTTCCCGTCCCGTAAAGGATAGCTTTGTCCAGCGCATAGCCGATTGCCTGACCAAGCGCCTCCATGATCTCACTCGCCAGAGAGAGGTCGGAGTCCTCCAGGGTCGCATTGCAAATTGCGATAAAGCCGCCGACCTTGTAGCCGTCCACCTCAATCTGGTTGAAGGAAAGCTCCAGCTCGTTCAGCTTGGCGCACATCTCGGTCCAGACGGCTTCGGGGACTGTGCCCATGATGTTCTGCCGAGCCGTTCCGGGCACGCTCCGCAGATTAACGCGAGAGATCATCTTGGAGTATTTGCTGATATTCTCGCGGATCAGGCCAAGCATAACGTCCGGGATGGTCAGCTCCGCTCCGGTAATAGAGCGGTTCTGCTTCCCAAGCTCACGCACTCTTGTCAGAAAGTCCTTTACATCCTGCCGGGCCAAGAAAGCATCGCGCCGCTGTGCATCCAGGCCAAAAAAGGTTCTGGTTTCCATATCAAAATTCTCCTCTCGTTTTTCTGGATTTTGGGGCTTAGGTGCGTTTCTGGCCAGTTCCTCGATCTCGGTTTCAATTCCTTTGATCTCGCCCTCCAGCTTTCCGGCGGCCGCTTCATTTTCGGCCTTTTCCTGCTCGAACTGTTCCACCGCCTCCTCGACCGCGGCCTTTTCCTCGTCCGTTTCGGCCTCATTGATAGACTGTTCCAGTTCGGCTTCCCTGGTTTGGAGCTGTTCAGCCGCCCTTCTAAGCTCCTCCAGTTGTTCTTTCTTTTCGTTGAGTCTCTTCTTCAGGACCAATGCTTTTAATGCCATGTTATTTCCCTCCCGTTTCATTCGGTTGACTTTGGCCTGGGTTCAGTCTTTTGAGCAATGCGTTTCTCCATGCCTCAGTCTTTCTCTTCTGGATGTCCTCATAGTCTCGCTTTCTCGCCACCACTCCGGTATCTTCATAGGCCGGGAAAGTGCAGACGCTCACTTCATACAGTTTTACTTTTCGGATGGTCCAGTGGACACTTCCGTCTTCTCGATTCTCTGTTTCCTCATCAAGGATAGAGAACCCAAACGAGCACTGAGTAATATCTCCCCTTTGCACACGAGCGTACAGGTTCATTGCATCGCTGTCATCTCTGTTGATTTTAATGCGGCCCCATAGTCCATGGTTATCCTCGCGCAGCTCTAGCGTGTTAGCCGTAGTCCTGCCTAGCACAAGCCGCGTCTCGTGGTCTACAAGAGCCCTGACATCCCCCTCCAGGGCATCGGAAAACGCCCCGCGCGCCACACTCTCAGATGCCCCAGGCCATAAATCATAATTGCTGTCAAAAACGGAGAAATATCCCTCGATATAAAGATCTCCGCCCTCTTCCGTCCTGGTTTTGAACGCACCTGATATACTCCTCGTCTGCATATCTTCTCTATTCACTGTTCTCACCTCCATTCAGTTTAGCTTGATCCGCGATCATCCCTCGCGGGATGTAGTTTTCCAAGATGACCAGCTCGTCAAGTCCAGTCAGCGGAGTCATGCCAAGCCAATCTCTGACCTCGTTCCCCGTCATGATTCCCCTTACATACAATTCCTGCCCGATACTTGCCATGTCTTTCATGTCGTAGGCATGGAGCGTCCGGGAATTGAATCGAAAATAAAGATCAGGGGAATACAGGAGCTTAAGTGTCAGTTCCTGCTCTATCCTTTTTGATAGAGGCATAAGCTTGCTGTCAACAAAGTTATTCCATTCGTCCCTGTTGTAGCTTCCGACTCCAACCACAAATGGCGGGACTCCAATAATCCCAGCTACAGTCCGTTTGTCTATTGTGACTGAGTCGTTGATCGCTAGGTCATTCAGTGTGAGTGGCTTGATCTCCTTTACGTCAAACATTTCCGCCGGGATCATCCAGGGCTCGCCGGCTTCAGAGGTCTCCAGGTAACTGTCGAGCAGCTTTTTTCGTCCTTCTTTGCTCGAAAACTCATCCGTCAGACCATCGACCTTTACAACAATAGACGGTTTCCATTTGGACTCCATAAATCCTCTTTTGGTTGCCGCCGCTTGCTTTAGGTTATGGGCAACGTCTTTGAGCGTTACGCGGTATCCATGGCCTAGCCACGGAGTCTCCGGGTCTTGATTGATTGCAAAATGCAATACTTCGTCCGGCCTAAAAGTTTGATCTCCATATCGTATGTAGTAGCTTCTCCCATCTGGGACAAACGAGATCATGGAGGGAGGCAGGATCTCCAAATCCTCAATCAAATCCCCACTCCTTGAAAATTTGGGATAAACCACACAGTTCCCATCTCCGTCTATAAGGAGTGTCCGGACTACTGTCGAGATAAAGGCGGATCTGGTAAGGTTTCCGCTCGGGTTGATATCCAGCTTACGGGACAGGCCATTTTTTATCCGTACATCCCCGTCTTCCGTGTTCTGCATAAGATGGATGGTCATAGAGCCCATCAAGTCAGCAATGCGCCCGGCTGCCATCTGTATTTCTGGGTTATCGGCCAACCTGGTATATCCCGAAACGCACAGCATGTCGTATGCGTCATTCGAGAGCAGGAAGCTAACCGCTGAATTGGGGTGTCCGCGTGCCGTCGTGTGGTTGCTTCGTTTTTTTCTGCTCAACAGTTATTCCTCCTCGAACCAGCGTTTCGCTCTGTCTCTTCGCTCCATGTCCTCCAGCTTCCGAATACAGGCAAACACAGAGGCATCAAATATATCAATTCTTTGCTCTGGTTGTACCTTGTCGTACTGGATCATATCATCTGTCTTTTCAACCGCTCTCACATTCTGTACGCAGTATTCGTATGCTTCCGAATGGAGATAATAAAGTTCTCCATTTTTTGCCCGATCTTCAATGTACCGGAAGCCCTCTGATTTCTTATAGAAGTATTGGGGCTGATCCAAAATTTTAAATCCTGCCTGCTTCATCCCCAGGAAATACTCACGGCA
>ERZ1106929.1825-NODE-1825-length-16360-cov-6.876786_pt1 | contig 16360 bp, 16 predicted proteins | sample MGYA00403662_ERZ1106929 | MGnify/ENA primary metagenome ERZ1106929 (study PRJEB35170, sample SAMEA104062442) | human gut metagenome | biome: human gut; feature: human-associated habitat; material: faeces | place: Denmark | collected 2013-02-20 ... | reverse complement strand
GGCAGCCGGGGGCGTATTTTTTTGCCGGACGGCTCCGGGCGGTGTGCAGAGACATCAGGACGTCTGACTGCGCAGGGCCTGGGCGACCTGGGCGATGGGCAGACTGATCTTGACGGCCTCCGCCCTGGGCAGGAGGAATCCCTTCGACGTCCCTCTCAGGGCCTCCGCCTTGCGGCAGCCGGCAGGTGGATCGTTTTCCAGAACGATGCGCCGGTAGTAGTCCATCAGGCGGTCCTTGGGGAGGATCAGATAGTCGCCGATCACCCCGTAGAAGTAGTAGCGGGTGTTGTCCTTTTTCAAAAGGCCGCTCACCACCCAGCTCCCCTGGGCGGTGAGGCGCTCCATGTACTCAAAGTAGTAATTCCCGGTTTCCTGGGACCTCTTGTCGTGTTTGATCTCGATGCCGGCCCTCGTCTCGCCGACCTCATATTGCTGCTGCCTGCCGTAGAACAGCCCGATATCGATGCCGTACTGCCGGAAAACCCACTCGGCATATACCTCGAAGCGATGAGAGTCCTCCAGATTGGAGATGTAGTAGTTGCTCTTGCTGCGGTCGTCCCAGATCACGGGCTTCTCGACCTCCCAGGGCTGCGCCTCGTATGTGCGGCGGAGCGCGGCGACCGGACCGGGATCCTGCCGCAGCAGCGCGTCCAGTCTGTTCTGGAGGACGCTGCGCTCCTCCTGGTTGAAGGCGCGGATCAGGCCCTCCGTGAGCCGCCACGACCGGTATTCCGGCAGCTTCCCGGTGCCTGAACGGATGGCGCTGTATAGATACAGCTGCATGAGCTCCTGAAACGACAGCCGTTTTTCCGGATCGATCCTTTTGATTTCCATCAAGCCCAATGACCTCCTTTCCAAGTCTCCGCCCCGCACAGGGCATTTGCGGCTTGGGCGCTTCTGCAGACATTGTAGCATACGGCCACGCCGCTGTCGAGCACTGCCGGAAGAGACCTGCGGAGCGGTCAACGGGAAGGGCCTTTGCCCTGCACCAGCTCCTGATAGTCGCGCCCCCACTGTTCCATGGCGGAAATGATCGGACGCATGGACTCACCCAGCTCGCTCAGGGAGTACTCCACCCGGGGCGGCACCTCGGGCAGCACCATTCGGTAGATCAGACCGTCCTCCTGCATGTCCTTCAGGTTTTGGCTGAGCACCTTCTGGCTGATGGGGAGTTGTTTAAAAAAGCGGGAAAAATAGGTGCCTTTATCGATGTGGATGGCCCGCAGGATAAAAGGTTTCCACCGGCTGAACACGACCCGCATCATATGGTTGTATGGGTCCTTGGAAATGTCAAAGACCATCTCTCCCTGTTCCTCCGCATCCAGGATGACCTGGCGTTCCTCCGGGGTGGAGATCAGCTTCTGAAGCAGCTGCTCCTTCTCTTCGTCCAGTTCCATTGCGCATCTCCTTTCCTCCTGGTCCCATCCCGTATAACTGCCTCAATTCTATCAAGATAAGGGCGAAAAAGCAAGAACTGTCTACTGGTGGAGGGAACTGACTTTAAAGTAAGAATCTATCCAAAGAGATAGTCTGCCTACCTACCCGTAGGAAAGTGACTTTATTGTGCGATCTTCACAATCCCGTCTCCCTGTGCTATGGTAAAGAAAATGGAACCTGGAAGGGGCCCATTCCCTATGGCCCCAAGGGAGAAGGAGTGTGTGCCATGTATCAGATCAAAGATTCATGCAGTGGCTGCCATACCTGTGAACTGGCCTGCCCAATGCAGGCTATCCACTATGACGGACCCCGGTATCAAATCGATCCAGAGCTGTGTGTGGAGTGCGGGCTGTGCCAGACGCTGTGCCCCACCTGCTCCATTTATGATGTAGATGAGAAGCCGACGGTCACGGCCCATGAAAAAATCGTCCGGGAGTGCGACCTAGTGGTGTGCGGCGGAGGAACTGGATTGGTGACTGCCATCAAGGCGGCACAGCTGGGCAAGAAAGTCATCCTGCTGGAGAAGGCTGGACGGGTAGGAGGCAACACTGATATCGCCCATGGCTTTTTCCCCGTCTATTCCAAGGTCCACGCCGAGCAGGGCATCGAGGACGTCCGGGAGGAAGCGGTGCGGGTTATGGTGGAGCGCGCCGACGGTGTGATCGGAGAAGATATCATGCGCACCGCCATCTACGGCTGCTCAGAGTTTTTTGACTGGCTGCTGGACTTTCCCCACACCCGGGAGTATTACACAGTGGAAAAGTTGGGAGACAAGCGGGAAGCGGGACCCATCTACGGCCCGGCAGTCACCCATTTCGTCCGGCGCATCGAGAATGTTCGGAGCTTGGATCCCTCTATCGGCCCGGGCTGGGCGGGCACCTTTATCAAGCAGACCATGCTGGACGCGATCCCTGCGCAAAAGCTGAATGTGGAAATTCTGCTTCAACATGAGGCCAAGCACCTCATCACCGATGAGAGCGGGCGGGTCACCGGGGTGGTGGCCTTGGATCCCGGTGGTGAGACGGAGATCCGCTGCCAGGCGGTGGTACTGGCCACTGGAGGATTTGGCAGCAGCGATGAGAAGTTGCAAAAATACGCGGGATTTTTTGATGTAGACCGGCCTGTCACCCGCTTTTCCGTACCCAGTGACACCGGGGATGCCATCGACATGCTCCAGGAGCTGGGGGTGGAGCCCGACCCGGAACGGCTGTTTGTATCCTTCTTCGGCCCGGCCCATCACCCGTACAGCTATTCCCTCTACCGGCTCATTGAGGAACCGTCCAACCTCTCAGTGGACCTCAACGGCGTGCGCTGGCAGGATGAGTCCGGCGGGCTGTTTACGGGCATGAAAAATATCACTGGCCATCCCAAGGAATGCACCTGGAACATCTTTACGCAGAAGAACGTGGATGACATTTTTCGCAGATTCCTCAGCGATCCGTCTTTGGCAGATGAGATCGAGTGCTACGAGCACTACCAGGAGGACCTGGACCGGGAGGCGGAATATAAGATCCCGCCGGTGGTCAAGGCGGACACAGTGGAAGAGCTGGCGCTGAAGCTGGACATGGACCCGGCGGTGCTGATTAGGACGGTTACCAATTACAACCGCTGGTGCCGGCAGGGACAGGACGAAGAATTTGGCAAGGCGGCGGAGCACCTGATCCCCCGGGACGTGGGGCCGTTTTATGCCGTCTACGCCCAGCGGTTTTCCGAAGCAGCCATGGGCGGCCTGATGGTCAACGCCGAGTGCCAGGTGCTGCGCAACGACGGCACTGTGATCCCCGGGCTGTACGGCGTGGGGGACGCCACCTCGGCCATGCACCGCCGGGAAAAGCTCGCAGTGATTTCTGAACTGACTTGGGCGGTGGCCTCCGCCTACCGCTCCGCAGTCCATGCGGTGAATGAGATGGAGGTGCGGACATGAACGGGAGAAGAAAGCCCAATATGGCGCCCTGCCAGACTCCTATGGCAGAGCAGCCCATGCCGGAGCGGCTTTTCAATTTTGATGAGGTGGCCCTGGGCTACACGCCGGAGCAGGCTATGGCCGAGGCGGAGCGGTGCCTCAACTGCCCGGATCGCTATTGTTCCGCCCACTGTCCCGCCCACTCCTACATCCCGGAGTTTATCGCCGAGGTCCGGGCGGGCCGGTTTGAGGCGGCTTGGGAGCTGCTGCGGCGGACGAACCCCATGATGGAAATTTCCGGCCGGGTCTGCCCCTGTGAGCGGCAATGTGAAAGCCACTGCACCCGGGGCATCAAGAGCGAGCCCGTGGCCATCGGACAGTTGGAGCGGTTTGTTGGAGATTGGCACCGAACCCACAGCGCATCCATTCCTCCAATGCCCCAGTCAAAGGGAAAGCGGATAGCTGTGGTGGGGGCTGGCCCGGCGGGGCTGACCTGCGCCCTTTCCCTGGCGGTAGCCGGCTTTGATGTGACCATTTATGAAAAATCCCAGCGCTTGGGCGGTATCCCCATATGGGGCATTCCCGCTTTTGTGCTCCCTGGCAATCTTATGGAATACCAAATCCGGCAGCTGCGGGAGCTGGGTGTTCCATTCCACACGGGGGCCGCTCTGGGGAGTGATTTCACAGTGGAGCAGCTTAGGGCCGCCTATGACGCCGTCTTTGTGGCCACCGGGGCGGAGCGCCCCGTGTCCCCGGCGGCGGAGGGCCTAGACCTGCCCGGTGTGGTCCAGGCCAAGGATTACTTGACGGAATCCGGCCGGTATCCCGGGAAAACAGTCTTGGTGTTCGGCGGCGGGAATACCGCCATTGATGTGGCCCGGACCGCCTTGCGGCAGGGCGCAGACAGTGTCCGACTGGCTTACCGGCGCACTCAGGCAGATATGCCCTGCACCCAAGAGGAATGGAGGATCGCCCAGACAGAGGGCGTGGAATTGATTCCCTTGGTTGCCCCGGACCGAATGATTGCCACCTCGGGGCGGTTGGCTGGGGTGGAGTGCAGCCAGATGGAGCTGGCACCGCCGGATTATCCCGGCGGCCGAAACAATGTCCGGCCTTCTGGCCAGCATATAGTGCTGGAGTGCGATCTGGCGGTGCTGGCACTGGGCTTTGAGAACATTCCTGTCCCCAGCCTGCCCTGTGATAACGCAGGACGCATTATGGTCGGTCGGGACCTGGCCACGAATGTGGACGGCGTCTATGCCGGAGGTGACGCCGTCACTGGTCCGGCCACCCTGATGAAAGCGGTGGCGGCAGGCAAGGATGCGGCTACGGCGATTTTTGCCCGGTTGGCTGAGACGTTTTGAGACGGTCCATCAAGCTGTGGGGACGTTTGAGAGGGCTAGGATCAGATGAGAATACCGCGCCGCTCGGATCACCAGAGCGACGCGGTATTTTGATACGTATGGATGAGGCTGCGTTTGACGTTTTCGGCGCCACACGTCTTTGACAAGGAAGATATTTCGTGGTAAGCTACAACATGATGTTGTCCTGCAAGCATGTCTGCCAAGATGAAAGAAGGGCGATCATGGACCTATATCAGCTGGAATGCTTCCGCGTTGTGGCCTCTATGCAGCATATCAGCAACGCGGCAATGGTGCTGCATATTACGCAATCTGCCCTGAGTAAGATCATCAACCGGGTGGAGGATTACGCGGGGATGCCGCTATTCGACCGGGTGAAAGGTTAGATTTACCTCAACGAGAGCGGCACCATCTTTGTCCGCAGCCTGGATCAGATGTTTGATGCGCTGAACGCCGGTCTGACGGAGATCCGCAGCAGCGCCCAATTTCAGCAATACCAGGTCTATGTGGCGTCGAACGCCGACAGCCTGCTCTTCCATGTGTCGGAAGAGTTTTTTGCCGGGCATTCAGACACAAATATTAAGTATTCTGTCATGAGCCCGGAGCAGATTCGCGATGGATTCCAACACGGGAAGTTGGACCTCGCGCTGACCACCTATCCGCTGATTGAACCGGGCATTGAGTGGGAGCAGGTGCTGGAGGAGGAGCTGGTGCTGGTCCTGGGACCGGAGCACCCTCTGGCTGGGCACAAAGAGATCAGCTTTGCCGAGCTCAAAGGGGTGGAGATCATGTGCGAGAGCCTCGGCGGCGACTTGCGTACCATGGTGGACCGGTGCTGTGCCAAGGCGGGATTTCACGCCAATGTAGTACTGGAAAGCGACATCGGTTCCGCCATTGGCTTCCACGAGGGGCTGCGCCGGGCAGTCACCTTTATGCCGGCCCACCGCTATATGCAAATTTACCAGGCCATACAGTTGGCCAAAGAGCCGCCCTTCCCAGCGCCCACCGCCGCCCGCCTGCGGGACCCGGTCCCAATGCGGATCACGGGGGTGGCCCGTAAGTCGGAGTATACGCTGACGGCCCAGGCTCAGGAGCTGTATGATTATGTGCTGCGCTATTTTCAGACCATCAACATCCAAGTGGAAACATTTATGAGAGAGTATTTCTCTGAGTGATTTAGTGTGAAGCAAAAATTGGAAAGGATTTTTGGCGGCAATCCACAGAACATCTGTGGATTGCCGCTTTTTGTTTGCGTTTTTAACAAAATGAAAAGGCGATTTTCGTCAAAGTCTATAAAATATGCCGTTTTGGACTGACTACATTCCCCATCATCATTTTACTTTTCCCGGCTCCTGCATTAAAGTAATTCTTGGAAATCAAGCGGCCGCCGGCCGCCGAAGCACGACCACCACAGACAAGGAGTGAAACTATGGGAAACAAACAGTACGCGGCCCAACAGCTGGCAGAACGCTTTGTGGACCAGCGTGAGATCCAGAATGTCATGGGAAAATACATGTTTACCACCATGATTTGCAAGGACGCTGATGTGGCAGCCCGCTTTTGGAGCAAAAAAGCGCCGGAACCTGCGCTTGGCTTGAACGACGGCTGGTATGTGGGGCTTGACGCCATCGACGGATATTACCGGGCGATATCCGTTAACACCGCAGTCCGGTCTAAGGCCATCCAGGCCCGCTTTCCGGAAAAGCTGGGAAGCAAGACGGACGAGGAGCTCTACGGCACCGGAACCATGAACGTCCGCCCCTTGACCACCGTTTTGGTAGAGGTGGCCGGCGACGGGCAGACCGCTAAGGGGCTGTGGCAGGTGATGGGCGTGGACAATGACATCACTGAGTACGGCCCCCTGTCCACCTGGCGCTGGGGCTGGGCCGCCGCCGACTTTGTGCTGGAGGACGGCCAGTGGAAGGTGTGGCACCTGCAGATGCTGGACGAGATCGTCACCCCTGTGGGCAGCAAATGGACGGAATCTGCTCCTTATCCCGTACTGCCTGAATTTGCCCATCTGGCGGATCTGACGGTGCCCGCGCCCAACCGCCCGTGCACCCTGTATACCGCCTACCGTGCGGACCGTCCCTTCCAGGCGCCGCCGGAGGCTCCTGTGCCCTATCAGACCTTTGCTGAGACCTTCAGCTACGGCGTGTGAGGAGGAGAGACGACATGAGACAATTCACTTCGGAAGAGCGTATCCGCCGCGTGTGGGACAAGGAGGAGGCAAAGGCCGTCCTCTGCCGGCATGCCTATCTAGAGGCGGCCAATCGCCGTGCCGAAAGCCTGAGCCAGCTCTGGGTGGCTGAACCTGAGCATCAGGCCACTGCCTCCTATGGGAAAAACTGGGGTTACTATGTGGGGATGGATGCCATCCGCAGTTATTATGTAGACCGCAATCCCATCGGCGGCGTGGGCACCAACATCTGCCACCCTGTGGCCACCATCTGCATCGAGGAGGCAGAGGACGGCCAAACCTGCCAGGCTATGTGGTACAATGCCTCCTACGAAACCCGCATGGTGGATGGCAAGCTCACCCCCCTGTGGCTGGCGGAGAAGTGCAGCGCCGACCTGGTGAAAGAGGACAACGAGTGGAAGATCTGGCACCTGTTCATCGGCGTGGATATGCAGTGTGAGGCGTCCCGCGCCTTTGGCGATCAGAAGGTGGACCTGCCAGCGGCGGAAAACCCGGTGGCTGTGGAGTTCGGCACCCCCACTCTGCCCATGGATGCCTACATCACCCGCTACAACTACTACCCCTACCCCGCCATCCCCGCCGCCTACGAGACCTTCCGGGACGAGGGCAGCAGCGGGCCCAAGGGCAATCCCAAATATCAGGGCTGAGGAGGATGAAGAGATGAACAAACGCGATATGACTTTTGAACATATGGTGGACGTGGCCGAGGCCTGCCAGGCCTGCGAAAATCTCCAGAGCGTCCACGCCATCCTCCACGCTGCCGGCCAGACCGAGGAGGAGATCGACACCATGTGGTCCCGCCGGGAGGACTGCTGGTGGTCCCACAACTTTGGCGGCATGAACTCCCGCCAGGCGGTCATCCGGGGCTGGGCCAACGGCCTGGCCAACAATTCCAAGTTCTGGTACTCCCTGTTGGTCAAGACCTATCCCGAGGTGGAGGGGATGGACCCCAGGCCCCTGATGGAGTGCGCGGTGCACATGCTGGCCTCCAGCATCATCGAGGTGGCCGAGGACGGCCAGAGCTGCCGCTGTTCCTGGTACACTCCCGGCGTGCTGTTCTCCACCTTGAACTGGGACGGGAAAAAGGACGGCATCTGGATCTGGGAGCGGTACGGCAACGACTTTGTGAAGGAGGACGGGGAGTGGAAGATCCTGTCCCAGCATGTGTGCAACGACAACGGCGGTCCCTTTGACGCGGCCAACTGGGCGCACAATGCCTATCTCAACTGCATCACGCCGCCGCCGCCCCGCAAGCCACCAGTCAACGACGCCGGAGAGACGCCTCCCGCTCCGATATGGGACACGCCGCTGTTCTACTCCGGCTACAATCCCCTCCAGGCTCCACAGAACCCGGTGCCCTGGCCGGAGCCCTACGCCACGTTGGAGCGGGACGTCAACTCCTACTGCATGCCCTTTGCGCCAGGAGAATACGCCATCTCCTATCCCATTCCCAAAGAATCCGCCGGGATGCACAACTGAGGCAGGCCCGGACAAGAGGTGTTTCCTGTGCTGTATGAAGATGCGGGCTGTGTGCGGTTTGCCTGGAAAGAGCTAGTTGGAAACGGCCAGCCCGGGCCGCAACGCGCGAAAACCATCACCGATATGCTGGCCCGCCTAAAACAACGCAGTCCCGGCTGGGAACTGCTCAAGCCAGAAGGGGAGGCACCCATCTGGGCGCTGTGTACTGCGGCCGTTTCCGCCGCGCCGGCCGCCCTGGTTCTGAAAGGGCGGGATGGGATGGGGGAGCACGGCCTGATCTGCACGCCCTTTCCCATTGACGCCGGCGGCTGTGGCCACGATTGCGGCATCCAGATCGAGGTACACGAACTGGACCGACAGGCGGTAGTGGTAGTCCGCATCGACCCGGTTTTGCTGGATTACCTGAAATTTGACTCTATGGTGGCCCCGCCGGTCACGGCGGGCCTGCCAATATTCCTCCGGGGAGACCTCCCGGCGCCGGTGGCCGTATCGTTGGCGCTGAGCTATGCCGACCAAGCGGAGAGCGTCTGGGTCCCTGAAGAGCTGCGGGGCGGGAGGGACGTGTGCGTGTTTTCCCACAGGCAGGAGGAACTGGGCCGGGCGTCAGAAAATCATTTTTCCACAGGCAGGAGGGGGCTATATGGCTGAAACGATTCTGGAGGTGAAAGACCTCCGCACGTACTTTTTCAACGGAGACTCGGTCCTTCGGGCGGTGGACGGCCTATCCTACTCGGTCCACAAGGGCGAGTGTATGGCCATCATTGGGGAGAGCGGCTCGGGCAAGTCGGTATCCGCCCTATCTGTGCTCCGGCTGGTCCCTTACCCGCCCGGCCTGATCATGGATGGCAAGATCCTGTTCCACGGGCAGGATCTGATGACGCTGGGAGATGGAGAAATGCAGGCCCTGCGGGGCAACCGGATCAGCATGATTTTCCAGGAGCCCTCCACTGCCCTTAATCCGTTGTTGACCATCGGAGAGCAGATCTCAGAAGTGCTGATCCGGCACAAGAACCGCTCCAAAGCAGACGCGTGGAAGGAAACGATTTCCCTGTTGCGCTCGGTTGGGATCCCAAACCCAGAACAACGGGCGAAAGAGTATCCCCACCAGTTCTCCGGTGGAATGCAGCAGCGGGCCATGATTGCCATGGCCATGAGTTGTAAGCCGGATCTGCTCATTGCCGACGAACCCACCACCGCTTTGGATGTTACCGTCCAAGCCCAGGTGCTGGAGCAGCTCAACAAGCTCCGCCAGGAAGCGGACACTGCCCTGATCATCATTACTCACAATCTGGGCGTGGTGGCCCGGTATGCCGACTCAGTCAAGATCATGTACGGCGGCAAAATTGTGGAGGAGGGGGACACCTTTCAGATCTTTGAAAATCCCCACCACCCTTATACCCTGGGCCTGATCCGGGCGGTGCCCCGGTTGGACCTGCCGCGCAGCCATGGACTGCATACCATTGAGGGAGAGCCCCCCGATATGTCCCGTGTGCCGGAAACCTGCTGCGCGTTCCATTTCCGCTGCAAATATGCCACCAAGGAGTGCCGCACCCGCCGGCCTTCCTTGGAAGAGGTGGAACCGGGCCATTGCTGCGCCTGCTTCCATATGGCGGCCACCGCCGCCGAGCGGGAGGAGGTGTGCAAGGCGTGAACAAGGACAGACAAAATACGAAAGAAATGCCCATTGATCCCGGCATCAGCCGGGTGATGGATTGGGATATCGCCTCCCAAACTCCGGTGCAGGGACAGGATGAAATCCTTCGGGTCTCCGACCTGAAAATGCACTTTCCCGTCACCAAAGGCCTGCTCAAGCGGCAAGTAGCCGCGGTCAAGGCAGTGGACGGAGTTTCCTTCTCCGTCCGGAAGGGGCAGACTCTGGGCATCGTGGGCGAGTCCGGCTCCGGCAAGTCTACCGTGGGCAACTGTATCATGCGCAACTACGACGTCACCGCCGGCCAGATCATCTTTGACGGCAAGGACATCACCCGCACCCCGAAACATGAGCTGCGTCGGCTTCGGGGTTCGCTGCAAATGATCACGCAGGATCCCTTTGCCTCCCTGGACCCCCGGATGACCATCCGGCAGAGTGTATCCGAGGGCGTGCGCATCCAGCACACGGTACAGCGGGTGGACATCCATGACCTAGTGGAGCGCATGCTGATGCTAGTAGGTCTCAACCCCAAGTTTGCTGACCGCTATCCCCATGAGTTTTCCGGCGGACAGCGCCAGCGCATCTCCATCGCCCGGGCCTTGGCCCTGTCCCCAAAGTTCATCGTCTGCGACGAGATCGTCTCTGCCCTGGATGTATCTATCCAGGCCCAGGTGGTCAGTCTGATGATGAAAATTCAGGAGGAGCTGGACCTGACCTACATCTTCATCGGACACGATCTGAGCGTGGTGCGCCACATCTCAGACCAGGTGGCAGTGCTCTATCTGGGGAAGATCATGGAGCTGACAGACAGTGACGAGCTATACCGCACCCCCTTACATCCCTATACCCAGGCGCTGATCTCCGCCGCCCCCATCCCAAACCCAACCGTGGACCGCACCCGGGAGCGCATTTTGCTGGAGGGAGAGATTCCCAGCCCCATCCACCCGCCGCAGGGGTGCCGATTCTGTACCCGGTGCAAGTACGCGGACGAACGGTGCTGTGCGGAGGAGCCGCCTTTGGTGGATGTGGGTAACGAACATCTCGTGGCCTGCCACCGTGTTGCCGGCGGCTGAAAGGAGGAGCCTAAAATGGGAAAGTATATCGGCAAACGCATTCTGCTGCTGGTTCCGGCGGTGTTTCTGGTGTGCGTCATTGTGTTCGCGCTGATGCGGCTGGTACCCGGAGACGCGGTGGACAGCATTATCTACAAGTACAGCAGCATGGGCATCTCCGCCGACCGGGCAGAGGTGGAGGCTATGCTGGGGCTGGACCAGCCGGCAGTGGCACAGTTTTTCACTTGGCTGAAAGGAGTGCTCACAGGTGATCTGGGGGATTCCCTATTTGAGTATGAGTCTGTGGCCTCTATCATTGGCCGACAACTCCCGGTGACGCTGGAGCTGGGCATTCTGACGCTGCTGTTCAGCTGTATTCTCTCCATCCCCATCGGCCTGTTCTGCGCGGCCAAGCAGGACAGCCTCCCCGACTACGCCTTCCGTGTGGTGGCTATCCTGCTGGTATCCATCCCGGTGTTTTGGATCGCCACCATGGTTATCATCTATCCCTCCCTGTGGTGGGGATACGCTCCGCCCACCACCTATGTCAGCTTTTTTGAGAATCCATTGGAAAACCTGCGTATGTTTATCATCCCCGCCCTGCTGGGGGCGCTGATGCAGGCGGGCATCCAGATGCGCACCGTGCGCACTATGACCCTGGAGGTCATGCGGCTGGACTACATCCGCACCGCCTGGGCCAAAGGTACTAAGGAGCGGGTCATCCTGTTCAAACATGCTTTCCGCAACGCTATGATCCCCGTGGTGACGATGATCGGCGGATCGGCGGCCACGATGATCGGTGGCTCAGTTATCATGGAGAGCGTATTCAACATCCCTGGAATCGGCCAGCAGGTCATCACTGCACTTGGCTCCCGGGACTATCCTCTGGTCCAAGGGTGCGTACTGGTGTTCGCCATCTTCGTCATGATCATCAATCTTGTGGTGGACGTCTGCTATAAGTGGATCGACCCCCGCATCAACCTGGATTAAGGAGGCCGCGGTATGAAAGCATCCAGACCCAACGGTCCAGAGCGCAGGCCTCTCGACCGAAAAAAGCCGGGCTTTTTCCACGATCTGTTCCACAAAAAGCCCTTGGGCGCCTTCGGCATGATCGTCCTCATCCTGCTGGTGCTCACGGCTGTATTTGCCGATTTCATTGCCCCCTATCCCATGGTGGGTGGCGCTATGCAGGTGGATGTCATCCACAAGCTCCAGGAGCCCTACTTTCTCATGTCCGCCGCCGAGCGGGCGGCAGTCACCGACGTACACCTCCTGGGTACGGACAGCTTGGGCCGAGACGTACTCAGTTACCTCATCTACGGCGCGCGCACGTCCGTGATCCTGTGCGTGTGCTGCGCGGTAATTTCCACCCTGGTGTCCCTGCTCATTGGCACCCTATCCGCCGTCATCGGCGGCTGGTTTGACCTGATTGTGCAGCGCCTGGTGGACGCCTGGCTGTGTATCCCGTCCATGCTTATCCTGCTGATTCTCATGTCCATGCTGGGCCAGGGTATGCCCCAGTTGATTTTCGCCATGTCCGTGCCCAGCGGCATCGCCGGTTCCCGTATCATCCGAGGTGCGGCCATGTCGGTAAAAGACAGCGGATATGTAAAGAGCGCCAACCTGTTAGGCGCGGGTGTATTTTGGAAAACGATCTTCCATGTGATCCCCAATATCCTTCCCTTGATTATCACCAACGCGGCTGGCAGCCTAGGCAGCGTGGTGCTCATGGAGTCCAGTATGAGCTTCCTGGGCTACGGCGTAGATCCGGCCACGCCTAGCTGGGGATATATGATCACCCAGCAGGGCAAGCCCAACATGTATGTGGCCCCCTATCTGGCCATCTGGCCTGGACTGTGCATCTCTCTAATGGTGTTTTCAGCCAGTATGTTTGGCGATGCGGTGCGTGACCTGTTGGATCCCCGGCTCAAGGGCGGCGTAGGCAGTTACAGCACCAAAAAACTCAGCCGGATTAAGGCGAAGCTGGAAAAGAAAATGGCAAAGGCCCAAACGGACGCTGCATGAGCGGCATCCGAAAATGAAAAGGAGGAAAACCACCATGAAACGAACCCTGCCCCGTTTGCTCGCAACGCTCCTGTGCCTGGCGCTTCTGTTCGCCATGGCTGCCTGTGGAGCACCGGATAACACGCAGAGCACACCCGTATCGGACAGCGGAAGTGCCAGCACCGAGCCGGTACAGACTGCCGACACCAGCACGCCCACCTACGGCGGCACCATGACCATGTATTACCACGAGTTCTACAACTACTATGACCCCGCCATGCCCACCAGCTACAGCTATGCCTTTTGGTTAGAGGGCCTGTGGGCCATGGACTGGGACAGCGATTATGCCTACAACAACGACTACTGGACCTATGAGAACGTGGACGGGCAGATTGCTGATACCTGGGAGATTGCCGAGGACTACTCATCCCTGACCGTCCACCTCCGGGAGGACGTCTACTTCCAGAGCAAGGAAGACGCCCAGTACGATATCTTCGGCGGCCGGCAGCTGATGGCCTCTGACGTGAAGTACACCTACGACCGTATCCTGGGCCTGGGATCCGGCTGGGATGAGCCGGTGGAGTGCGAGATGAACTGGCCCTCCGAGCTGTACATGGTGGAGTCCGTAGAGACGGATGGAGACTTCACCGTGATTTTCCACTTCAACACCACTACCGAGGTAGCCCTGAATACCTTTATGACCACGGTGGTCAACATCACCGGCCCCGAGTGGGATGAACTGACTGCAGATCAGCAAGGCGATTGGCACTATGCCGTGGGCACCGGCCCGTTTATTCTCACCAACGTCTCCGTGGGCAGCTCCATGTCCTTCACCCGTAATGACAGCTATTATGACTACGACGAGCGTAACCCCGAAAATAAGCTGCCCTATTTGGACGGCGTAGAACTTGTCCACATCGACGACTCTGCCAACCTGCTTTCCCAGTTCACCGCCGGCACCATCGATTGGATCGGCTCCACCTCTGCGGTGTTCAACTCCTCTGAGCTGGCGCAGCTACGCGCCACGGTACCAGAGGATTCCTACACCGAGTATACCTACAACACCAATCCTCCTGCTGAGATCTCGTTGAAGTGTAATCAAGAGCCCTTCAACGATGTTCGGGTGCGCAAGGCTCTGCAAATGGCCATCAACTGCGATGAGATCTACCATAGCTATTATGGCCTGGAGGGCGAAGTGATCATTCCCGGCATCTGGGCCACGGACCTGACCAATTACTCCGCAGTGGCTGACTGGAGTGACGAGCTCAAGGCCGAGTATTCCTATGACCCGGAGGGAGCCAAGGCCCTGCTGGCCGAGGCGGGGTATCCTGACGGCTTTACCTTCACGGTGGCCCTGGCGCCCAATGCGGACACGGACCTGTATGTCCTGGTGGGCACCTATTTGGCAGACATCGGCGTGACCATGGAGATCGAGCAGTGCGCCGAGATCATGGAGACCATCAGTATTTCCAGCAATCCTGACGATACCCGTCAAGTCAGCGGCATGCACGGTGGAAAGGGCGCGATTGCCATTATTAAGATGACCACTACCTCCGCCGGCGCCAACTATACTTACAACCACGGCAACCAAGCGTATGAGGACGCGGTGACCGGCTTCGAGCAGGCCCAGACCTTGGATGAGCAGTCCCAGTATGCCAAGGAGATGGACCTGATCTTTGCCCAGGAGCACTGGGGCATCGCGCTGGGCGGCTATACCCAGCTCAACGAATTCATGTCCAATAAGATCCATGGATACGATGGGCAGAAGCTTACCGTCAACCAGTACCGCCGTACCGTTGTCGCCCGGCTGTGGATGGACGCGGAGTGACCGCTTCCGGCAAAGTCCAGCCCATCTGTAGTAAAACGAACGCATAAGAGAAAACGTCCAGCCGGATTTAATCCGGCTGGACGTTTTTCTGCCGGCCGGCGGAAGAAAGAAAACCGAGCAGAGAAACACGCGACATAGCTTCCGCCGCCCGACAAGACCTTCCGAAGACGGGTTGCTTTTTTTCGGCCAATCCGCTAAAATATGGTTTGTTTTCGCGGCGCGTGCCGCACGATAAGGAGGCCTTGCCATGAACCAAAAGGAGGTGCGGGAGCTGAAACGCCGCTTCCGCCCAGACAAAAACGCCATCAGCCGCATTTATGGCTGCTTCGTTGATCCCAACCGCCGTATCATCTCTTACCTGGACGAGTCCCTGGGGCTTATGCCGGAGGACGAGGTGGAAAAATACCTGAACTTATTGAAAAAGACCTTGTCCGGTACCCTTGGCAAAAATCTCATCGACATCGTCTTTTCCACCCAGCAAGTAGTAGACAGCCCGGAGCACCGGCTGCTCACCCGGCTGCGGGACACCCAGCTCGAGGATGCCGAAGTCCGTCAGGAGTTTTATGATAAGGTCATCGCCTCTTTGAGCATGGATGACAGCCGCTACCTAATCTTGCTGGCCCACGACAGCTACGACGTACCCTACCGGGGAAAGGACGATGAGGTACAGGCCGACGCCTCCGACCAAGTGTTCTCCTACTTAGTTTGCTGCGTCTGCCCGGTGAAGGAGCGGCGGGGAGAGCTGGGCTATTTCCCCGGGGACAATGAGTTCCACAGCTGTTCCAGCCAGGTGGTGTCTGCCCCGGAGGTGGGATTTTTGTTCCCTGCCTTTGATGGACGGGCCACCAACCTATATAACGCTCTGTACTATGCCAGAAAGCCGGATGGGCTCCACCAGGAGCTGATCGACGCAGTGTTCCATACCGAACCGCCCATGTCCGCCGCCGATCAGCGCCTTGCCTTTGAGACGGCGTTGGCCGAATCCCTGGGCGACACGTGCAGCGTGGAGGTGGTGCAGGCTATCCATGAGCAGCTGCGTGAGCGGCTGGAGATCCACAAGGAGAGCCGGGACCCGGAGCCGCCGTCCATCAGTCAGGGAGAATTGGGAGCCATTCTGGCGGAAGCTGGGGCAGCGCAGGAACAGATCCAGGTATTCCGGGACCAGTGCGACCAGCAATTCGGCCGTGCGCCCCTCAATCCGGCAAACCTGATCGACAGCCGGCGCTTTGAGGTCAAGACCGGACAGGCTACGGTGAATATCGCCCCTGAGCACAGCGGGCTTCTGGAAACACAGGTGATCAATGGCCGCCGGTATCTGCTCGTCCCCATGGATGGAACGGTGGAGGTTAACGGATTTGCCCTGGAGGGAGAGGGCAAATCGGACGGGTGACCTCCGGCGGGGAAACGGTAAATGCCAAAAGGAGAGGACTCCGGCGATCTGCCGG
>ERZ1106929.1823-NODE-1823-length-16368-cov-6.210323_pt1 | contig 16368 bp, 13 predicted proteins | sample MGYA00403662_ERZ1106929 | MGnify/ENA primary metagenome ERZ1106929 (study PRJEB35170, sample SAMEA104062442) | human gut metagenome | biome: human gut; feature: human-associated habitat; material: faeces | place: Denmark | collected 2013-02-20 ... | reverse complement strand
GACACCCAGGTAATTGAGAATAAGGCATGATAAAGAGATCCGAAGGAGTTGTCAAATGAAAGCTTCCATGACAAAACACCAGATTGAAGATTATGCGAAATTGTGCCGGGCAAGGGACAAAGGGCAGCTGCTCACCCCGGATGGGCTGCGGTTCATCTGTGAGGCATATCAGTTCGATCCTGAAGCAATCGGAAAGCACATGCTGGAGATGTACGCAAAATTCAAAGCAGAAAAGATTATTTGAGAGCGCACGGACGGAGAAAAATTCTCTGCTTGTGCGCTTTTCTAATTTCCCAAGGGGTAACATTTTAGATGACCTGGGTGAAATTTAGATGGGAAAAAGCGGAAATGTGCGGATCAGCCGGTAGATACTCGGCTGATGCTATGTTATACTATAAAATGATTTTTTGTGACCAAAAGTACTGCAGTGAGAAAGAGGTGGGCATTTCATGAAGGGTTCAGAAACCAGAATGACCGCATTCATGGAAGGCGCGGATAAACGATATATCATCCCAGTCTATCAGCGGAAATATGACTGGAAGCAAGAAAACTGCCGTCAGCTCTACGAAGATCTCAAGAAAGTCATACAAACTGGCCGTTCCAGCCATTTCTTCGGGAGTATCGTCTCGTCGGTGATCCCCAACGGGAGCAAGATCGAGTACCACATTATAGACGGTCAGCAGCGGCTGACTACTGTCTCCTTGCTACTCTTGGCTATCTGTAATCTGATTGCTACGGGAAAACTGACCTCCCGGGAAGAGTGCCTGGACGAGCAGATCAGCCACCGCTTTCTGATTGCTCCCTGGGCCAGTCCGGAAGACAGGATCAAGCTCCGCCCCGTCAAAAGTGACCGGGAGGCCCTTGCCAAGCTGTTTGGCCCGGAGGAGGACTATGACCGGGCTTCCAACCTGACACTCAACTATCTGTTTTTCCGGGATGTTCTGCTAAAAGAGGAGATCTCGGTGGATGAGCTGTATGCCGCCATTGGTAAGCTGGAGATCATCAGCATTACACTGGAGCCGGATGACAATGCCCAGCTGATCTTTGAGAGTCTGAACTCCACAGGCCTCGCCCTGACAGAAGGCGATAAGATCCGCAATTACATTCTCATGGGGCTTCCGCCCAGAGAGCAAAACCAATGCTATACAGACTACTGGGAGAAAATCGAGGCCTGCACCAAGGGCGATGTCAGCGCCTTTGTCCGGGACTATCTCAGCATCAAGCAGCAGATGACCCCCAATGTCAATACCGTCTATCATGCGTTCAAAGGATACGCGGAGGAAGCGCAACTGCCCATCCAAACACTGCTGGAAGACCTTCTGAAGTATGCAAGGCTCTTTGAGAAGCTTCAGGCCTGCAAGAGTGGTCTTGGAGATCGAAAGCTGGATGACTGCCTGTACCGCATGGCCCGTCTGGAAATCACGGTTACCCGCCCATTCCTGATGGAAGTACTGCGGCTGAATCAGGACGGCAAACTCTCTGCAGAAGCAGTACGCAATATTTTTGAGATTACGGAGGATTATTTGTTCCGCCGGAATGTCTGTGAGGTTCCCACCAATGCACTGAACAAGGTGTTTTTAACGCTTAATAAGGAGATCCTGCGCTACGATAACACCGCTGACAAATACGTAGATAAATTTATTTATGCCCTGCGGAGCAAGCGGGAGAGCGGGCGATTCCCGGATGATCGGGAGTTTTCTGATGCTTTGGCAGCCAAGCAGGTTTACCTGATGCGGGGAAAATACAAGGCGTACTTATTCGAGCGGTTCGAGAACTACGGCACGGTGGAGACGAAGGATGTCTATGCACATCTGGACAACAACGACTACAGTATTGAGCACATTATGCCCCAGCACCTGACTCCTGCCTGGACGGAGGAACTGGGGGCAAACGCCGTCGAGATCCACGAGACATGGCTGCACCGCCTGGCGAATCTGACCCTGACCGGCTATAACCCCAGCCTCAGCAACAAGAGCTTCCGGGAGAAGCGGGATGCTGCGCAGGGAGGATACCGAAGCAGCGGACTGCGGATGAACCAGAAGATTGCCCTGAAAGACACCTGGGGTCTGCCGGAGTTGGAGGAGCGAAACAGAGAAATGGTCGCCCAGGCGCTTCGGATCTGGCCTTGCCCGCAGACAGACTTCAAACCTGCGGAAAAGGAGTTTGACGCCTGCACGCTGGATGACGAAGATGTGGACCTCACCGGCCAGGAAATCGTGAAATACAGCCTGCTGAATATCGAGCAGCCTGTCGCCAGTTGGACGGATATGTTTGAGCATGTGGTGAAGTTCCTGCACCAGAAAGACAGATCCATTCTCTCTGCCTTGGCGTACAGCACCAGTGCCTCGACAGATCTTGCGGGGTATGTTTCCAGCACCGAAAGCGGATTGCGCAGTGCCCTGAAAATCGATGACCATATTTATATGGAGAAGAACACCAGTACAGCCTACAAACTGTCCATTCTGCGGCGGCTGTTTGCTCTTTACGGTATGGATCCCATGGAGTTGGTGTTCTATTTGAAGGACCTGGACAGCGAAAAGCAGGCGGAGTCCAGCCGCTTTGAACTGCGCAAGAGATACTGGACCTTTGCCCTGCCTGTGATTCAAAAGCAGCACATGCACCGGGGCAGTTTCGGAAACGCCAACCCCACCACGTCCAACGTGCTGTCGGGCTTTTTTGGAATAAGTGGAGTTTCCGTTCAGTGCGTTGCCAACTATGACGGGGCGCGGATCGACTTTTATCTGGGCAGTAGCGATGCAGCGCAGAATAAGGCTGCCTTTGACCTGCTGTACAGCCATCGGGATGAAATCGAACAGGAACTGGGGATCACACTAACCTGGGAGCGGGCCGACCAGTATAAAGCGTCCTGTATTTCTTATGCACTGAAGGATGTAAGCATCGCAAATGAGGCGGACTGGCTCCGTATGGCAAAGTTCCACGCAGAGTGGAGTGATGCCATCTGCAATGCGGTTCTCCCATATTTGCAGAACGGGGATGAAAAGGAACAGCGGCTCTCGGAAATCGCGGGCATTTTGCGGGAGTGGACCGTAGCGCGGTCGGAGGTCAAGGAGAATTTGGCCAAATGCAACCGTACCCTGACCCGTTTTACAACGGAGCAGATGTCGGGGATTTTCCCGGATCTCCCGGGTGCTCCCAGCAGCTGGGGAACAGACAATCATTACTTTTATGAGATCGTCAACCGCACTGGGGACAAGGTATATATCCAACTGGCTCTCAGTGCCCAGAATGCAACAGAGGACTTCATGGAACTCTGTGACCGTGTCAGTGCTCTGTCCTTTGTGCGACCCAGAAGGGACGGATGGAAGTGGTGGACAGCTTTCCACACGGAAAGTGTGAGCATCGGCAAGTCCGTTGATAAAGAGAAGATTTTTGAAAAACTGGATCAGTGCATGAAACAGGTACGGGCCTTTGAGGAAGAACTGAAACAGGCGCTGGGCGAGGCGTAATTAGTCAGGCGCGACAGAAGAACACAGGAGAGGAACAGAAGCCCCTCCTGTGTTTTATTGTTGTACTACGAATTATGATATAATCCGCCTTTCAATGTCTGATTACGAGACGAGCAATTTGAGTTTATATGGTATTACGCCATAGCTTCTGATATAATATATCTTGTATTAGTATAAAGTTCACCAAGAGTATCTCATTGATGTAACTGATGTAACTTTTTGAAAACGGTTAAAGTATATTCGATTAGAACTAAAATTGATACAGAAAGAACTATTTTTGAGAAACACAGATTGGCCTAATTCAAACCAACCGATTGGTAACCAATTCAGATTGCAAAAACGCTTTAGTAGAGCTTTGCAAAAAACTTTGGATCAAAAGCTCATATATGTATTAGAAGCAATAATAAAATGAAAGGTGTCGCAATATGAGAAGTGAGAAACAAATTGAGCAAAGTTTTATTCAGAAATTAGAAGAATTAAAATACACCTATCGGGAAGATATTAAGGATAGAGCCTCTTTAGAAGAAAATTTTAGGAAGCATTTTCAGGAGCTAAATAGAGTTAGATTAAGCGACTCTGAATTTGCAAGATTAAAAGAAAGTATTATCACCCCGGATGTGTTTTCTGCTGCCAAGATTTTGAGAGAAACCAATACCTTCAAAAGAGATGATGATACGCCATTACAGTATACTCTTGTAAATACGGTTGATTGGTGTAAAAACGAGTATGAAGTGGTCAATCAACTTCGTATTAATACAGAAAATAGCCATCATCGGTATGATGTGATTATTTTGATCAATGGCATTCCAGTTGTACAAATAGAATTAAAAACGCTTCAGATTACTCCAAAAAGGGCAATGGAACAGATCATCGAATATAAGAATGACCCCGGAAATGGATTTACAAATTCGCTACTCTGTTTTATGCAACTTTTTATTGTCAGCAACGAAAGCAATACCTATTACTTTGCTAATAATAATAAAGAACATTTTTCCTTTAATGCTGATGAACGTTTTTTGCCGGTTTATCAGTTTGCTGATAAGAATAATAAAAAAATAACGCATTTACATGAATTTTCTGAGGCGGTATTGCGCAAATGCGCCTTGGGGGAGTTAATCAGCAAATATATGGTCTTAGTAGCAAGCGAACAAAAGTTGATGATTATGAGGCCGTATCAAATTTATGCTGTTAAAGCCATTGTGGACTGTATTGAGCAGAACAGGGGTAATGGCTATATTTGGCATACAACAGGAAGTGGCAAGACCCTTACTTCTTTTAAAGCGTCAACACTATTGAAAGATAACCCTAATATTGCAAAATGCCTTTTTGTTGTGGATAGAAAGGATCTCGATAGACAAACCCGGGAGGAATTCAATAAATTCCAAGAGGGATGCGTCGAAGAAAATACTAATACAGAAACTCTTGTAAAAAGACTCATTTCAGAAGATTATCGTGATAAGGTCATTGTAACGACTATTCAGAAGCTGGGGCTAGCGCTTGACGATGATAGTAAGCGAAGTCGCGAGAAAAAGAAGAACGGCGGATTAACATATAAAGAAAGACTAGCGCCGCTGAAAGACAAAAGAATTGCGATCATCTTTGATGAATGCCACCGCTCTCAGTTTGGAGATAACCACAAAGCAATTAAAAACTTTTTCCCTAAAGCTCAGCTCTTTGGGTTTACTGGCACGCCTATTTTTGAAGAGAATGCTACCTATAAGCAAATTGATGGGACTATTGGATCTTATACCACTACAAAGGATATTTTCGAGAAAGAGCTCCATGCGTATACGATCACTCATGCCATTGATGATGGGAACGTGTTACGTTTCCACATCGACTACTTTAAACCTGAAAATGATCGGGATGCCTCTAAAGTCAATGAAGAACAGCAGAAAAGAGCTGTAGTACAAACTATTTTATCAAAGCATGATGCGGTGACCAACAATAGACGGTATAATGCTATTTTGTCCACGGCGTCTATTAATGATGCCATTGAGTATTATGAATTGTTTAAAGAAGAACAAAAAAGGCTGGTCGATAGTGGTAAATTTAGTCCCCTAAATATTGCTTGCGTATTTTCTCCCCCGGCTGAAGGCAATAAGGATGTCCAGCAAATTCAAGAAGATCTTCCTCAGGAAAAGGAAGACAACAAAAAAGAGCCTGATAAAAAGAAAAAGGCGTTAATGGGCATTATGAAAGACTATGATCAGCAATACGGAACAAGTAGCGACATCAATAATTTTGATGGATATTATCAGGATATTCAGCAAAGAATTAAAGATCAAAAATATCCCAACGCAGATTATCCCCGTAAGAATAAGATAGACATCATTATTGTTGTGGATATGCTTCTGACAGGCTTTGATTCTAAGTATTTGAACACTTTGTATGTGGATAAAAATTTGAAATATCACGGTTTAATTCAGGCTTTTTCCAGAACAAACCGAGTTTTGAATGATACAAAGCCTTACGGAAATATCCTTGATTTCAGAAATCAGTCAGATGAAGTAGACAAAGCGATTGCTCTGTTTTCTGGCGAAGACAACAACGAACGCGCAAAGGAAATTTGGCTTGTTGATCCAGCACCTAAAGTTGTCGAAAAACTGGACCAGGCAGTTAGTGAACTAGAAAAATTTATGAAATCTCGAGGATTGGAATGTAAGCCGGAGGAGGTAAGCAATCTAAAAGGAGACTCCGCAAGATGCGAATTCGTTAATAGATTCAAAGAGATACAGCGCTTAAAAACACAGTTGGATCAGTATACGGAAATTGAGGACAAAGATGCAGCTAAAATCGAGGAACTATTGCCTGAGGATACTTTACGTGCATTCCGTGGCGTTTACCTTGATGTTGCACAAAAGTTAAAAGCAGAACAGGGAAAGGATCTTGAAAATAAGGATTCTGAGATAGAACAGCTCGATTTTGAGTTTGTTCTGTTTTCGTCTGCCATCATTGATTATGACTATATTATGGCGTTGATTGCAAAGTATACTCAATCAGAGCCCCAAAAGCAAAAAGTAAGCAGAGAACAGCTAATCAGTATGCTTTCTGCAACCTCCAATTTACTTGACGAGAGAGAGGACATTATTGAATATATTGACTCGCTACAAATTGGCGTAGCTCTGAATGAAAATGAAATTAAATTGGGATATCAGAGATTTAGAGATCAGAAAAATAGCCAGGAAATCAAAGTGATTGCAGAAAAGAACGGACTTAATCTTGAAAATTTACAGACATTTATTCAGGAAATTATCGACCGCATGATCTTTGATGGCGAAAGGCTCAGTGATTTGCTGGCGCCGTTAGACTTGAGTTGGAGAGAAAGAACGCAAAAGGAATTGGATTTGATGGATGATCTGATTCCACTGTTAAAGAAGCTGGCAAATGGTCGAGAGATTGTGGGGTTAAATGCGTATGAATAAACAGGAAAAAATAGTTCCGAGGTTTAGATTTCCTGAGTTTATGAAAACTGGGCTAGATGTTACAACATTAGGGAAAATATCCTCTGTCATAAAAGAAAAGGCCGGAGAAGATAAATATATCCTTATGAGTGTTACTTCTGGTATTGGCTTAATTCCACAGAAAGAAAAGTTTGGAAGGGAAATCGCGGGGGATTCATATAAAAATTATGTAGTTATAAAAAAATATGATTTTGCTTATAACAAGAGCGCAACCAAACAATTTCCTGAAGGTTACGTAGCCATGTTAGAAAAGGATGACGAGGCAGCTGTCCCTAATAGCATTTTTACATGTTTCAGGATTATTGATGTAAAAGCATTCCCTCCATATTTTAACTACCTTTTTGAGAATAATTATCATGGCCATTGGCTGAGAAAATATATTGAGGTAGGGGCACGAGCTCATGGAGCGTTAAGTGTCGATACCAAACATTTATGGAGTATGCCTATTGCTTTACCAGTTCATAAAGAACAAGAAAAAATTGCTGATTGTTTATCTTCCGTTGATGAGTTGATTGACGCAGAAAACAGAAAATTGGAAGTATTGAAAAAGCATAAAAAAGGCTTAATGCAAAAGTTGTTCCCTGCGGAGGGGAAAACTTTGCCTGAATGGAGATTTCCTGAGTTTCAAGGCTGTGGAGAATGGAAATCCAAAGCTATAGGGAAGGCTTGTAAAATGTTCAGCGGAGGAACGCCAGATACCTCAAAGAAGGAGTTCTATGGAGGTACGATTCCTTTTATAAGATCGGCAGAGATAAATAAATCCTCTACAGAACTTTTTATTACTGAGGCAGGGCTCAACAATTCTTCTGCAAGAATGGTAAAAAAAGGTGATATACTAATAGCCTTATATGGAGCAAACAGTGGAGAAGTTGCTTTGTCCAAGATTGATGGTGCGATAAATCAAGCAATTCTGTGTTTAAGGCATGAAACAAACAATGCTTTTGTTTACCACTACTTTAACCATATCAAAAACTGGATTGTATCAAGGTATATTCAAGGTGGTCAAGGAAATCTTTCGGGGCAAATTATCAAATCCGTGAATCTATATTTTCCCAAACCAGAAGAACAAAAAAAAGTTGCAGACTGTCTGTCAGAGATAGATGCCATGATCTCCGAGCAATCAAATAAAGTAGAACAGTTAAAAGCACATAAAAAAGGGTTAATGCAGGGATTGTTTCCTTCTTGTGAGGAGGCAAACGTATGAGCACAAAAAGGTTCGCAAATTTGAAAGGTTTAGCACGAAATATTCGTGATACTCTAGGCACAAATGATACTCCTGAAACTAAGAATTACTATCTTCTTTTTGCCTATAATGGAACCGGAAAAACAAGACTCTCGGTTGAATTTAAAAATTTAGGAAAGAAAAGGATTCGTGGTAGTGAAGAAAAAACACGAGATACACTTTATTATAATGCTTTTACCGAAGACCTTTTTACTTGGAATAATGATTTAGAAGGAGATATAGATCGACGGTTACTTTTTAATACAAGTTCTCGCTTTTTCGATGGCCTGAAGGATCTTGAGATGGAATCTCGGATACGAGAATTTTTACAAATTCATGCGGATTTTAATTTCACAATTCATTATGATGATGGATATATCAGCTTTTCTCGAGAAGTACAGAGTAGAACTGGCACCGAAACGGTAACTGGAATAAAAATTTCACGTGGTGAAGAAAATATATTTATTTGGTGTTTCTTTCTTGCTATTGTTCAACTTGTAAAGGACGAGGCGTTGGCTTACGATTGGGTTAAATATATTTATATAGATGATCCAATTTCATCGCTTGATGACAATAATGTTGTAGCAGTTGCATGTCAACTTTCAGAATTACTTAAAGATTGTAAGATTAAAACTGCTATTTCTACTCATCATACATTATTTTTTAACGTGATGTATAATGAGCTAAAAAAAGAAAGTACGGCAAGCCGTTTTTTGAGCTTTGATAAGAAGACAAATAAATATATAGTAAAAAATACTGGAGATACTCCTTTTTTTCATCATGTTGCGTTATTGAAAGAACTAAAAAGAGTTGCAGATAGTGGAGAAATTTATACTTATCATTTCAATATTCTGAGAAATATTCTTGAGAAAACGGCGGCATTTCATGGGTTTGACAATTTTTCGGCTTGCATAAAACAGGAAGATGATGATTTAGATGATGTTATTTTTGCGCGAATGACAAATCTACTTAGTCATGGCAATCATTCAATATTTAACCCTGTCGAAATGGTTGAGGATAACAAAGAGATTTTTAGAAATATATTAAAAAGATTTTTGGAAAATTATAAGTTTAATGATGATTTGTTTAATGATTAATAATAGAGGTACAAGCTATGAATGATATACAGCAAAAACAGTTAGGCTCAACCCTCTGGGCAATAGCTGATAAGCTGCGTGGTGCAATGAACCCAGACGATTTTCGGGATTATATGTTGTCTTTTCTGTTTTTAAGATATCTATCTGATAACTATGAAGAGGCAATAAAAAAGGAACTGGGAAGTGATTACCAGAAGAGTGAACTTGAGATCAAGGCTCATAGTGAACAAATCGAAGCTTATATTGGTCAGCTTAAAGAAATCATTGTTAAATATAGTGAGACACTACCTGCACAAAAATTGGGACTATACAAAGATGAAATTGATCGAGAAAAAATAGAAAAGGCAAGAAAAGCGTTTGTGGATGATAACAGCAAAATGTTATACAGCCAAAACATAATTCCTCTTGCAGCTTGGTATATTCGAAATTTGGATCAGGTTGAACTGCTTGAAAAACAAATGCGCCGCAAGATTCATTATGTGATAAAACCGGCCTATTTGTGGAGTAACGTGTATGAACTAGCAAGAACGCAAAATGGCCAACTGCTAAAAACGCTGCAAAGTGGCTTTAAGTATATTGAAAACGAATCATTTGAAAGCAGATTTCGCGGGCTATTTTCAGAAGTTAATCTTGACTCGGATAAGCTAGGAAAGAATTATAGTGAACGAAACTCTTTACTGTGTTCGATCATAACGGAAATTGCGGAGAGCCTTTCGCAATTTCCAAATGAAACGGATCTTCTAGGGGATGCCTACGAATATTTGATTGGACAGTTTGCGGCTGGCTCGGGAAAAAAGGCGGGTGAGTTTTACACGCCACAGCAGGTTTCTACGGTTCTTTCTCGTATTGTTTCTCTTGACAGCCAAGATCCAAGCACAGGCAAAAAGAAGAAGCTCAGAAATGTGCTTGATTTTGCCTGTGGTTCCGGTTCTCTTCTTATCAATGTACGAAAACAGTTTGGGCCAAATGGAATTGGTCAGATTTATGGACAGGAGAAAAACATTACTACCTACAATCTTGCCCGTATGAACATGTTGCTTCATGGTGTTAAGGATTCCGAATTTCAGATTCATCATGGCGATTCGTTGTTAAATGATTGGGACATCTTAAACGAGATGAATCCATCAAAAAAAATGCAGTTTGAAGCGGTTGTGGCCAATCCTCCCTTTAGTTATAGATGGCAGCCAAAAGAAGAAATGGCCGAAGACTTTCGATTTAAGAACTATGGGCTTGCGCCAAAATCAGCAGCAGATTTTGCGTTCCTGCTACACGGGTTCCACTTTTTGAGTGATGATGGAACAATGGCAATTATTTTGCCACATGGTGTGCTATTTCGTGGAGGTGCTGAGGAGAAAATTAGGACAAAGCTTCTGAAAGATGGAAATATTGATGCAATCATTGGTTTGCCAGCTAACCTGTTTTTCTCCACAGGCATCCCGGTATGTATTTTGGTCCTCAAAAAGTGTAAGAAATACGATGATGTGTTGATTATCAATGCGAGTGAGTACTTCGAAAAAGGGAAACGCCAAAATACACTTTTGCCAAAGCACATTGATAAGATTATTGATACTTATCAATATCGAAAAGAGGATGACAAAAAGTATTCCCGCCGAGTTTCTATGGAGGAAATCGAGAAAAATGGATATAATCTAAATATTTCTCGCTACGTCAGCACTGCGCCTGAAGAAGAACTTGTTGACATTGAAGAAGTACGGCAGGAGCTTGAAAAAATTGAGAGTGATATTAGCCAAGCAAAAGCTAGGCATAATGAGTTTTTAAAAGAACTTGGGTTGAAGCCACTTCCATAGCAAAGAGATCATAGGTAAAAAGCAATACATCAATGAACTATTTTTCACTGGGTATCCAATGAAATGATTTTATCTAGATATGAAAAATCTACGCCGCAGTAAACAATATAAAAGCCCGGAGCTGGTCTGCATCACCAGCTCCGGGCTTTTCTCTTTCTGAAGATCACAAAAACCTCTCCCATTCGACACGGTTCGACCGACAAAAAATTCCAGCATGATATAATCAAACCAGGCGCAAGCCTAAACTCGTAGCTTTCCGGTGAGGTCCACACCCCGGTGGGACCTCAGACGTTCATGGGCCTCGTAGGGCACCATCACCATCCCTGTACGAAGGAAACTTCCATGAAGGTCTTCAGTTTTTGGCGCTGTGCCGGCAGCGCGGGTGTGTGACTTTCCGTCGAAAGCGGAAAGGACACAAATGAACGACTTTGTCGTGATTACTTATAGTGGGCAGCAAGTATCAGTGCCAAAGGAGGTCGCAGACTTCCTGGAGCAGGATCGGAAACGGGAACAGGCGCAGGAAAAGCAGGACGAAAGGCATCTGAGTAAAAGTGAGTTTGAAACGGTGCTGCCCGGCTCGGAATGCGTCAGGCGTCCCGTGGAGGATCCTGTACTCTGGACCCTCCGCCTTGAAAGTCTGCAAAAAGCCATGGAGGTTCTGGATCACCAGAGCCGCGAGTTCATCGATTTCCGCCATGACAGGGGTCTGACCATGGAGGAGATCGGAAAGTTCTACGGCGTGTCCAAAATGGCGGTATCAAAGCGGCTGAGAAAGCTCCACCAAAAGCTGAAGGGCTCTGTCATCTGACAGAGCCCTTCAACTTTTTTTGTTTTCCGGTTTACAAATGCCCTTTGAGTGTCCTAGTAAGTGAGGGGCAATGGTTTCCGCGTTGTGAGAACGCAGCGAGTTGACGTGAGACACACATTGTAAACAAATTGAAAATCTCGCAAAAATAGGTTGTAAAAAACCGTGATTTTATCCCTACCCCTTATGAGGGGATTTTTTCTCCTGCGCTCATGTCTCTGATGGATCTGAGAAAACCATCGTGCCCCAAACGACGCTTCCACACATCGGAGATATGGCTGAAGGCCGCAGCCATGAATGACAATTGAAGGAAGAGGTACAGGATTATGGATGGAGCCAAATTCAACCGTAGGTTTTTGAAGATGCTTCTGAAGATGCAATGTGAGAAAGAGACGCTGGACTATGTAATCCAGGAGATGCGAACTGTGCTGGGAGAGAAAATGCCGGAGGAGGATGCCGTGCGGGCATATCTGAAAGACCCCGGCAAAAAAACAACCCTCACGGTCGGCCAGCAGGTCCTTGCCATGGACAAGCTGCTGGAGGATGCGGAGGTAAACTTCCGTATGATCTGCGACATGGTGCGCTACCAGAATATGAAGGAAGCGGGGATGGTCCACTCTGTGGATGAGTTCCTGCAGCTCCTTCGTTCCGGCAGAACACAAAACGAGTAAAGGAGGTGCACACGCATGAAGCTATCGGAGTACAAAAGCTATGACGACCTGCCGCTGTTTCTCAACGCGGAGATGGTGGCGCGAGTGCTGGGCGTGTCTCCGTCATCCGGATACGAACTCCTGCATGAGGACGGCTTCCCGGTGCTGCGGGTAGGCAACCGTATGGTGGAGCCAAAAGACGCGTTCATCCGGTGGGTGGAGTCACACACAGGAGGTGGCGGATGAGAACACAGAACAACTACTTCACGATGCCCAACGAAGTGTTCCAGCTGGGACTCAGCGCTGGGGAGCTGGCGGTATACAGTTACCTGCGCCGCTGCGAGGATCGCAGGACACACCAGTGCTGGCCCAGCTACCGGACCATCGGCAGCGCGGTGGGCATGAGTGAAAACACGGTGCGAAAGTACGTACTGGCCCTGGAAGAGCGCGGCCTGATCGTCACCGAGCCCACAGACGTGCGGCTGAAAAGCGGACGGCGCCGAAACGGAAATCTCAAGTACACGCTGCCGTCCATCCAGGAGGTGCTGCAGGACTACTACGCCCGGCAGCGGAGCGCACTGGAGGCCCAGACAGAGTGGCAGCGGGTGCAGAAGATGCTGGCGGAGCAGCAGGCGAAGGACCCGCTGTGAGCCCCTGTGAGGCCCTGTGAGGCCCTGTGCGGAGCGAATTGGGACCTGGCAGGGTCCCAGCCCCTCCCGGGAATTTCGGGCGGTTTTGGGCCGGTTTTGAGGCTCTGCGGAGGACGAAAGAAAAAGCTGGATAAAGACCTGGGGTCACTGTCCCAGCTTTCACCCGGCACATCTGCCCGCAGTGCGGGCAGTTTCAAAGGGCTCCGGAGTTAGCAGAAATGGGGTCAAAAACAGCAGAGAAAAGAAATTCTGCAGTCGTTATCCCGCAGCGCTTACGCCCACAAGAAAAACCAGGGGTCAACCCGAAGAAAGGAGGCCTTTATGAGCCAAAAAGAAAAATTTGCCCTCTACCTGACACCGGAGATGAAGGCGCGGCTGGAGCGGCGTTATACGGATGACGGCAGCCGCAGTCTCACCGGATTTATCGAGAACGCCATCAACTTCTATCTGGACTATCTCAGTGCCAATAATGCCGGACTGTTTCTTCCGTCCTCAGTGCAGTCTTATCTGGACGGACGGCTGAATCAGTTTGAAGATCGCATGGCGTCGTTACTCTACAAGCAGTCAGTAGAACTAGACATGGGCATGAGTGTTCTCGCGGACTGCGTCAAACTGGATGAAGCATACCTGCGGAAAAAGCGTGCGGAGAGTGTGGCCAGCGCGAAGAAGTTCAACGGACGACTGCGTCTGGAGCAGATTGTCAAGCGTGCACAGGAACAGCGGGACGGTGATGATGGATGGCAAGACTAATCGTCAAAAGTCCGTATATCCAGTGCGGAAAACAAAACGCCGGTGGGTATCTCCGGTACATTGCGACGCGGGAGCGGGTGGAGATCATCCCGGATGACCGTCCGCCTACCTGCAAGCAAGAGCAGCTCATCACAAAACTGACGAAAGACTTCCCGGATGTGAAAGAGCTGCTGGAGTACGAGGACTACGTGCAGAAGCCTACAAAGGCCAACGCCTCGTCGCTCATCACGCTGGCACTGGAGGAACACTGGAAACAGGTGCAGCAGACGGATGGCTACATGAAGTACATCGCAACACGTCCTCGCGCCGAGCGGCTGGGTGACCATGGCCTGTTCAGTGACGCGGATCGTGTAGACTTGGACGAAGCTCTGTACGAACTGGAGCACTACACCGGCAATGTCTGGACACACATCATCTCCCTGCATCGAGAAGACGCGGAGCGTCTCGGTTACAACAACGCGCAGGCATGGCGGGCTTTGCTCCGTGCCCACCGCAACGACATCGCGGCAGCTATGCACATCCCGCCGCAAGACTTCCGGTGGTACGCAGCGTTCCACAATGAAGGACACCATCCACATGCCCACGTGATGGCGTGGTCGGTGAAACCGGGACAAGCGCATCTGGATCGAGATGGCATTCGCCAGATGAAGTCTCAACTCACCAACGACATCTTCCAACAGGAACTGCTCCATGTCTACGAACAGAAGTCCGTCTCCCGGGATGAACTGGTTCGTGAAACTCGGAAAGTCATGCTGGAACTGTCCCAGCAGATGCGGGATACAATCTGTGAGCACACCCAGGCCGAGCGGATGATCTGGAAGCTGTCCCAGCAGCTGGGTGAGGTTAAAGGCAAAAAGTCCTACGGCTATCTCCCAAGGCCCATGAAGCGACAAGTGGATGAGATCGTGGACCAGCTGGAGTGCATTCCTGTCGTGGATCAGTGCTACCAAAAGTGGTGGGAGCTTCAGTGTCAGGTGAATGAGTTCTACTCGGGGAAGAAACAGCAGCGTCCGCCGCTGTCAAAGCAGAAAGAGTTCCGGGCCATCCGGAACGCGGTCATCCGAGAGGCAGAGAATATCCGCCTGGGCAAGATCACCTTCGAGGATGAAAAGATGGAGGAGAGAGGGGAGTGGGTGGACAACTGGGAGGTCTCCTACGAGTGCCTGCGGCTGCGGGCCAGGATCGAAGACAATAAGCTGCCGCTGGATCAGCGGGATGAGGCAGTGGAAGATCTGGAGCGGCTGGCGAAGTACGGTGATGTCCACGCCCAGTACTTCCTGGGGCTGCTGTACCGGGATGGCGGCTTGCTGCTGCCGGACGCGGAACAAGCCGCCCACTGGCTGGAACTGGCGGCAAAGCGAAATCTGCCGGCAGCCCAGTACGCACTTGGCAAGCTATATCTCTCTGACGATCCGGAGGTGCATGACGTTGATGATGGCCTCCGATGGTTGGAGCAAGCTGCCCGAAACGGGAACACCGATGCTGCCTATCGCCTGGGAAAGGAATACCTGACAGGCAAGGCAGTACAAAAGGATGCAGTCAAAGCGGCAGAGTATCTCCGCTATGCAGCCGATCAGAATCACCCTTGGGCCAACTACCTGCTGGGGAAGCTGTACCTCACAGGCAACGGTGTCCCCAAAGATGAAGAAGCAGCCTGGAACTGCTTCCGGATGGCGGATGCGTATGGTCATCCAAACGCCCAGTACATTCTGGAACGCCAAGATCAATGGCACCAGCCGCAGCTCCTGATGACGGTGAGCCGTTTGCTCTACCACATGAGCAACATCTTCCGGGACAACGCACCCACTGCATCCGCACAGCCCAGGCTGCACATTGACCGCAAGCGGATGCAGGAGCTCCAGGAACTGCGCATCGCTTTGGGCCATCAGCCCGACGATCACGAAGAAGAGCAGACACAAACCCAGACCTGGGGTGGCATGACCATGAAAGGGTGGTAAGGCGCAAACATCTGTTGGCCACGCTGCAACTCTTGCGGATGGTTCCCTTCACCAGATGGTGGGGAAATAAATCAACAAGACGAAGTATAACAAATAAAAACCTCTCCCACGGCTGGAGAGGAGAAAGGATATCCAGTGAAAAAAGAAACATTCAAATCTTACGAAGATCTGCCGTTGATGCTCTCGGTTCCGGAGATGGCAGCGGCGCTGGGAATCTCCCGTGCCGGAGCTTATGAATTGGCCCGGTCCGAGGGCTTTCCTGCACTGAGGATTGGTACCCGCATCGTGATTCCCAAAGATGAACTCTGGGAATGGATCAAGCGAAATATAGGGAAGCAGGAGACCCGGTAAAAAACGGCGGCACCCGGTTTTTCGGGTGCCGCTTTGAATTTGCTAACAAATTGATAACTCTGCCGGGTTGGGATGGCTATTGAGGTCAGCACATGGTATTGTGTGTCGCTGATAGGAGGCGATTCATGATGCGTGATTATATGAAA
>ERZ1106929.1791-NODE-1791-length-16653-cov-3.928546_pt1 | contig 16653 bp, 18 predicted proteins | sample MGYA00403662_ERZ1106929 | MGnify/ENA primary metagenome ERZ1106929 (study PRJEB35170, sample SAMEA104062442) | human gut metagenome | biome: human gut; feature: human-associated habitat; material: faeces | place: Denmark | collected 2013-02-20 ... | reverse complement strand
CGGAAAATTTTTCCAGGTACATTTTCCACCGTATTGCTCTGCCATTTGAATATCTTTTGTGGCAAGCTGCATACGGGCAATGGCCTGCTGATGATAGTGGATCTTCATCTCTTCCTGTTTTATACGGGTCTGCAGATGTTTTTTCATATATTCTACAGAATTCTCGCCTTTTATGTATCCTTCGATTTCTTCCAGGCTGTCATTCATTTTTCTCTTATATAGGATAACCATCAGTCTGAACAGGTCTTCTTCCAGATAATAACGATATCCGTTTTCCTTTTTTCTCGCCTTTATGATCCCTTTTTTTTCATAAAAACGGAGAGTATCCCGGCTTACGCCCACAATTTCGGACATATCGCCTATGAGATACTCTCGCTGTTTTATTTCCGTTCTGTTTTCTGCCATGCCTTTCCAGTCTCCTGTTTTCCCATTTTCTCACGATCAACATTTCTTCCGAATGTGTTTATGAATGTTATCTTATCCGGATTTTGCGAGCTGGTCAATGGGACGCAGAAAATCGAAAGGAAACTGTAAAGTTTTATCTGGATATTTATCTTACTCCAAATTTGGTTCCCCGTTTGATGATACCGTTGCTGTTCCATTCATTGTAAACATATGGTCCGCCATCTGTGGTACCGTTTTCTGTAAATTCATGAGTTCCGCCATTATAGCTGTAGTTGCCCGTTACCATTTTGCAGGTACTGGTATCAAAATAATAAACATTTCCGTTGATCTTCATAATACCACCCTGAAGTTCTCCGGTATCAGCCGCATAATACCAGGTGCCGTCCTTCTGGATCCAACCGGTTCTCATTAACTGGTCATCGCCAAAATAAAACCAGTGATTTTTATACTGCACCCAGTTATTGGTGCAGTAAGCTCCATCACCCCACTGATACTTTACGCCTTTTCCTGTACCTGTAAAACCTGCTGCAAAAGATGTCATAGCGCTTCCTGCCGTCAGAGCCAGCGCAAGTACTGTAATAGCAAAACGTTTCTTCATAATTAAATGCCTCCTGCGTTTTTATATATGACAACGTTCCCCTCATGGAACATGTCCTTTTGTTTTATGCAGAAAGCATACACCTTGAAGTTACTCCAAGGTCAAGGCAAGTAAGGATTTTGTAAGGGTTTGTAAGAAAAAACGGCCATACCTTTTTATGGGTATGACCGGTATTTTTTGGGGGGACTCGCGAACTCGTACTAACATGCTTATCTGTCTGCTTACGCAGGCGGTTCATGCGTTACAATTCTCCCACCAGTTCTTTCATCACATCATCTACTTTTTCAATCTTTTCGGCTCTGTAAGCATTGCTGCCGCAGAAGAGAAGGGCGTTGTCTTCGTCTCCTTCTGCTGCATTTACCAATGCCTTTGTGATGCAGTAAGGAATGGTTTTGATATCGCAGTGTTCCAGACACTGGAAGCAGTTTTTGATGGCCGGACGGACGCCGTCTTTGATCTGCTGTAAAAACGGATTTAAGATGGCACGTCCTGGCATTCCTACCGGGCTCTGGGTGATAACGATATCTTCTTTTTTTGCGTTGATGTAAGCCTGTTTGTAAGCATCCGGAGCGTCACATTCTTCTGTCGTGACAAAACGAGTTGCCACCTGTACGCCTTCTGCCCCCAGTTCAAACTGGTGTTTTACATCTTCATGGGTATAAATTCCCCCGGCAGTTACTACCGGGATATGTTTCTGGTATTTTTCTTCGTAAGTCTTTACCACTTCCATAATGGAGCGGACTTCTTTATCGTAGGCTTCCTGGTTATAGGTATTTGGCACATCTTTGGTGTCTGCGCCGTACTCAGCCAGTTCTTCTCTGGAAAAGCCCAGATGACCACCGGCTAAAGGTCCTTCTACTACTACAAAATCAGGAACCTGCTTGTATTTTCTGTCCCAAAGTCTGCAGATAACCTGTGCAGACTTTGCGGAAGATACGATGGGGGCAAGCTTTACTTTTTTTACTGCCTGCTTGCAAAATTCTTCGCAGTTTTCTTTTGCATCTGCAATACCGGCTTTCATCTCTTCGTAAGCAGCCTGTGCATATTCCGGAAGACGTACCGGAAGACCTGCGCCGGATACAATGGCATCTGCGCCGGATTTAATGGCTTCCTTGACCCACAGGTCATAGTGCTTGGTGGCTACCATAATATTAAAACCGATAGCTCCTTTTGGCGCAATCTCTCTGGCTTTCTGCATCTCCCGCCTGATAGCGCGCAGATTTGCCTCTACAAAGTTGGTCTTAAAATCAGGTTCCCTAAAACCGATCTGTGCTGTGGAAATCAGTCCCATGCCGCCGGAAGCTGCTACAGCTCCCGCCAGTTTATGAAGGCTGATGCCTACGCCCATACCGCCCTGGATCACTGGTCTTTGCAGTACCAGATCTCCTATTTTTAAAGCTTTGATCCCACTCATTACATTCTCCTAAATCTTTCGTATCTGTGCTCTGCCAGCTCTTCCCCTGACATATCCTGATACTTTTTCATAAATCCGATCATAGACCGGTCCATATAGCCTGCGATGCGGTACAGTGTATCTGTATTTGCCGGTTCTTCCTCCGGTATGATCCGCTCGATCAGTCCCAGTTCCTTTAAATCAGCAGCGGTCACTTTCATGACTCTGGCTGCTTCCGGTGCCTTTTTACTGTCCTTATAAAGGATAGACGCAAAGCCTTCCGGTGATAAAATGGAATAAATGGCATTTTCCATCATCCACACTTCATTTGCTACTGCCATAGCTAAAGCACCGCCACTTCCTCCTTCGCCGATGACAATGGAAAGCACCGGAACCTTTAAAGAAGACATTTCAAACAAGTTCTTTGCAATGGCTTCGCCCTGACCTCTTTCCTCTGCCTCCAGTCCGCAGAAAGCTCCTGGTGTATCTACAAAACAGATAATGGGGCGTCCAAAGGTTTCCGCCTGCTTCATTAAACGCAGTGCCTTGCGATAACCATCAGGGGATGGCATACCAAAATTACGGCGGATATTATCCTTGGTGTTCTTTCCCTTCTGCTGTCCGATAACTGTAACCGGCATGCCATGGAACATGGCAATACCGCCTACAATAGCACCATCGTCTTTAAAGCAGCGTTGATATAATCTAAAGCCGTTGGTCTGTCTGCTTTTCTGGAAAGGAGAACTGTATCCCAGGCACTCTTTTCTGTGTTTTCCTTTTTCTGACGGGCTTCTGATACATTAACAGCAGTATCTGCTTTTACAGCATCTTTTTCCACAGCCATATCATGTTTTCTGTGCATGTAAAGGATCTGTCCAATCACATGCTTTTGATCCTTTCTTGGAAGGATCATGTCTACAAAGCCATGCTCTAACAGGAATTCAGCTCTCTGGAAACCTTCCGGCAGCTTCTGCCCAATGGTCTGCTCAATAACTCTTGGACCGGCAAAACCGATCAGTGCACCTGGTTCTGCAATGATGATATCGCCTAACATTGCAAAGCTTGCGGTCACGCCTCCGGTAGTCGGATCAGTAAGGACGCTGATAAACAGCTGTCCTGCTTCATGGTGGCGTTTTAAGGCTGCGGAAGTTTTTGCCATCTGCATCAGGGAAACAATGCCTTCCTGCATTCTGGCACCACCGGAGCAGGCAAACAGGATCACCGGAAGCTTTTCCTTTGTAGCACGTTCTACTGCCTCTGTGATCTTCTCTCCCACTACATGCCCCATACTGCTCATAATAAAGCGGGCATCGCACACACCTACAACAGCAGGATTTCCATCGATCTTTGCCTTTCCAATGACAATAGCTTCATTCAGGCCGGATTTTTCTCTGGCTGCTTCTACCTTCTTCTCATAGTTAGGAAAGTCTAAAGGATTGGAAAATGGCATTTCTTTATTCCATTCCTCAAAAGTTCCTACATCGGTAAGCATTTCGATCCTGCGGTAAGCATGAACACGGAAGTAGCCGCCGCATTTGGGGCATACATAATAATTGTTCTTTACGTCTTCCACATAGATCGGCTGTCCGCATTTATTGCATTTGCGCCATAAACCTTCCGGGATAGATGGTTCTTCCCCTTCCTGGCTTACCGGTCTGTATTTGGTATCTATTTTTGTATACGTTTTTCTGAACATGTTGCGCAGCATACGACAACTTCCTTTCTGCATTATCCCTATTCAGGATCATAAATATCGGTCCACGGCCTGGTACATCGTTTCGTAAATAACTGTACTAGTCACGGAGGAAATTCCAGATTAAATTTCTAAAATTTATTTTACGTAGTCCGGAAAATACTTTTCAATAAATCCTGTGTCTGTATCACCCTTCTGAAAAGCCTCATTTTCCAGGATCTCATACTGAAAATCAATATTTGTTTCAATGCCTTCTATGATGACCTCGCCTAAAGCACTGCGCATTTTTGCAATGGCAGATGCCCTGTCTTTATCGTAAACGATCAGTTTCATAAGCATGGAGTCATAGTTAGCAGGTACTTTATAATCATTGTAAATGTGTGTATCCACGCGGACACCATTTCCACCAGGAATATGCACATTGGTAATGCGGCCCGGACATGGCATAAAGTGCTTTTTCGGGTTTTCCGCATTAATACGGCATTCAATGGCATGTCCCTTGATCTGGATGTCTTCCTGTGACACACTTAATGGCTCTCCTGCAGCAACACGGATCTGCTCTTTGATCAGATCGATGCCGGAAACCAGCTCTGTTACAGGATGCTCTACCTGGATACGGGTGTTCATTTCCATAAAATAGAAATTTTTGTCTTTATCCAACAAAAACTCAATGGTTCCTGCATTTTCGTAATTCACGGCTTTGGCTGCCTTTACTGCAACTTCACCCATTTTTTTACGAAGTTCAGGGGAAATGACCTCACAAGGGGACTCTTCCATTACCTTCTGATGACGGCGCTGGATGGAGCAGTCACGTTCTCCCAGATGAACAACATTGCCAAACTTGTCACCCATGATCTGAAATTCCACATGACGTGGTTTTTCAATATATTTTTCAATATACATGGTGTCATCGGAAAATCCCTTTACAGACTCTAACTGAGCTGCATTAAAATGCTCTGTAAAGTCCTCTTCGCTTCTGGAAATACGCATTCCCTTTCCGCCGCCGCCGGAGGAAGCCTTGATCATGACCGGAAAACCAATCTCTTTTGCCATGACAAGTCCATCTTCTGCTGTGTATACAGGCTCTTTGCTTCCAGGAACAACAGGAACTCCGGCCTGCATCATGGTATTTCTGGCTTCTGACTTATTTCCCATGCGGTTGATGATCTCAGCAGACGGTCCGATAAAGGTAATGTTGCACTGCTGGCAAAGTTTTGCAAAACGGGCATTTTCAGATAAAAATCCAAATCCCGGATGAATGGCATCTGCCTTCATTGCAACAGTTGCGGAGAGAATACGCTCCATATTCAGATAGCTCTGGCTGGAAGGAGCCGGGCCAATACAGATGGCTTCATCTGCCAGAAGAGTGTGAAGACAATCCTTATCAGCCTCAGAGTAAACTGCAACGGTGCGGATGCCCATTTCACGGCAGGCTCTGATGATGCGGACTGCGATCTCACCTCTGTTTGCGATCAATATCTTATTAAACATTTCAAATCTCCTATGGACCAGTATTATCTATCCGATCATAAAGGTCAGTTCGCCAACAACTGCGATCTTGCCGTCTACCGTAGCAGTTGCTTTTCCTACGCCAACCGGTCCCTTCTGCTTGATGATCTCACATTCCAGTCTTAAACGGTCTCCCGGAACTACTTTGTGCTTGAATTTTACGTTATTTAAGCCGCCAAAATATGCAGTCTTTCCCTTGAAATTCTCCTGGGAAAGAATCGCTACAGCGCCGGTCTGAGCCAGTGCTTCCACGATCAGAACGCCCGGCATAACCGGTTCCTGCGGGAAATGGCCTCTGAAATATGGCTCATCATAAGTAACAGATTTGTAGCCAACTGCCTTTACGCCCGGCTCTAATTCTTCAATACAGTCTACCAGGAGAAATGGATGTCTGTGCGGAATGATCTCCTGGATTTCTTTAATACCCATTAACATGGTTGTTGCCCTCCTATTTTCTCTCGGAACCAATGTTCTCCCGGAACCTTTTTTATTTGGAAAGGTTCCAGGAGGACATCTTATTTAATACGGAATAATGGCTGTCCGTACTCTACTACTTCCTCATTATTTACAAGGATCGCTTCAATAACGCCGTCATATTCGCTTTCAATCTCATTCATCAGCTTCATTGCTTCGATGATACCAAGTACCTGTCCTTTTTTCACAGTATCCCCTTCTTTTACGAAACTTTCTGCATCCGGGGAAGCAGAGCTGTAGAAAGTTCCTACTAATGGGGAGGTGATCACTTTATCAGAAGCAATGTCATGGCTTTCTGCTGCTTCCGGTGCAGCTGCAGGTGCTTCTGTGCTTACTCCTGCGGAAGCTGCAGTGACTACAGGTGCTGCACTTGGAGCCGGAACTGCTGCTACAGCGCCAGGTGCGCCAACGGTGATGATCTTTGCTTCTTCTTTCTCTTTCTTAAGGGAAATATGCATATCGCCCTGGTCCAGTTTAAAGCTGGTCAGCTTTGAATCAGATACAGCCTGAACCAGTGTCAGGATTTCATCCATATTCATGTCCACGTTCTCCTTCCTTATACAGTGAATTTCTTCACGATCAGGCTGGCATTATGTCCGCCAAAGCCTAAAGAGTTGCTGATGGCATAATTTACATCTATAGATACGCCCTCATGCATGGTGTAATCTAAGTCGCAGCCTTCACCTGGATTTTCCAGACCTACCGTTGGATGTACATAGCCGTCTTCAATGCTCTTTACACAGGTAATGAACTCTACACCGCCTGCTGCGCCTAATAAGTGGCCGATCATGGACTTGGTGGAGTTGATCTTTACTTTATTTGCATGATCGCCTAAAGCCAGTTTAATAGCCTTTGTCTCGAATAAGTCATTGTGATGGGTGCTGGTTCCATGAGCATTTACATAATCAAGCTGCTCTGGGGTAATTCCTGCATCCTTCATGGCAAATTCCATTGCCTTTGCAGCGCCGCTTCCATCTTCTGCAGGGGAAGTAATGTGGTATGCGTCACAGGTTGCACCGTACCCAACTACTTCTGCCAGGATCTTAGCCCCTCTTGCCTGTGCGTGCTCTAAGGACTCTAATACAACGATACCGGCGCCTTCGCCCATAACGAAACCATTTCTGTCCTGGTCAAATGGGATAGATGCCTTCTTTACATCATCGGTGGTGTTTAATGCAGTTAAGGAGGTAAAGCCAGCCACACCAATTGGGGTAATGCTTGCTTCTGTACCGCCTGCTACCATTACATCTGCCTCACCATGCTGGATGGAACGGAATGCTTCGCCGATGGAATGGGTACCGGTTGCACATGCAGTTACTACGTTGATGCATTTTCCCTTAAGACCAAACTGGATAGAAACATTTCCTGCTGCCATGTTGCTGATCATTAAAGGTACTAATAATGGCTCTACTCTGCCAGGCCCTTTTTCTAACAGTCTCTTTTCATTACGCTCTAACGCCTGTAAAGAACCGATACCGGAACCTACACTTACACCAACACGGAATGGATCTTCCTTTTCCATGTCAATGCCGGAGTTTTCCAGAGCTTCCTTTGCTGCTGCCACTGCGAACTGGCAGAAAGGCTCCATACGGCGTGCAGTCTTTGGATCCATATACTGCTTTGGATCAAAATCTTTTACTTCTGCAGCCAGTTTGCACTTAAAATCAGCTGTATCAAAATGGGTGATCGGTGCGATACCTACTGTATTTGATTTGATCGCAGACCAAAAGCTTTCTACATCATTTCCAATTGGGGTAATAGCGCCCATACCTGTTACTACTACTCTTGTATTCATATTTTTAACTCCTGTTCTATTCTTGCCTTGCCAGTGTAAGACGGGCGTTATCTTATATAACGCAGCCGTTCGGGCGTTATCTTCTTGACGAACTGACGTCCGTCAAGAAGCATCGGATTGGCATCCGATGTAAAAACCAAGTCATACATGCGCTTACAAGCAAGCTTGACGCGCCCGTCTGCCTTGTTTTTTCCGCCCTATACCTGTTTCGTTACATCGCCATGCCGCCGTCTACTGAAATAACCTGACCGGTAATATAACGTGCTTCCTCAGATGCTAAAAATGCAACTGCATTTGCAATATCCTCTGTCTCGCCAAATGCTTTCATGGGGATATGCTCTAAAATGGAATTTTTGATCTCATCCTTTAACACTTCTGTCATCTCTGTTTTAATAAAGCCAGGTGCAACTGCATTTACAGTAATTCCACGGCTTGCCAGCTCTTTTGCCGCACTCTTGGTCAGACCGATGACACCAGCTTTTGCTGCACAATAATTTGCCTGTCCGGCATTTCCTAAAACACCGGATACAGAGGAGATATTGATGATACGTCCGCTCTTCTGTTTTAACATCTGTCTTGCAATGTGACGGGTGCAGTTGAACACGCCCTTTAAGTTGGTCTGGATCACTGCGTCAAAGTCTTCCTCAGACATTTTCATTAACAGGTTGTCTCTTGTGATACCTGCGTTATTTACCAGGATATCCAGACGTCCATGCTCTTTCACTACTGCATCTAACATTTCCTTGCAGCTTTCAAAGTCGGAAACATTGCACTGAACTGCCTGTCCGTTTCCTCCGGCTGCCTGGATTTCTTTTACTACTTCCTCTGCCTTTGCAGCAGAACCATTATAATTTACGATCACAAATGCGCCTTTTGCCGCTAATGTTTTAGCGATCTGGCGTCCAATTCCGCGGCTTGCGCCAGTAACCAGTGCAATCTTTCCTTCCAGCATGTTTATTCTCCTTCTACGCCTCTTTTAAAGCTTCTACTACCTTTTCTATATCCTCTAACTTCTCAACGTTTAATGTTTTTACGCTGCGGTCGATCTTTCTCATAAAGCCAGCCAGTGTCTTTCCTGGTCCGATCTCAATGAAAGTATCCACACCGTCTGCCAGCATGGTTTCCACACACTGCTGCCATTTTACAGAAGAAGAAACCTGCTTTACTAAAAGATCTTTTACAGGTTCTGCCTCTGTTACATACTGGGCAGTCACATTAGCTGCATATGGGATAACCGGCTTGTGGATCTCTACATTTTCAAGAACCTTTCCCAGCTTCTCGCCTGCACCAACTAACATTCCTGAATGGAATGGGCCGCTTACATTTAACATAATGGCACGTTTTGCACCTGCTGCCTTTAACTTCTCACAGGCTTCTTCTACTGCTGCTTTCTTACCGGAAATAACGATCTGTCCCGGACAGTTGTAATTGGCGATCCATACACCGTCTATATCAGCAGTTACTTCTTCGATCACTGCTGCATCTAATGCCAGGATGGCTGCCATAGCGCCTTCTCCAGCAGGAACTTCTTCCTGCATGAAGATGCCTCTCTGACGTACCGTTGTAATGGCATCTTCTTCGCTCATAACCCCTGCTGCTGCCAGTGCACAGTACTCGCCAAGGCTTAAACCAGCTGCTACGTCTGGTTTTATGCCATTTTCTTCTAAAACCTTCATCATGGCAATGCTGGTGGTGACCATAGCTGCCTGTGTATATTCTGTAATATCCAGTCTGTCATTCGGCTCAAAGCAAAGCTCCGGAACAGAGAAGCCTAAAAGCTCTGTGGCTTTGTCAAATACCTTGCGGCCTGTTTCTGTCTGCTCATAAAAATCTTTTCCCATGCCGCAGGTCTGTGCGCCCTGACCTGGGAAGATAAATGCGATCTTACTCATATTCATTACTCCCTGTTTTAAAGCGGTTCCAAAAGTACCTAACAACGACCTAAAAGTTTCTCTGCCTGCCCCATCATCTCTTCGATCATTTCCTTACAGGTCTGCTCTTTGGAAATAAGACCTGCGATCTGACCAGCCATAACGGTTCCGTTCTTTACATCGCCTTCCTGAACTGCCTTGCGTAAAGTTCCTAAAGTCAGGTATTCCAGTTCCTCAAAGGACTTTCCTTCCTGCTCTAATTTGATGTATTCTCTGGTCATCTGGTTTCTCAGACAGCGTACCGGATGTCCATGGGTTCTTCCTGTAACAGTGGAGTCGATATCTTTTGCCTTGATGATACGCTCCTTGTAATTTTCATGTACAATAGACTCTTTGGAAACAACGAAGCGGGTACCGATCTGTACTGCCTCTGCACCTAACATAAATGCAGCTGCAATGCCTCTTCCGTCACCAATACCGCCTGCTGCGATCACCGGGATAGAAACAGCGTCAGCAACCTGTGGTACTAAAGTCATGGTAGTCTCTTCGCCGATATGTCCGCCGGACTCCATTCCCTCTGCAACAACAGCGTCAGCTCCATATTTTTCCATACGGCGTGCCAGAGCAACAGATGCAACAACTGGAATGACCTTAACGCCTGCGGCCTTCCACATATCCATATATTTTTCAGGGTTTCCGGCACCTGTGGTAACTACCTTGATGCCTTCTTCTACAACTACTTTTGCTACGTCATCTGCATGTGGGCTTAACAGCATAACATTGACACCAAAAGGCTTCTTTGTCAGCTCTCTTGCCTTTCTGATCTCTTCTCTGACTACTTCGCCAGGAGCGTTTGCGCCGCCGATCAGTCCCAGACCGCCTGCCTCAGATACGGCTGCAGCCAGGTTGTGCTCTGCCACCCATGCCATTCCTCCCTGAATGATGGGATATTCGATTCCTAACATTTCTGTAATTCTTGTATTCATTCTTTCCTCCAAAATTCCGGGATTTTCCCGTAGCCTTGTAGAAACAGCGTGCTTCCTATAGTAAGCACGCCGTCCCCCTGTTGCTATTGATGTACACTCCGCTTTTTCGCGGAGCAGCTGACTTTCATTGCCGCCGCCAGGCAGCATGTCTACTTATAATTAAGCCTCAACGCCTTTGTTCTTTAAGTAGTTCATAACATCGCCTACAGTTGCCAGGTTCTCTAAGTCCTCTGCAGGGATCTCTACGGAATACTCATCCTCTAAAGCCATAACCAGCTCGAACAGATCCAGGGAGTCTGCTCCTAAATCGTCCTTAAAAGAGGAAGCCTCTGTGATGCTGTCTGCATCTACGCTTAACTGATCTGCAATAAGTTCTTTCATCTTCTCTAACATGATATTGTTCTCCTTTTTCTGATTAAAATTTATATTTTTATTTAACTTATCCGCTGCGGCAAAGCCACTGCGTGTATATTACGTTATTTATTACTGTCTGTTTACCACTCCAGTAAAACAGCTCCCCAGGTAAGACCTGCGCCAAATCCGGCTAACACCAGCTTGTCTCCGTTTTTAAGCTTTCCGGCTCTGTTTAACTCGTCCAGTAAAATAGGTACGGACGCGCCGGATGTATTTCCATAGTGTTCCATGTTCACCGGGAATTTCTCCAGATCCACTTTCAGGCGTTTTGCAATGGACTCAATGATGCGGTAATTTGCCTGGTGGATGATGAACTGGTCAATATCTTCTGCTGTATTTCCGGTTTCTTCCAAAACTTCTTTGATACACTCTGGAACCTGCTTTACAGCAAATTTGAACACTTCCTGTCCTTCCATGGTCATGTAGCCAAGCTCCGGTTTCTTTCCTAATAAGAAGTTTCCCGTAGAACGGCTTCCACAGGTCAGTACCCCGCCTTTGGCTCCGTTGGAATGCATGTTCAGACCGATGATACCATTTTCAGCTGCTGTTACCACTGCTGCTCCTGCTCCGTCTCCAAAGAGAACGCAGGTGCTTCTGTCTGTCCAGTCTACTAACTTGCTTAACAGGTCAGCGCCGATCACAAGGGCTGTTTTATAAAGACCGGAAAAAATATAGGCATGTGCAGTGCTTAAGGCAAACACGAAACCAGTACATGCAGAACTGATATCAAAGCAGGCTGCATTCACTGCGCCAACTTTCGCCTGTACCTCGCAGGCTCCATTTGGGAAGCAGTAATCCGGTGATGAAGTAGCCAGGATGATCAGGTCGATCTCCTCCGGATCAATTCCCGCCTGCTCAATGGCTCTCGCAGCTGCTTTCGCCGCCATATCTGATGTACTGTCGTCTGTTGCGATCCTTCTCTCTCCGATCCCCGTGCGGCTGCGGATCCACTGGTCATTGGTTTCGACGATCTTTGACAGGTCATCATTTGTTACGATCTGAGCCGGTACATAGGAACCAGTTCCTATAATTTTTGTAGTCATTTTTCTTACCCTTCCGCAGAAATACTTTGAACTTCAAAGTAATACTACAGGAAGAGATACTATTTGTCAAGAAATATTTTTTTAATATTTAATCCACTGTTTTTTCGTTTCTGTTCAGTATTTTCCTGTATTCTTTTATAATCCCCCCTTTATCATTGACTTAATTTCCAAAATTTGTTACTTTCTAATTATAGTCTCTTAAGTTAGGGAATGTACCTTGGGATCTTTTTGTCCTGGGATCTTTTTGTACTTGACTTTATGAGAAGATCAGATTCTAAGAGTACATTAAAACAACAGGAGGTATTTTATATGAAAACAACAGGGGTTATAAGAAAACTGGACGAGCTTGGACGGATCACTCTTCCTATCGAGCTGAGAAGAAGCCTGAACCTGGACGTAAAAGACGCCCTTGAGATCACAGTCCAGGATGACTGCATCATCCTAAAAAAAGCAGCAAACACAGATATCTTCACCGGGGGGACAGAAGATCTGGTTGAATATGAAGGAAAGAAAGTTTCTAAGGCATCCATTCTGGCGCTGGCAAAGCTGGCCGGTTTGAAGTTAGCTGAGTAAATTACATAAAAACAATTAAAACTGCCGCAAGACCATGAAATCCGTGGTCTTACGGCAGTTTTTTTTATTACTTCTAAATTCATTACACAAAACATGAGGGAATATCTGGCTCAATCCCACAAAACATGAGCGAATATTTCAGCATCACGCACATTTTATTACAGCAGCTGCTGATACACATCTCTCTTGGATATTCCTCTGTCCTTTGCAACTGCTTTCATTGCTTCTTTTTTGTCCATTCCCTGTGACAGATAATGCTCCATATGCTCTTCAATAGGCATCTCTTCCCAGGCGCGTATCTCTTCTTCACGGATCTCTTCTACCGGCTTTCCGGCAATGACGATAACACATTCGCCCTTTGGCTCTTCGGTCTCATAATGCGCCAGAGCCTCTTCAAAAGTAGTCTGGAAGGCACTTTCAAACTTTTTGGTAAGTTCTCTGCAGATGGTGATCTTCCGGTTTCCCAGTGCCCCGTACAGGTCCTCTAAAGTTGCCACCAGATGATGAGGCGCTTCATAGACGATCATGGTCCTGGTCTCTTTTTTCAGCTCTTCCAAAATCCTCTGGCGCTCTTTTTTATCACTTTTTTCTGCAGGCAGAAATGCCTCAAAACAGAACCTTCTGGTTGGAAGCCCGGACATGGTAAGGGCGGTGATACAGGCTGCAGGTCCTGGAAGTGAAGTGACCGGAATACCTGCTTCATAGCATTGTCTTACCAGTTCTTCTCCCGGATCGGAAATTCCCGGTGTTCCCGCATCGGTGATCAGGGCAATGTTGGTGCCTTCTGCCATTTTTTCTACCAGATATTTTGCCTTTTCCACCTTATTATACTCATGATAACTGGTCATAGGCGTTTTTATGTCAAAATGATTTAACAGCTTGATACTGTGTCTTGTATCTTCCGCTGCGATCAGATCTGCCTCTTTTAATGTTTTTAACACCCGGTAGGTAATGTCTTCCAGATTACCGATGGGTGTTGCACACAGATATAATTTTCCTGTCATGTACCTTTCCTCCGCAAGCGCTTTTTAATACCCGTAAGTAGTCCGTATCTCCTGTGAATACTCCCCGTTCTCATCAAATACAATAACCGGCGCTTCTACCTTCATCAGGGCTCCGCCGCCTCTTACTGCCTCAATCAGCACCATATTGGCTTCCCGGTCCTTATAAGGATGTACAAATTTCATCCGTTTAGGCTCTAAACCGTACTGCTTCATAGTCTGTAAGATCTCGATCAGTCTTCTTGGGCGGTGGACCATATAAAACCGGCCCCCTGGTTTTAACACTCTTGTGCCTTCTCTTACCACATCATCTAAGGTGCAAAGCACCTCATGGCGGGCAATGGCCTTGGCATCTCCCGGGTTTTTAATGCCGTGGGCATCATTCATATAAGGTGGATTGCTGGTGACTACATCAAAAGAAGCCAGTGCAAACCTGCTTCCGGCCTCCTTGATATCTCCTGTTACGATCTCCACCTTTTCTTCCAGGTGATTGTATTTCACACTTCTCCTGGCCATATCCGCAGACTCTTCCTGGATCTCAAGGCCGGTAAAGTGCCTTCCTTCTGTTTTTGCTTCTAAAAGAATGGGGATAATACCGGTTCCTGTTCCCAGATCCAGCGCCTTTTCTCCCGGCTTTACCACTGCAAAACCGGACAGCAGCACCGCATCCATCCCAAAACAGAAGGTGCCTTTTCTCTGGATGATGCCGTAATGATTTCTCTGAAGATCATCGATCCGCTCATCATCCCTTAAAAGGATATTTCCTTCCTGTCTCCAGCTGTGTTCCATTTCACTATTTATCATTCAGCTTTGACTTTCCTTCCCGTTTTTCCAGTGCTTCCAGTTTCTTTAACTCTGCAGCTTCTTCCTGTTTTTCGCCGCCTTTGCCCTTCTTCCTTCTGGGCTTGAATTTTAACTGATCCACCTTGTACTCACGGATCTCTTTTTCATCCTTATCCACGATCACGATCACTTTTACAGTCTGGCGCAGAACATTGACACTGTGTACTTCTCCTTTAAGGCCGTCTGAAGTTGTAACTGCATCACCAAGTCCCGGAAGCCTGCTGTTTAATACTTCATAGGTCTCTTCTTCATTTTTCAGGCAGCACATCAGTCTTCCGCATACACCGGATATTTTAGTCGGATTTAAAGACAGGTTCTGCTCCTTTGCCATTTTAATAGAAACCGGGATGAACTCAGACAGATAAGAATGGCAGCACAGCGGTCTTCCGCAGATGCCGATACCACCCATGATCTTGGTCTCGTCTCTCACACCTACCTGGCGCAGCTCTATACGGGTCTTAAATACACTTGCAAGGTCCTTTACCAGCTCTCTGAAGTCAATTCTTCCGTCTGCCGTAAAGTAAAACAGCACCTTATTATTGTCAAAAGTATATTCCGCATCGATCAGTTTCATCTCCAGGTTGTGTTTTTTGATCTTTTCCTGGCAGATCTTAAATGCTTCTTTTTCTTTCTCTTTATTTTTTGCCTCAATGGCGCGGTCCTCATCTGTTGCCATACGGATCACCGGCTTTAAAGGCGGTATTACCTTTGTCTCATCTACTTCCCTGTTTCCTAAAACTACATAACCGTATTCAATGCCTCTGGCAGTTTCAACGATCACATGATCTCCGATCTTTATCTGACGGCCTGCCGGATCAAAATAGTAGATCTTTCCGGCAGCCCGAAAACGCACTCCGATTACTGTTAACATTTCTCTTACTTAATTTCCTTTCCTAAAACACCCTTAAAATACAATTCTATTAATTCTCTTTCATGGTCAGAAGTAAAAGCTCCATGACCAGTTCCATATTTACATTGGCATCTAAACGGACTCTGGCCTTATCAATGGCCCCTAAGATCTGTTCCAGCCCTTCATAACTGCTTAAAGACGCCGCCTTCTTCACTGCGGAAAACTCATCCTTGAAAATGAGAAGGTTTAAATCTTTGGTAGTTTTATACATCAGGATATCACGGTACCACATCTGCATAAAATCCAGACATTCCTTAATATCCGTATTGTCATCTTTTAATTTGCGGATCACATCCAAAAGCTGGGAAATATCCATTTCCTTGATTTCCTTTAACAGCTTTAAAATCTCTTCATACATCATCTTAAAGTCCTCTGACTGGGCCAGATGAATTGCTTTGCCCAGATTTCCTCTTGCAAATGCACTGTATATTTCTGCCTGAATGTCCTTTACCTGAAGCTTTTCTTCCAGATAAGTCTTCACAACAGAGTCTTTTAATGGTTTCAGTTTCAGCTGCACACACCGTGAAAGAATGGTCTGTAAAAATGCATCCTGGTTTGTAGTCAAAAGCATGATCACTGCATAGGCCGGTGGCTCTTCTATGGTCTTTAAAAGAGCATTCTGGGCCTGCACCGTCATTTTCTGCGCTTCATCTACAATATAGATCTTATACTGGCTACTGTAAGGACGCACCATAATGGTATCATTGATCTGCTCACGGATATCATCTACACCCATACTGGCCGGTTTTTCATGTGTTACATAGATCAGATCCGGGTGGTTTCCTGACAGGACCTGCTTGCAGGCATGACACTGCATACAGGGCTCTCTGCCTCCTTCTTCACAGAGAAGAGTCATGGCAAAGGCATTTGCAAGGGTCTTTTTTCCCATTCCTTCTTCGCCGCTTAGAATATAAGCGTGGGAAACTTTCCCCGTTGCTGCCGCATTCTGAAAATGTTCTTTGATCTGTTCATGTCCTAAGATGTCTTTAAATTCAAGCATGTGGCCACCTCCCCCAGTACCTTGTTTGTTACCGGATGCTCTGCACTTTGTGCTCTCACGATCTTATCACTATGATAACATAATTACTTTTTCCTGTACACACTTTTTCCAGGTGCAAAAATCTCCAGTGCAATTACCATTCACA
>ERZ1106929.1783-NODE-1783-length-16738-cov-5.639693_pt1 | contig 16738 bp, 17 predicted proteins | sample MGYA00403662_ERZ1106929 | MGnify/ENA primary metagenome ERZ1106929 (study PRJEB35170, sample SAMEA104062442) | human gut metagenome | biome: human gut; feature: human-associated habitat; material: faeces | place: Denmark | collected 2013-02-20 ... | reverse complement strand
GATGCCCACCAGCCAGTCCGCCTTGCTGCGGCAGAGGGCGGAGACGTAGAGGTTGTCGTACTCCGCGCCGTCGCGGAGATTGTCAAAGCCCTGAAGAATCGCCGCATCCTCCATGGAGGAGATCCAGAGCCGCTTTACGCGCTTGCGGCAGTTGTTGAGATTATACGCCGTGCGGAAGATCAGCTCGCCCTCGCGCCCGGCGTCGCAGGCGTTGATGACCTCGCAAACATCCTCTCTGTGCATGAGGGCGCGCAGGGTTTTCATTTGCTTCTGCTTGTCCCGCGCCACGGTGTACTGCCAGCTATCCGGCAGAATGGGCAAGTCCTCCCTTCGCCATTTGCCGTACTTTTCATCATAAGCGTCTGCGTCCGAAAGCTCCGCAAGGTGTCCGAAGCACCAGGAGACGAGGTAGCCGCCGCCCGAAAGAAAGCCGTCCCCGCGTTTGCCTGCGCCAAGAACGGCGGCGATGCTCCTTGCCACGGAGGGCTTTTCACACACAACAAGCCGGTAACAGGTCGTATTATTCATCATTGGTTTTTGTCCTCCTCACTGTCAGCAGTGTTTTCATCTTCAAATTCGTAATCCTCATCTTCCTCGTCCTCGCCGTAGTCGTAATCGTCCAGGTCGTCCGCCCCACGGGTGTCGGCCTTGGGCTTGCGGAGCTTGAACCAGTACAGCGCACCGCCGCCGCCCAGCAGAAGCAGGAGGACGACCACTATGAGCCCCGCGCCGTTGGCGCTCTTTTCGGGCGCGGTCTCCGCAGGCTCGGCGGGCTGTGGCGTGGGTTCCGTCACTTCCTTGCCCGCGCACTCGCTCATATTGGTTCTGCACACCTTGCAGCCCGTGTTGATTTTGCCCACGGCGCATTTGTCCGTGCAGGAGCAGGCGGGGACGATGCTCTCGCCGTCCTTGGTCAGCGCCAGCAGGTCGGCCTCGTCCACAAGATTCAGGAAATGGACGTTCTCATTGCCCTTATCGTCCCGGTCGATGATGAGATAAAAGGTGTTGCCGCCCTTGGTCGTCACGGTGATGAACTGCTTGCCTGCGCCGAAAGCGGAGCCGATGTCGTCCATAAGCGTCAGGTTGCCGTCCGGGGTCAGGGGCGCGGAGCCTCCGGCAGCGGCGTAATATTGCAGCAGCAGCTCCGGCAGTCCCGCCATATCCGTATCGCTTCCGCTGTTTTCTGTCGGCGCGTTCATGACGTCAAGGTATTTGCCGTATACATAGCCTGTCTGCTCCGGCACGACCACCTTGTACCAGCCGTTGCTTTCCTCCAGCACCTTCACCTCCGCGCCGTTGAGCAGACGCCCGATCACGGTGTAATCCGTGCCGGGGCCGGTGCGCAGGTTCAAATAGGTGCGGACGTTGACCACCTTTCCGGCCTGCTCCCGTTTGGCGGGAAGCGTCCAGCTCCGATCCCCGATGGTCACGGTATGGCTTCCGTCTGCGTTCTCAGTCACGTTAACGGTCAGGGTCTGCCCGTTTGGGGGCTGCTCACCGGTATTCGTATTCTCCGGCTGTGTAGTTGCAGTTGGGCTTTCCATGGTCGGGTCGCCCATGGTCGAACCTGCCATATCGCTGCCGCCTGCATAGGCCGTAACGGAAAAGGCCGTCATGCAGAGCACGACGGCCAGCGTCACGGCAAAAAATCTCCATTTATTCTTCATTCACAAAATCCTCCGTTTTTCTGTATTCGTCGGGCAGCGCCGCCGTAGGACGCTTTTCCAGCATCGCCATCAGCGCCGCCAGCTGCTCGATGGTCAGCCCGTTCTCGCGGACGATGCCCACAATATCCGTGTTTTCCAGCTTCAGAATCTGCTCGTCCAGGGCTTTGAGCCGTGCGGTCAGCGATGTGAGCTTTTCCGCCAGCTTCTCGCGCTCCTGACGCAGCTTTTCAAGTCGCGGGTTCATAACATCCTCCTTTTTGCGTTGATATGATTGTTGTTAAGGTAATCTGCCGAACTGGAGAAAATGGCTTCGCCAGTAGCTCGTGTCGATGGAAGCGTAGTGAATGGGGTCGCCGCAGTGGAGCATCCTGTTATTGCCCACATAGATGCCCACATGGGACGCGCCTGCGGTGTCGTAGGTCTTTTCAAAAAAGATCAGGTCGCCGGGACGGGCGCTTTCCGGGGAGACATAGGCGCACATGCCCCGCAGCCCCTCCGCGCCCAGCCTGCCGAAGCTCCAGTGCAGGCCGCAGTTGTTGTAGACATACGAAACGAAGCCGGAGCAGTCGAAGGAGGTGGCGGGCGTGCTGCCGCCCCAGACGTAAGGGTAGCCCAGATACTTTTCCGCTTCCTTTATAACTGCGGCGAACTGTTCATCCGCCAGTGCCTCCGGGGGTATCTCGTACTTCTCATACTGGGTGTGGTAGTACCGGTTCACATACGGGGAGCCGGGGAACAGGTCGGGGCGGTTGCCCAGCACGCTCATATACACGGCGTACATGGAGAGCTGATCGTGGGACATGATATGCACCGGCACATGGGAGAGGTTGAAATTTTCCAGCTCCACATGGCAGATATACCAGGTGTAGGGAACCTCCGCCTCGTACTCGTAGCTTTGCAGATTGCCGTTTTCGTCGGTGTAATAGCCGATATGCGTTTCGGTGCGGTATCTGGTTTCCGTGGCGACGGTTTCCGTTAAGATATACTGCTTTTCAAACAGCGTCTCCAGAATCCCGCCTATTTCGTCAATCGTCCATTCTCCGCCCTTGAGGGCGGTAATCATGGAAATGAGCACATAGGGGTCGTGCTCAATCTCGTCCAGGTCGAAGTGGTACTCGTCGTAATCGTGGGTGCTTTCGTAGCTGTTCAGGTATTCCCGCAGCTCGTCCTCCATGGCGCAGTAGGCGGCTTCCGCCGCCAGCATATCCGCATCCTCCAGCGGATAGGTGGAGGCCGCAATGCCGGACACCCCGCCCTGAAACAGCGTGGAGCAGGAGGAAATGCAGGTCATGAGCAGCAGTATCGCGGCGGCGATACCGCCCGCGATGAGGAAGCCCTTCTTGTGCCGGACAAAAAAGCTGCCGGCCTTTTTGCTCCCCTCGGCGGCGCGCTTTGCCGCCTTCGCGGTGGTCTCGGACGCTTTGACGGTATTCCTCGCGCCGTTCCCCGCTTTTGCGGCGGCGTATTCCTTTTTAATGGCCTGCTTCTGCTGCCAACGGGAATAGGGATTGGAAGCCCTGCCGTATTCCTGCTCGTACTGTTTGTTCAGCGCCTTGAGATTAGCTTTGTCTGCGGCGGCTTCTGCCTTGTCCGCCCTGCGGTAGGGCTTTTCCGCATGGGAGCGGTGCGCCGATTCCGCAATGCGCCAGGTGCGCTCCGCCGTCTCGGTCAGGGTGTTCGCCGCCTCCGTGCCGGGGTTGTCGTCGCCCTCCTCCCGGAGCTTGCGGTGGACTGCGCTGCGGACGGTATCCAGCGGAGCTTTCCTTGCGGCGTGCGCCAGCTTGGAGGGCGGACGCTTTTTGTCCGCCTCCTCAAAGAAAAGGCGCGTTGTGACCTTGCCGCTCTCACTGTCCACAACGCGCTTTTTGACCTTAACGGTTTTCTTGGGAATTTTCGCTTCGGCCTTTTCCAGCTTAACCGCCGCCCTGTCCGCCTTGCGGACAGCTCGTTCCAGCTCCGGCAGGGCGCGTTCTTCCTCGGTGAAAATCAGCCTTGGCGAGCGTTTTGCCATATTCATCACCTCGATTCTGTGGGGATTGGATCGTCATACGCACGCGGCAAAGACGGCCTGTTCGCTGGCGTCTTTGCCCTCTGCAACCTCACGGGGCTCCCAGACGCGGATTTTCTCCGCGATTTTCAGAAAATGCGCCTTTCCGGCAGGCGTGACGAGGGTGTATTCGCTTTTTGCTCCGTTGGGAAGGTAAAAATCTCTGGTCACAAACAGCGGGTCGTTGCGCTTGCCGGCTCTGACAAATACACGGTCGCTGCGGTGACGGTCTCTGAACACATACCCCTTTTCCAGCAGGTAGCCGATAAATTTCTTCTGCGGAACGCCCAGCTCCTTGGCGGTATAGCGGAGACAGGTCAGGCTCTCAACGCCCACAAAGGAATCGTAGTAGCTGGCCTTCGGAGCCAGCCGCGCGTTCTCGGCCTCCGCCTTTTTCAGCGCCTCCCGCGCGGCGTTCGCCTTTGCGTTTTCCGCACGGAGCTTGCCGATATACTCCGAGATCAGCTCGGGGTGCTCATCCATCCGGCTAAGAAGCGCATCCGTCATATACGCGCCGTGCTTGCGGATGGAGGGAATGACCTCATGGGTAATCCAGCGCTTGAAGGCTCTCGCTTCCGGCTTGCGGGAGCCGAGAATAAGCGAGTACAATCCAGATTCAGAGATGATAGACATTCGCTGCCTGCCGCCGGGGGTGCTCACTGAATGAGCACCCTTTTCGTCGTCGTCGAGCCTGCTTAAAGCCCGGTTTGTTTTTTCAATCTCCAGTGCTTTACACACGTCGGCTGCTACAAACCACGGGTCGCCATCGATCAGGATGCTTCGTACAGCTCCGAACTCCGGGTTTTCAAAGATCATCAGGTGGTTATTCATATTCGCACATCCTTTCTCGTCTCTATTCTGACTGCACCTGCTCCGAGAGCTTGGTCGTGATGATTTTGTACAGCTCCGTATCCTTGGGGAAGCGGTCTACGAAGGGCAGAATCACGCTGCCGTAGAACAAAAGCCCCTCGCCCTCGGCGGATTGGGTCACATACGAGAGCTGATGGGGCGAGATGTTAAGCTGCTTCGCCAGAATCTGCCGGTCGCCGGAAGCCTGGTTGAGCATATACACATAGTCGGAGTTTTCAAAGATGTTCTCCACCTCACGGCTGGAGAGCAGGTCTTTGACGTTCTGGGTGATGCCCGTGGGAACGCCGCCCCACTTGCGGAATCGCTTCCATATCTCCACCGTATACGCGGCGGTCTGCTCCTCCTTCAAAAGAAGGTGCATTTCGTCGATATAGTAGCGGGTGGACTTGCGCTGTTCCCGGTTAATTGTGACGCGGTTCCACACCGCGTCCTGCACCACCAGCATCCCGATCTTTTTGAGCTGCTTGCCCAGCTCCTTGATATCGAAGCTGACCACACGGTTTTCGATATTCACGTTGCTGCGGTGGTTGAACACGTTGAGTGAGCCGGTGACGTAGATTTCCAGCGCCGTGGCGATATACTGCGCTTCCTTTTCGTCCTGCCTGCGAAGCTCGTTGTACAAGTCCTCTAAAATAGGCATCTTTTCCGGGCGGGGGTCACTCAGGTACTCCCGGTAGACAGAGCGCACACAGCGGTCGATGATGGTCTTTTCCACCGGCATGAGGCCGTCCTTGCCGCCCACGATCAGCTCGCACAGGGAGAGGATGAAGTCGGATTTCAGGCTCAGCGGGTTTTCATCATCGCTGTAATTCAGGTTCAAATCCATGGGGTTCAGGTAGTCGGTGGAGGTGGGCGAGATTTTTACCACCTGCCCGTGCAGGTGCTCCACCAGCGGCCCATACTCCGCTTCGGGGTCGCAGATGATGATATCGTCGTTTGTGACGAGGAACACGTTGGCGATCTCACGCTTGGCGGAGAAGGACTTGCCGCTTCCGGGCGTGCCTAAGATCAGCCCGTTCGGGTTTTTAAGCAGCTTTCTGTCTACCATGATGAGGTTGTTGGAAAGGGCGTTCAGCCCGCAGTACAGGGCTTCCTTGCCGTCCTGAAACAGCTCCTGGGTGGTAAACGGCACGAAAATCGCCACGCTGGAGGTGGTCAGCCCCCGCTGGATCTCGATCTGGTTATATCCCAGCGGCAGCGCGGACATGAAGCCCTCCTCCTGCTGGAAGTCCAGCCGCGTGAGCTGGCAGTTGTACTTCTGGGCGATGGAGCCCGCCTGAAAGGCGTTGTTGCCGAGGCGCTGCCTGTTGTCCGCCACGTTCACCACAAGGAAGGTCAAAAGGAACATACGCTCGTTGCGGCTTTGCAGCTCCTGCAAGAGCTTTTTCGCCTCCGTGCCGTAGGTGGCAAGGTCGGAGGGGATAATATCCATATCGTAGCCGGAGCGCACCGCCTTTTTCTGCTCCTCAATGGTCATCTTCTGCAAATCGGTGATCTTGCGCTTGATGGTCTTGATGGCCTTCACCTGATCCACGGACTGGACGTGCATACTGACGATAAGGGAGCTTTCCATATCCAGGAAGTCCGCCAGCATTCGGTCGTTGAGTTCGGGGGCTAAAATCTGCAAGAAGGATACGCAGCCGGTCTTGCTGCCCACGCCGAAGCTGCTGCCGGTCTTGAACTCAAAGGCGCTGGGCGCGATGAAGTCCTTCACCGACAGCCCGGAGGGAGCCAGCCAGTCCCACGAAAAGCGGAAGGGCTGCGGCTCGTCCATGTGGAGCATCCCGTGCAGCAGGCGCAGGCGCTCCATGCCGTTCAGGGCTTCCGCCTGCACGCCCAGACGGCGGAAGTTGTTGAGGATATCCGTCTCGATGCGCTCCAATCGGGGCTTTGCCGCCTTCAGGCTGTCCGCCTCCACGCCGAAGGTCAGGTACTTGGTCTTAATAAGCCCGTTGTTGCCGCGGGCAAGCTGGCTTTGCAGCATCCCGGTGTACTCGGTACGGAGCTTGTCGAAGCAGTCGCCCTGCAAGGGGATGGCGATGCGCCGGGCGTAGGTGTCCCGCGTGGCGGAGAGGTTGATGAAGGAGAGCTGGAAGCGGATGGAGGAATCAAAATAGTTGAGGAAGTCGCACCAGCCGTCGAAAATGGCGGTCTTGTCCTCGTTCTGGTTGAGCTGGTAGTTGATATCCTGAAACTGCACGGTTTTCGTGTAGTAATTGTCCGTCACGCGGCACACGCCGTCGGGGTACATCCGCTGAAAGGGGATGCTGTCCTGGGCGGACTTCTTTCGCTTATCCTGACGCCTGGCTCTTGCAATCGCCGCGTCGATCTGCTTTCGCTCGGCTCGTGTGAGCTTTCTTGCGGGGTTTTTGTTTGTGGACAATCGCGTAGACCTCCTTATCCAAAATATCCTGCCGGTTCAGCAGGTCGTAGAAATTGTTCGTCCTGTACGGGCGCTGCTTGGGGCGCAGGAAGCACACCTGCACGATGTTGCGGATGAGCTTCTCCGGCGGCTGACCGTTCTTTTCGTACATGGCCAGCAGGAAGAAGGGCAGCATGACCAGCATCATGCAAAGGGCCGCCGCGCTGCTGCCGATATGCCCCTTGAGCAGAAAGAAAAGCGGTACGCCGATGAGCGCGCCGCCGCCAAAGCACAGAATCTGCCGTTTTGTTAAATTGAACATGACCTTGGTTTTCACCGCGTTCAAGTCCTTGGGTACGGGAACGTATGCCAAATTTCATCACCTCCGTCAGTGAGCGTGGAACAGGCTCCTGGCAAGGGAGCTCGTCTTAAACAGCGTGAAGCACAGCAGCACCGTATACCCCATGCACGTCCATATGGCTGCCGAGACGCTGCTCTCCACCACGATGTTCTGGATCAGCACCGCGTAAATCGCCACGCAGACGATGATGAGGAAGCCCTGAAAGCCCAGCGCCAGCAGGCTTCTGAGGTAATTCTGGCCCATCTGCCCCCATTCACGGTTGACCATGGTCGCCATGGGGATGGGCGCAATGCTGGTGACGAGGTAAATCTCGATCATTCTGCCGTAGATAATGATAAAGATGCAGATGGTCAGCGCCCACATGGAAAGATGCACGACCACGGACTCCAGCCACAGCCCCAGCAGCGACCAGACCTCCATTTCCGCAAGCGCTGCTTCAAATCCCGCGATATGCTCGTTGAACGTCAGGGACGTGTCCGATATGATGATGCCCGACGCGCTGTTTACGACGCTCTGCGCCGCTTCGAACACGCCCATGACAATGTTCCATGTGTTGGTGACGATGAGCACGGCGCAGGCGGTCTTGAATATCCATTTGAAGAACATCCAGGTGTCCACGTCGTGCATGTTGTTCTTTTCCGTAATGAGCTGAATCAGCTCCAGCGTCATGACAAAGGCCAGGACAACGCCCGCGATGGGCAAAATCACATTGTCCGACAGCGTTCGGATCATGCCGTAGACGCCGCTGTTCCAGCCCTGGGGCGTAGCGCCCACCTGTCCGGCGATGCCCGCCACGCGGCTGTTCACGTTGTCAAACAGTCCGTTCACGTTGTCCATGATGCCGCTGATCAGCAGCTCCTTCAGCCATTCGGTGAATTTCTGCCATATCAAATCCAATGGGCTTTACCCTCCTTTCCCGCAGCGCCCGCCCCGAGGGGCGGACGCCGCGAAGGATTCGTGCGGGCGATTAACCGAACAGGCCGGAGAGCAGGGGTACGAGAATGACGCCGATGAGCGCCACGCCGCCGCCCGCCATGAGCTGTTTCATGCCCTGACTTTTTGCACCGGGGTTGTCGTTTCCGTAGCCTTCCAGCAGGTTAATGGCTCCCCAGATGCCGAGGCCGGCACCGAGGGCGATGACGAGGGTCTGGAGAACGCCGACAGCAGAGTTGAAAAATTCCATATTTGTGTTGCCGGAATCATTGGGTGTTGGTTGTGTTGAAATCTCGCGGATACAGCAGGAGCCGGAGCGAAAGCTGCGATGCAGCCCCGATTCCGGCTTCTCCTTTCAAATTTTAGTTCATGGATTCGTTCCGACCCTGCAAGCGAGGAGGCGTCTTTTCTCATCCGTATCTATATGAAAAGCCGCCGCATGAGGGCGGCGGGCTTGTGCGCTCAGACGCGGCCCGCGTCGAACACCTCGTATACCTCATCCGCTTTCGGCACCAGCCTTGTGGAGAGGTATTTCTCGATATCAAAGGCGTTCCTTGGGTTCGCGTCCGACAGATACTTATAATTGGGGTGACGGGTGATGTCGTACTTGTCCGAAAGAAAGGGGCGCACGCCCCGAAGCTGCAAGATGCACTTGCCGCCGTCCAGCACCGCCAGCTCATCTATCGTGGCAAGGTCTTTGCCCAGCTTCTGATAGTTCAGACTGTGGGAAACCTCCCGTCCACGGCTCTCACCGGTATTGAAGGTGTCGATGGTCTCTTTCCCCAGTGCCTGATTCAGCTCCTTCAGCGTACCGGGCTCCTTGCCGCCCAAAAAGATGGAGCTGTCGCAGTTGCCGATGATGGTGTCGGCGTTGTCCTTGTACAAAGCCTTTAGCTGGCTTTGGGCTTGCAGCACCAGACAGGCGGAAATCTCGCGGCTGCGGATGGTAGCCATGAGCTTTTCCAGGTTCGGTATCTGCCCGATGTTGGCGCACTCATCGATGAGGCAGCGCACATGAATGGGGAGCCTGCCGCCGTACACATCGTCGGCCTTTTCGCACAGCAGATTGAATAACTGGCTGTAAATCATGGAGATAAGGAAATTGAAGGTGCTGTCGGTGTCGCTCATGATGAGAAACAGCGCCGTTTTCCGGTCGCCCAGGGTGTCCAGCTCCAGCTCGTCGTACATGGTGATCTCCCGCAGCTCCTGAATATCGAAGGGCGCAAGGCGTGCGCCGCAGGAAATATTGATCGACTTCGCTGTTTTGCCCGCCGCTAATTTGTATTTTTTATATTGCCGCACGGCGAAGTGATTCGGCTCACGGCTTGCCAGCTCCTTGAAGGCCAGATCCACGTTGTTCTCAAAGGTCTCATCGTCCTCGCGTACCTCCATGGCGTTGATGAACTCGATGAGCGTGGCGAAGTTCTGTTCCTCCTCGGGGGCTTCGTAGTGGATATAGCCGATGAGCGCCGTGTAGAGCAGCGTCTCGGCCTTCTGCCAGAAGTCGTCCCCGGATTTCCCGTCCCCCTTGGTGTTGGCGATGAGGGTCGTGACCAGCTTCAAAATGTCCTTCTCGCTGTGGATATACGCAAAGGGGTTGTAATGGTGGGACTTCTTGAAGTTGATGGAATTGAATATCTTCACCTTGTAGCCATTGCGGAGCATGAGCTTTCCGCACTCCACGGCGATGCTGCCCTTCGGGTCGGTGACAACGTATGAACTGTGTAATTGCATGAGATTTGGCTTAATGAAAAACCTCGTCTTGCCGCTGCCTGAGCCGCCCACCACCAGCACGTTTTTGTTCCGCGCCGTCTTGGGGTCTTTGGGACGGTTGGACATCATGAGCCGCTCGGTTTGGGTGAGAATGACGTTGTTCTCAAACTTCGGATCGACGTAAGGGGCGATATCCTCGGGCTTGCCCCAACGGGCAGAGCCGTATTCCAGATTTTTGCGGAATTTCTTGGCGTTTTTGCCCTTGACGTACACGATAAGCCGAATGAGCAGGGCGGCTGCAACGCCCACGCACAGGTCGATGGGGTGAAAGCTGGGCAGCGCCGATTGGAACGCGGCGGCGAAGCCCTCCATGAGGTGCAGCGCCTTTCCCGAAAAATCCATGCCGGGGGCAAACCTCCACGCCTGCCCCAGCTTGGTGGCAAAGAGGGCGATAAAGACATACGGGATATTGGGCAGCAGGAACTTCTTGATATTCAGAGGTTTCTTCATATCGTGATGCCCCTGTTCTGATTTCGGGATTTCCCCGGCGTAATGGCCTGAACCTTCGCCTTGAGCGCTTGCAGATGCGCCAGCACGGAGGGACGGTTCTGCGCTTTGGCGGCGCGTTTAAGCTCATATGCCGTGTATTCCTTGAACGCCGCCGTCAGTGCGTCCGCGTCCCTCGCCTTAAAGAACACAAAGTATTTCGGCGGTGAAACGCTGCGGTCTTTCTTAACGGCAAAATCCACGCCGTATTTCCGGGCTATGCGCTCAAAGCCTTTGATATTGCTGTTGGTGATCTCAATGTTGGATACGCCCTGATTCTGCCCTATGAGCTGCCTCACCGTCTGCTTGCCGGTGGGCTTTTCAGGCGCGGCACGCGCCTTTTCCATGGCTTTGCTCTTCTTTTCGGAAAGATATTTATCCATCCCGGCCTTCAGCTCCCGTGCTGTCAGCTTGACGGCGGAGATGATCAGAGTGACAGTTCTGTTTTCAATTTCTTCCTGCATGAGTTTTCCCTCCTTCCGTTCGCATTGGGAGTGATGTTGTCATCGCTCTGTCACCGGAGCGGTCTTGCCCTTGCCCGCAGCCTTGGCGGGCTCGGTGGGGATCGCCATGATCTTGCTTCCCATCTTCAAGAAGGCTTCCGGCTGACGGAGCTTTTCCTCGTATTTCTGTTGCAGCTCCTTCGGGAGAGACGCAAAATTCTCATCCCCCAGACCGCAGATGAAGAATTTACCGGCCACAATATCGTAGATATCGCCGTCCCCGTCCCGCAGGGCGCGGTTCAGGGGCTTGCCCTCCAGCTTGGCTTCCTCCCCGCAGATCAGCGCCACGGGGTCGTCATATGGGTAGACCGCCTGAATATAGCCGTCCACCGCCTTCTGCAAGGAGGCAAGGTCGGAGCCGATGCGCTCCACGCGCGGGTACTGTCCCGGCTCCACCATGAGCACCTCGATGGTGTCGTCCTGCGCTCTTTCGGCGGATATTTCCCTGCCGTCATTGCTCTCAAACTCCACCTCCACAAAATTGTCCGCATCCAGAATATGATCCCCGGCGTGCCACTGGTCGCTTACCATCTGTTGGGCTTCCTCTTTGGAAGATGCCTCCACGGACACGGTGAGCTTCAGCGTTTCGGTGATGGTCACGTCAAATTCCTTCATGCGCGCCGCCTCCCTCGTCGGTCTCCTCCGAAAAAAGCGGAAGAAAAAACGCCGCCAATGCCTTTACCGCCGCTTCCGCTTCTTCGGCGGTCGGGCCGGTCTGTTCGCCGCCGTCCTCCGCATCCGGTGCAGCCTCATGCGGCGCTTCGAGGGCGTCGTCGAAATTGTCGTCATACACGCCGCACTCGTCGCAGCAGTCGCAGTGGATGTGTACGTCGCCGTAGATGTTGATGGTTACGTTCATGGATTAACCTGCCTTTCTCAGCGCTCGTTCCGGCGCTGCTGTTTTTTCTGCCACTGCTCCAGCAGCTTGATGATGGTTTGCTGCATTTGCAGGGGCGTGTAGCTTCGGGGAAAATATTTGCGGAGGGTATCGCTGCTCAGCGTGATGCGCTCCTGTTCCTCCTTCTTTTCCTCGGACATGATGGAGCGCATGGCCTCCTTCGTGCATTTTCCCTCCCGGCTGAGCTTCTTGAGCCGCTGCGCCTGGGAAAGCGAGGGCGTGTTCTGGGAATAGTCCATTGCGTCCAGAAACTGCTTCTGCTCGTCACGGGTGAGATACGACAGCTCCACGGCGGGGCTGAATGCGATCTCCTTGCTGTCCACCTTTTTCTGTACCTCCGGCAGAAGCTCGGTGAGACGGATATAGCGTTGCACTTGGCGACCGCTATCGCCAGCTAATTCGCCTACTTTATCTGCTGTTTCCAACTTCCCGACGAGTTGTCGGGAAGTTGATTGTATACCGAAAACCCCACGCTAGGCGTGGGGTTCAATAGAGCTTAAGCGGTGAGGATGAAAGAAAAACTCCTTTTGCTATAATAGAGATGCGGTCTGGCAACTGCAAAACGAGAAGCAAAAGGAGGACATTCGCGATGACGAATGACAATAAGAGGTTAGCACATACGAAGTGGAATTGCAAATACCATATAGTGTTTGCGCCGAAGTACCGTAGAAAAGAGTTCTTTGGGGAGAAAAGGGCAGAGATCGGGAGGATTCTGAGGCAGCTATGCGAGTGGAAGGGAATCGAAATCCACGAAGCGGAAGTCTGTCCGGATCATGTGCATATGCTGGTGAGCATACCGCCGAAGGTATCGGTATCCGGTTTTATGGGATACCTGAAGGGAAAGAGCAGTCTGATGATCTACGAACAGTTCGGGAACCTGAAATACAAGTATAGAGGAAGGGAGTTCTGGTGCCGAGGATATTACGTAGATACAGTTGGGAAGAACAAGCAAAAGATTGCGGAATATATCCGGCGTCAGCTGGAAGAGGATAAGCTTGGGGAACAGCTGACGATGTTTGGGAAGGACGACGACCCTTTTAAGGGTGGCAAGTAACAGAACAGCCCGTCTTTAACGGGCAGTAAGTAATAGACCCACGCAAATGCCAGACCGTTTATGCGCCTGCGAGGGCGCGGGCTAGTATTCTAGGGCTTCGCCCGCATATGAAAAACCCCCGGCTTTGCCGGGGGATGATTATTTTCCCTCCAAATCCACCCGTTTTCCCTGATGCTTCAACGCTTCCAGCTTCATTTTGTACGCCTGCGCCCGTTCCATGGGGCTGATGGTTTCCCGCTGCAAGTTGCTGTCCACCATGAGGATCACCGCCTCGTCATCGTCAAGATTGCGGACGATGGCCGGTATGGTTTTCAGCCCCGCAAGGTCTGCGGCATGGAGCCGCCTGTGTCCGGATACCATCTCGTATCCGCCCTCCGGTGCGGGGCGGATGATGGCGGGGTTGAGAACGCCCACCTGCATGATGCTGTCGATGGTCTGCTGCATGAGTTCATCGTCTGTCACCTTGAAGGGATGGTTTTTGAAGGGACGAATCTCCGACAGCAGTATCTGTTGTACCTGTTCGCTTGGTTCTTGGTTCGGCATGGTCGTATCACCTCCTGGAAATGCCAAAACCGCAGGCGATGACCTGCGGCTCAGATGAAGCCCTCCGACATATCGTGGCTCACAAGGCTTCGGTAGTAGTTCCCGATGGTCAGAGGGGCGTTATACAGCGTGGCTAAAAGATACTGGCGCATATTGCGGATGCGGGTGGTGTTTTCCTTCAGCCCGCCCACCACAAAGCGGATGTGCTCGCTGTTCAGCTTCAAAAATTGGCTCCTGACCACCTCGGCGGGCTTATCGTCGCCGGAAATGCGGACGGAGCTTTTCGTCGTACAGACCACATCCACCAGCAGCTCCAGGATTTCTTCCAGTGTGTCCTGCTCGTATGGATAGTCTGTCAGGAGTGCGTCGTAGGCGATGTTCTCCGCGATAAGCTCTCTGTACCGCTCTCTTAAAGCCGCTTCGTTTCCTTTCGCTTCCCGCCCGTGATCCCTCCTGAGCGAAGTGAAGGGAAAGGAATCAGTATCACTAAAATCAGTATCATTATTCTCAGTATTATTAGATCGTGATTTTAACGATTCCTGATCCGTGATTTTCACTGCTCCTGAATCGTGATTTTCACGGTTCTGGAATCGTGATTCCGAGGAGGGCGCGGTGCTGCCCGATGCGTTATCCACAGGGTTGTCCACATCCTTCTCCACAAAGTTCTTGACGTAGATGAGGTTGGGCTTGCCCAGCCCCTGCCGCTTGCGCTCGATGAGGCGGCATTTGCTCTCCAGCTCATGCAGCAGCTTTCCGGCCTTCTGGTCGGCGCAGCCCAGGGCGGTCATGACCTCCTCGATGGTGAAGATGATATACACACGTCCTTCCTTATCCAGCCAGCCGTTCTTGCAGCTCAGGCTCATACGGTCAAGGAGCAGACCGTAGAGCACCTTGGCTTCTGCGGAAACGCTTCTGAAATGTTCCTCCGTGAACAGCACCTTGGGGATGCGGTAGAAGGAGAACTGTTCCGCTTCCGCACCATAGAAATAGTCATACATGGCTTCTGTCACGCTCCTTTGGAAGCCCTGCGGCGCGCATGACCTCTTTGGCACACCATCCGATGCAGGGGGCAGCCCTTCCGTAGGGACAGCCCTCGCACTCCGAAACGGGAGCGGCATTGTCTGCATTTGCTTCGTAAACTTGCTCTATGCCGTTCCGTCTTGCGGGCTTCTGCGGGATGGGACAGCAGCAGCCGTCCGGGTAGACACAGCCCTTTAGCTTTCCTTTCCAGTACAGGCAGTACCGGCAGTCATATACGTTGTAGCCCCAGGACTTCCCATATGCTTTCACAATAACACCTCCTTCGCCCGCATCTGGGCATAAAAACAGCGCGCCTGCCGACCCAAGCGCCACTTTGGGTAAACAGACGCGCTATGTACTGATTATTGCAAGGATGTCGTCTCCTTACCTGAAGATGAACCGAGCAATAGCTGCTGAAATTGACGGTTTCAAGAGGGCGGAATACAAGTAATTTCGCTGTTCGGGTGTCCTAAAACCATTGATATTACTGTGTTTTTTGAAAAATGCTGTATCACCACTCGCACCATCAAATTAGACTCAAAACCGCAAGGTTTTGGGTCTTTTTGCTTTTCAGGAATCCAGCGTAGTATTCGATCTAGAACAAAGTACCTGCTCTATGATTCTATTCATTTTGTCCGACGCCGCTTCATGGAATATAATTTTAATGCCATAACTGCATCGTCGTGTCCCAGAAATGCTTGGAGCTTTTTGGGCGGCAGTTCTTCGTACTGACAAAGCTCAAATAGGGGACGGCAGCTTTCCTCGTATAAATAGAAGCGGTAACCGCAGGTGGCATCAATACCGTGTTCCTGGTCATACGGGAGCAGGTGCGCCAGCTCCAGCGTGTCGTCAAAGAGGTTGGTACACAGCGGATAGGCGATGGCTAAAACCCGTCCGGCCTGTGCTGTCTCCAGCCAAAACAAACCGTTGGCCAGGCAGTCGCTGCGGAGAGCGGGACCCCAGGGAGTTTCCTCCGGGACGGGAAAGGCGCCGAAGTATTCTGGGCAGACCTCCATGCCGAAGACTCTGGTGCTGGTCAGGGACTCACCGCGGGGCAAGGGGATGCCGTGGTCTGCCATATACTTGTAGACCTCATAGGCCACCACATGGCGGCCCTTGTCGTCGTAGTCCAGCAGGCAGATGTACGCGCTGGGGACGGCATCCAGAGGTGTGCAGTAGGAGAGCGCCTCGGTGGAAACAGCGGGAGAGTCCGCCGTCACCACATAATATTCCCGGGGGAAGCACGGCCTGGCATCATGGAGGCTGGCGGCGACATAGTATACCCCGGGGCAGATCATATCTGCATGCGTGATGGTGCCATATGACGGGGGCAGGCAGAAGGGAAGGTCTGAGGCTGGAATCTGTTTGGCAGACATGGAAAACACTCCTTGTTCTTTTATTTTTTTGTCGAAGGGAAGCATTGTCCCTGGATCAGACGCGGCCGGAATCGTCCGGCCCAGGCGGAAGAACCATCCCCGACTGCGGGAACGTGTATGGGAGGGGGTCCCGGTCGAGCTTGGCGAGCAGCAGGCACTCATCCCGGGTCAATCCCGGCCAGAAGACCCGGATCAGGGCGTAGGCAATCAGAGCGCCAAGGCGGGAGATATGCTCCGCGGCGTTGACGCTGGAGAGAAATTCCCCGGAGGGGGCGGACGGACACGGACGGTGCAGAGGAAGAGATGCGGGGGCGCCGATGGAAAAGACCGGGAGGTCCAGCTTCGCCCAATCCATTGAATCACCTGGGGAGGCCGGGGTTGTCCCGCCGGCGGTGGAAATCTGAATCTCTGAAAAAAGCTGGCCCGGCTCATCTGCCGTCAGGGAGTCCACCAGCAGGAGGCAGTCCGCGCCGCACGCCTGGACAATGCCGGACACCAGGGCATCCGTTTTGATGTTGTTGACGCCGTACACGCCGGGAATGAAGGCGCATACGTCACGAAAGGCGCTCGCGCCGGAGCCAAGCAGAGAGGTAAGGCCGAGCGGAAGGGTGTGGACAACCTCCGGCCCGAGGCAGTCGGCGGGGAGTTTGGGGTTTCCCAGGCCGCAGACCAGCAGTTTTTTCTGGAAATGGGGCGTGAATACCCGGGACAAAAGTGCGGCCAAACATTCCCCCTCGCAGCCGATCAGATCATGAGGTTCCGACTGGGGTTTCATTTGCATGGTAATATAGCGTCCCGCCGCCCGGCCAAGCTGGGCGGCGGCTTGTTTTGTCCGAACCTCCACT
>ERZ1106929.1773-NODE-1773-length-16808-cov-5.019400_pt1 | contig 16808 bp, 9 predicted proteins | sample MGYA00403662_ERZ1106929 | MGnify/ENA primary metagenome ERZ1106929 (study PRJEB35170, sample SAMEA104062442) | human gut metagenome | biome: human gut; feature: human-associated habitat; material: faeces | place: Denmark | collected 2013-02-20 ... | reverse complement strand
TCATAGTTACAGATCAAGTCATATTCCCTTTCATCTGCCAGATACCCAACCGGCGGTGTGATCTCTTTTACAAAATATTCTCCCAGATACAGATTTTCAATCGAGGCTTTCCCCTCTGCATCGGTAGTCAGGGTTCCCACCTGTTCCCCAGCTTTATAAAGGGTTCCGCTCTTTTTATCCGGATGTACGATATCCTTTCTGGCGTACAGACCATACACCGCATGTTCCAGGCTGGCATCTCCCTGGGGCTTGTTTGTATTGGTTTCCAGGTCTGTTTTCTGCAGCTTAATGGTGGCACTTACCCTTTCATTGGCAAAGGTATGGGTAAAAGTCACCTTCGGCTCTTCATCATTGGTGTAGGTAAACCGGAAGGAATACACCTCCTCACTGTTACGCAGATAATTTTCCGGGGCCTGCAGCTCCTTCACATAATAACCATATCCGATAGGAATATCTGCATAGAAATCCGCTTCTCCTTCTCCGTTGCTTTCTGCCTTACCAAGCAGCGTATCTTTCTTTACTACCACCGTTCCGTCTGCATTTTTCATATCCTCACCGGCATACAGACCAAACACTGCACCGGATAACGGATTTTCTGTATCCTTATCCAGTTTCACCACATGGACCTCTGTTTTCTGACGTTCATTCTGGAAAGTTGTTTCTGCAAAAACGGCCTCTGCCGTCTGTCCTGCATAAGTGAGGGTAACCATTTTGGATTCTCTCTGGTTGACAAAGTTCTGGGGTGCCTGCACTTCCGTGATCTGGTAGGTTCCAAAATGGAGATCCTTTAAGACCGCCTCCCCATTGTCCCCCGTTACCAGATGTTCTTTTACCAGTTCCCCGGCTTTGTACACGATTTTGCCCGTTGGTGTTTTTATATCTTCTTTGGCATATACATTGTAAACAGCGCCTTTCTGTTTGCGGCTCTCATACTGGAACGTGGTTCCCTCTGCATTGGACACTGCACCGGTAAAAACCTCTCCCACTTTATAAACGGTCAGGTTTCCAAGCTGCTCTTTATCTGTTACATGCACAGTAGACGTTTTATTTGCCACCAGTGTTACATTACTTGCCGTGGCATTATAACAGTACCCCGTTGGTGCCGTGATCTCTTTTAAGTACACCGTATCCTGGGTTTTCAGGATAGTCACCTTTGATTTGCCGTCTTTATCCGTTGCCGGCATTTGAGTAATCAGCTTCTTACAGGCGGCATCACTGTAAATTCCATAAACAGCCCCGGAAAGGTTCTCTTTCGTATCTGCATCCTGTTTTACGATCTCTACCATTGCCTGCTCGATCCACTTTACAGAGAAATTCACATATTTTTTATCCTCCACACCTTCACCAAAAACAAGGGCCAGACTTTGTGTGTCACCCCCCGTAGTAATCTTATAAGCAGAATAATCCTTTGTGATACTCCCCTGCATCTTCGCAGACCAGGAACCGGACACATCTGCGGTCTGGGTAAGGGGTGCGCTCAGATAAAAAACAGTTCCCCCGGACACTTTTACATCCGCTCCCGCAGCACTGGTTTTTCCGGTGGTAACATTATGAAATTTCACCCCATCCGGAAGTTTCATGATAATTGTCTGGTGTACATCTGCTTTAAAGGTAATCTCTTTGGTGCGCTGACGATTTCCGTCTACATAGGCAGTCACGTCCGCATCCGAAAATTTCATGTCCACATCCGGGATGTTTTCCTGTCCCACAGCGTAATCATATAATTCCTTTGCCAGCGCAATGCCGGTATCATTGGCTCCATAGAAAGCATCGGAACTGCCATTTGCATAGGAAGCCGCCAAATGGGTGACAATGAAGCGTTTCCCCTCTGAGAAATCTGGATGCTTTTTTTCATAAAAATTATAGGAACCGCTTGCACCCGTGCCGTAATAGCAGACTTTCGCAAGCTCTTTCCCACCTCCCAGTTTAGTAATCTCATACACGCCGCTTCCCGGTCCTGGTTTCGACGGTTCGATACAATAAGCGGTTGCTGTGACCGAACCAAACTTTACGGTAAAAGGCTGCGTCACATAAGTTCCAAGACCATAGTCGGCGTAATAATACCACTCTCCGTTGGTCACTTCCACGTCCGTAGATCTGGCTTTTTTCTGACTGTAAGCAGTAAAAGTAATGGTTTCCCCTTCTTCCATGGAGAAAATATCTACATCCCCTTCAATCATCTGATTCCAGACTTCCCCAAGGGTAAGCCCGGTTTCCTCATCCACCGTATCCTGCTCTTTTGCCTTCTCTAAGGCAGCATTTAATTCATCCTCCGAACGGATTTCTGTTTCCGGAACCATTGTTTCTGGAATATTGGTTTCCGGTGTTTCTTCCAGCCCTGTTCCAGTCTTCTCCGTCTGTTCGGTTTCTTCCTGTAGTTCCGGTTCTTCTGTCACATCTGGCACATCCACACGCTCAGGCTCCGGTTCCTCTTCTTCGGATTCTTCCACAGTCGGTGTCTGGCCTGCACTCTCCTGTGTCCCGGCAGTGTTTTCTGATACCGTCTGGCTTTCCGGTTCTTTTACAATCAGATTCCTCTGAATCTGATACACAGGATGGCCGCTTAGGGGCTCCACATAATAAACGGCCTTATAGGTATCCGCATGACTGGTGGAAAAATCTTCACCCGATTCATTTTTTGCCTCATAAAGCTTCACCTTTACTTTTGTTTCGTCCACAATCTCCAGCCCGGTAAGATCTGTTTCCACATCAAAAGCAGTTCCTGCCAGAAGTTCATAATCTTTTGCGGTTACTACTTCGTCTGCTGAAAGCTGTTCCTTTACCTGCTCATAGGCCGGAGGTTCCTTTTCTTTTGGTTCCGGCTCCGCCGCCGCTGCACTGATGGGTGATAAAACTGTAGTAAACAGCGTCATCGCCGCCATGATCCCGGATAACATCCGCTTGAAAGTTGTTCTCTTTTTCATGTTCTCTACCTCTCTATTTTCCTTTGGATTTCTTTTTCTCTGTTTCAAATGTCATGGAAAACTGGGGATATTTTCCCGATGCGTCCATGTGGATGACCGCAGAAAAGGTACTGTCTTTTTTCTGGGAATATAGACCGGACACTTTTGCCATACCATTTTTCAAAAAAGACTGGACAATAGATCTGGTCAGTTCTTTGCGCATGGAGGCAAAATATTTATTGTTCTTAAATAAAGCAAAGCTGCAATCCCGGTTCTCACAATAAAAGTTTATTTTACTCTCATACACGTTTCCGCCACACTTAGGGCAGATACCAATGACTTCCCGGTCACTGGAAAACAGTTCTTTTCCCTTCTCTCCTACCTCATGATAGGTATGTACCAGATCCGAAACCAGTTCCTCAATACCTGAGAGAAACACATCGGCTGGCTTTTCCCCTCTGGCAATCAGAGACAGATCATTTTCCCATTCTGCCGTCAGCTTCGGGGATTTCACCACCTCCGGCAGCACTGAAATCAGTTTTTGCCCATCTTCGGTAGGAAGCATCTGCTTTTTCTTCCGTTCCACAAAACCTTTCTCTACCAGCTTTTCGATGATTGCCGCCCGTGTTGCAGGTGTTCCCAAACCTTTCCGTTCCACCTCTTCTGTAATCTCCTCACTTCCGGCATGTTCCATAGCTGCTAAAAGCGTATCTTCTGAGAAATGCTTGGGTGGTACAGTGAAATGCTGGCTGACTTTCGTTTCCACCTGGTCAAAACACATCCCTTCCGAAAGGGAAGGAAGTGGTAATTCTTCTTTTTCTTCCTTATCCCGGTCTGCCTTAGAATATTTTTTAAACCGTTCCTCATATCCTTTCCAACCACCAGTAAGGATAGATCTGCCTACAGCAGTAAAAGTATTCCCCTCACAGGTCAGTTCTGCCCGTACCGCTTCATAACGGTGGCTCTCCCCGGTAGCACATACCAAGCGGACTGCAATCATCGTTAAGATCTGCAGCTCCCCGCCCGGCACTTTGGAAAGCTCTGCTTTTGACAATTCCATCGTAGGCAGGATTGCATGGTGGTCGGATACCTTCTTACTATTCAGCACCCGCCCAATCTCTGGTTCATAAGTGATCTCCTCCATGCACGGGATCTTCTGCAGAACCACCTGGCTCAATTCCCTGGCGGTCTGCTCCATATCTTCCGTTAAAAACTGGCTGTCGGTTCTTGGATACGTCACCAGCTTTTTCTCATACAATGCCTGGGTGTAATCAAGCGTCTGCTGTGCCGTAAATCCAAACAGACGGTTTGCCTCACGCTGTAACGTAGTCAGATCATAAAGTTTGGGAGGATGTACTGCTTTTTCTTCTTTTATCACGGATACAACAAAAGCCTGCCGGTTCTGGCAAGCTCTCATAATCTCCTCTGCATTCTCTTTTTCCCTGATCCGTTCTGTCACCGCATCCAGTCCACCACATAAAAGATGTACCAGGAAATACGGTTCCTTTTTAAACTCTGCTATTCTTTGTTCTCGTTCCACCAGCATGGCAAGGGTAGGCGTCTGTACCCGCCCCACAGTCAGCTTATGGCGGTATAGTACCGTAAACAAACGGGTAGCATTGATGCCTACCAGCCAGTCCGCCACACTCCTGCAAACCGCAGATTCATACAGATGATCATATTCTCTGCCGTCTTTCAGATTTGCAAAACCGTCTGAGATTGCTCTCTCCTCCATAGAGGAAATCCATAACCGTTTAAATGGTTTTGTACAGCCTGCCTGCTCATAGACCAGCCGGAAAATCAGTTCTCCTTCCCTCCCGGCATCGGTTGCACAGATGACGTCTGAAACCTCCGGATCATGGAACAGCTTTTTTAATACCTGATACTGCTTCTTTGTCTGCTCTTTCACCTGATACTGCCATTTCTCCGGAATAATGGGCAGGGTTTCATAAGACCACTTCTTCCATTCCTCCCGGTAGGTATCTGCACTGGCCAGTTCCACCAGATGCCCGATACACCAGGACACCCGGTAACCGTTCCCCTCCAGGTATCCGTCCTTTTGTTCTCCCGCATGAAGCACTTGAGCAATTGCCCTTGCCACACTGGGTTTCTCTGTAATCACTAACTGCATAGTTTCTCCTCTCCTTTACTGGAATGAAAACTTTTTCTCTGTTTTCGCTGTTTATATTTTGAAGAAGAAGCGGTGATTTCCCCACCGCTTCCCCATTCTTAACTATAATCTTCCTCGTCGTAAGGCTCGTCTTCTTCTTCCTCATAGGCTTCCCCGTCCGGCTCATCCTCTCCGGATGTTTCTTCATATTCTTCCATACCTGGTTCCGGTTCTTCCTCATCTTCGTCCTCATCATAATCGGCATCAAAGGAATGATTCTTTCCTCTCACAAACTTCATGTAATAATAACCGCCGCCCACAGCCACAAGGACAAGTCCCATCAACAGATATGTGCCGGTATTACTGTTTTGTTTTTCCGGCTTTTTCTCCGGTTCTTTTTCTTTGGTCTCCTCTTTTTCGATTTCTTTTCCTTCCTCAGTCATCTCTACCTTATCAATCGGCAGGGCATTTTCCACCACCGCCTGATTCTGGGGCAGGGTAACCGTATTTCCATCTGTAAAATTTAAAAGGTCATTTTCTCCCACTTCCGTCAACAGATATACATTTTCATCCGTCTTATCCTTGTCGATCACCAGATAAAACACCTTATCCCCTTTCGTGGTTATGGTATAAAACTCTTTGCCGCCCTCATCTGTCATCTGGGAAGAACTGCCCTGCACCCTGCCGGCATCTGCATCCGATCCTACATTTTCCGGTTCTGTAGGTGCAGAACTTCCTCCCGTACTCTGATGCTCCGTCACCGTTCCGGCGGCACTGGTTGGTGGGGATGCGGTTGCATCAGAGGGCAGGGAATTGTTCCCCTGCGCCTCCCCGGATGCCTGGGAAGTTTCTTGCTGTGTTTTTGGGTTTTCATAGTACGGGTTCGCTACTTTATAATTTTCCGAAAGATTCCCTGCCTGGTCCCTGGCCTGCAGGGTAAATTGAGGGTAGGTACTGTCGGCTTTCTGCAGGCGTACCTGCAGCGCTCCGTCTTGCAGCTCTGTAAATTCATTCCCGTTGACGATAATGGCAGCAATCCCGGATTCTTCATCTTTTCCCTGAATGTACAGTACCCCGTCTTTTGCCGCTGCGCTTAACGTGGGTTTTGTCTTATCAAAACATTCCACATAGCGGTTCTGTTCATAGGTCTGCCCATTCTGGTCCGTTACCCGCACATAGACGCTGGTATTTGTCTGAATCTCCACCGCCATGCTTTGTGTCACATCCTGCCACTGCCCGTTTTCCGAAACCCTGGCTTCTACTTTTGCCGGAGAAAAAACACCGGTATTTTTTGCATCTTCCACCCGAATGCCTGCCCTTGCTTTATCCGACTGCCATCCTTCCGGCACTTCAATGGTAATCTTTACTTCCGGCTGTTCTTCCACAGTATCTGATTCCGTCTGTACCGGTCCTGTTTCCTGCTCGTTAGGCACTGTCTCTGTTTCCGCCTCTCCTCCTTTTGCCCATACCACCTGGCTTCCCGGTGGGCTTAAAAGGGACGCACTGGCCAAGAGCCCGGTCAATGCGGCGGCAAACAGCAAAGTGGCCACTCTTTTATGTATCTGTTTCATGTTCTGCCTGCTCCTCTCTGTTTTCTAAGATCTGTTTCTGTTCTTCCTTGCTGATGTCGATCATCAGCTGCAGCTCCTCAGCAGATATTCCATGTTTGCGGATAATCTTTAAGTATTCCATGTTTTCTGCCTCTTGTATCCGCGCCTCCATGTCTTTCGCCTTACTGTTGAGCCGCTCGATTTTAGCATAAATACGCTCCAAATCTTCTTTCATTCTATCTACATTCAATCCGACACCTCCCGTTCTTTCATAATCAATGTTGATTTACCTTAATCAAAATTTTTTATGATAATCTCCTTATAGTTTTGGGAAACCGTCGATGCTGTAATATTGCTCTGCCGCTCGATTGGAATAATGCGGTAATCTTGATACAATTCACGTACAAACGAGCAGTCATTATACGTCACTATAAATTTCCCCCGCACCTTATCCAGGCATTCTTTTAACCTGATATGGTCTGAAACTGAAAAAGATTCTGCATAGTACCCTTCTGCCTTATAGTACGGTGGATCGGCGTAGAATAATGTTCCTTTTCTGTCATATAACGCTATCAGTTTTTCAAAATCCAACTGTTCGATAATAGTTGATTTCAGTCGTTTCTTAAAAATGTCCAGATTTTCCACGGTACTGCTTACCGATACACGTTTACCACTGAAATCCTGCATTTTTGCACCAAAACTGCATTTGACTAAAAGAAAGAAACATGCTGCACGCTGTATATCTGTCAGATTTGGGTTGTTTACATTTTCTTTTGCTTCTTCAAACTGCTCTCTTGATACCAAAATCCATTCTAATTCTTCATATAAAGCATCCGCATGGTACTTCACACACCGAAATAGATTTACTAGATTATGGTTTATGTCATTATAGACCTCTACTTCCGTATGCTTCTCTTTTGCAAAAAGTACCCATGCAGCTCCTCCAAATATTTCCACATAACACGTCAGTTCCTGTGGAAATTCATTTAATATTCTTTTCCGCAATAACCGCTTTCCTCCAACCCATTTAATAAAACTGTTCATGTCACAATATTGCCCTTTCTTAATAAATACAGTTAAATTTGATTATCTCTCAACACCTCCTCTTAGTTCGGCCTGCCAAATCCATAAAAATGGGACTGCCAGTATGCAGAGGTAATGGAAGTGTACTGAATGGGATCACCACAGTGGATCATCTGTCCAGCACCGGCATAAATACCCACATGGGTGACCGGCTCCCCGGCATTATAGGTTCCTGTAAAGAAGATAATATCCCCCGGTCTTGCCTCTTCTGGCGCTACCGGCGTACAGATATTATAAATTCCCTGAGCGGTCAGTCTGCCCATATTGCACACCCCGGAATTGGTAAATACATAACTGACAAAACCGGAACAGTCAAAGGATGTTGCCGGACTGGAACCGCCCCAAACATAAGGCATTCCCAGATATTTCTCCGCCTCCTCAAATAATCTCTGTACCGTTTCATCATCGTAAGAAGCACCGCCGCCGTAAATACCGCCCTCCCCGGTGGAAATATAAAATACCGGATTGTAATACTCGCCGTCTAAAACCAGTTCCAGATAAAGCTGGCTCCCAGTCACACTGCCCGTACTTCCCGTTGTTCCGATGACTGTATCCTTTGTTACTGCCATACCCTGGGAAACGGCGATGTTCTGCAGATGGGCATACTTAATCTGCACACCTTTTTCATCCTGCGTTACCACATAATTTCCAAAGGTACTGCTGTAACCGGCAGCCGCCACAACACCATCCATAGCGGACTGTACTTCTGTTCCTTCTCTTACGTTAATGCTCACTCCACGGTTTAACTGTGTCTGTCCGGTGGCACTGTTTACGGCATATCCGTAATAGGTGCTGATATAGGCATACCAGTTCAATTCAATGGGGGTATCGTAAGACTGCAGGTTTCCTTTGCAGGAATACACCAATTTCTGGATCTCCTTTTCTTCTTCATCCATCCTTGAGGAAATAACGCTGAATAATGGCCTTGCCTGCACCGATACATTCAGTACGTCCACGGTCACTGTCCGGGTAACGTCCACTGAATTTTGGTTGCCCTCTGCCAGATAGCACTCCCATGTCTGATGCCCGTGCGCCGATGCTGCACTGTGGCTGTCATAATATACGTCAAACTGGACACCATACTGGGCAAAGTTCCCGGTATCTTCCACAGTATACTCCACTCCGTTCATCACAACCTTGGTTCCCATAGGCAAAAACGGATTCGCCGCATCCACCGCAATGGTATGGTTTGCCTGGGGCATAGCTCCACTGGCCGTCGGCCCGCCGCTCCATACGCCGCAGCAGATCGAGCAGTTGCAGTATCCGCTGGTCACCACATTTCCCAAAGATTGTCCCACTTGAATGGTAGTGGTCTCCGTTCTGTTTTCTGTCTTTTCTTCCACCTGAATCCCATACTGGAGAGAAAACAGTGTTTTCAGCTCCCCTTTCACTTCTTCAAACGTAAAATCTCCGTATTTTGCGGTCAGATAACTCATCAGTGTATGGGGATCGTGGCCGATAGCCCCGATGTTATAGCGGTATTCATCCATACCTGGATACTCTGCTTCCATCCGGTTGATTTCCTGCTGAAGCTCCGCTTCCATCTGGGTGTAATAAAGTTCCGCCTCCTCAAGTGCCTCCGGCTCCGCCAGATAACTGGCCGCAATCACCGTAGAGGTGGTATTAGCAAACATGGCAGAACAAGAGGACACCCCTGCCATAATAAATAAAAGCAGCGCCATCAACAGCCCTGCCCCTAAAAATAAACTGGCATTTTTCCGAAAGATCTCCTGGATCTTCCGTGCCACTTTGGCTGCCACATCTGCAGTCCGCACAGACTGGTTTTTAATCTCCTTTGCTGCCTTTCCCGCCCGGTATGCTTTCTGGTATTCCCGTTTGATCCGCTGCTTCTGGAGCGCTTTCTGCAGCAATTTATGCCGGATCTCCGGGTGTTCCTCCACATACTCCTGGTATTGGTATCGGGTAGTCGTGCGGTATACCTGACGCTCCATACGGTTTACTGCCCGCTGTTGCTTTCTCTGTTTCCAGTAACTGCGGTTACTATGTACTCTGAGAAAAAACTCTGCCGAGCGTTCCCCCTGATGTGCTGCCTCCAACGCACTGTTTTCCTGCTCCTCTTCCTGGATTTTTCCATGAAACACATCGGCTGCACGGTTTCCCAGGCGGATACCCGTCCGGTTTATCACGCCATCCGGTTTTGCTGCCGCAGGGGATTCCTCAAAGTACAGCTTATGCTTTGCTGTCTGAGGTTCCTCCGTTTTCCCCTGCCGCATCTGTATGGATCTTTTCTGTACCTGCCGCTTTTTTGCGTGTTCCAGTTTTTCTATGGACTTCTCTGCTTTTTTCCGGCTGTGCTGTAGCCTCTTTCCTTCATCCTGGGGCGTTTTGGATGATTCCCCCGGATTCTCCTTCTTAAGCTCCCATCTGCTTCCATCCGGTCAAACTGTAATTTTCCGGGTTTCACCCGCCGTTGGTTCTGGTATTGTTTCCGATGCCTTGCCTTACGCTCCCACACTTCCATAGCCGTTTCATGGTCATGGGAAAATGCACTGCTCCTGGACCCATGGCGGTATTCCCCGTGCCGGTTCTGCTCTTTCGGCGGGCTATTTGCCGCCTCCTGCTCCTCTGGCGGACTGCCTTCTTCCGTTTTTTCTATCCCTGGCTGCGGATGCCTTTTGGGCTTCTTCCCCGCCTTATCCTTTTCTATTAAAAAAGACTGTTCCGGATTAGACCGTTTCAGAAGAACCTCGGATTCCTCTTTCCCCACTTTCCGGCTTTCCCCGGTGGCAAGGTTTTCCTCTGAAAGTCCGTCCCTGGTCATGCGATGGACTTTCTTTTCCTTTGCTTTCCATTTTTGTTCCAACATCTCACTCCGCTTCCTGCTGTTTAATCTGTTCTAAAATCCGCCTTCTGGCAATCTGAACATATTTCTGTTCAATATCAGCTCCCAAATAGTCTCTGCCCGTTTTTATTGCCGCCAATGCAGTGCTTCCAGTTCCTATGAATCCGTCAAAAACTAACTCCCCAGGATGACTGGAAATCTGTATCAGCCACACCAACAGTTCCACGTTCTTGATTGTAGGATGATAGATATGATGTTTCTTCTGCCATGTCGAATTGTAAGTTGCTTTCGGGTACTCCGCACCAAACCAGCAGGCATTAAAGCGTGTCTTAAACCTTTTGGCTGGCTTTGCATGTACTTTGTTTTGCAATTCCCCTCTTTGCTTATTTTCCATAAGCTTCGTTTCATTAAACCTTCGTCTCCCTTTCTGGCAGAAAATGAGCCATTCTGCATTATTGGCATAACTCCCTTTTAAATCTCCAATCCCTCCGATATTACCTTTTTCTACAATCATACAGTTCTTGATCTGAAATCCCGCTTTTGTCAAGCAATCATAGTGATACGGATAGCAATCATAACGGGTAAAAAAATAAGCATGTGCATTGTTTTCTAAAATACGATAGCTTTCCTTTGCAAAATTCAGGTAATCAATCCCCTCATCCCCTTTCAGTCTCTGGTGTTTTCTATGGGTATAGCTGTTCTGATAAGAAATACCATAAGGGGGATCTGTTAATATCATTGACACTGCGCCATCCGGGAGCTGCTTCATCAACTTCACACAATCCATATTAAAAATCTGATTTTTTTGCATTTCCATCGACTCTGTCTCTTCCTTTTTCCTACAAAAAGGCCTCCTTACTTGGTCGGCATCTCGTCCGGTTTTGAACTCATGATGGCATAGGTTTTTGTATCTGTCGGGTACTTATCCGAGAATGGGATAATCACATTCCCATAAAAAATCAGCCCTTCCCCGGCATTACTGTTGTTCACGAAAGAGAGCTGATGAGGAGAAATATTCAGTTTTTCTGCCAGGATCTTCTGGTCCCCACTGTGCTGATTGAGCATATAGATAAAGTCGCTGTTTCCCACAATGTTCTCCACTGCCAGAGAACCTAAGAAGTCGCTGACATTCTGCGTAAGCCCCGTCGGGATGCCGCCCCATTTCCGGAACCTTTTCCAAATTTCCACTGAATAATTGGCAGTCTGTGGCTGCTTTAAGAGGAGATGGAACTCATCCACATAATAACGGGTAGACTTTTTCAATGCCCGGTTGGTGGACACCCTGGTCCAGACCATGTTCTGTACAATCAGCATCCCGGCTTTCCGGAGTGTGGTTCCCAGGTCTTTTACATCAAAGCAGACCACCCGGTTATTCATATCCACATTCGTCCGGTGGTTAAATACGTTCTGGGAACCGGTGACGTAAAGCTGCAGACAGTTGGCAATCCTCCGTGCCGCCTCATTCTGGTCTGCATAGTAATTCAGGCGGTTCAGGAAATCTTCCAGGATCGGCATGTTTTCCGGTTTCGGATCGTTAAACAGATATTCCTCATAAATATCCTTGATACAATGGTCAATGATGGATACTTCATCTCCGTCCAGCTCTGCGTTCTGGGGTTTTTTCATAATCAGTTCACAAAATGAAGCGATAAACTCGGACTTATCCGCAATCATGGTATCCACATCCTCCACATCCCCGTTGATCCGGTATTTTTCCGGATGGTAGATTACGTCCAGGTTCACATCCATGGGATTGATATAATCCGTACTTTTTGCACTGATTTTCACCACCTGACCATGGAGTGCCTGCACCAGCGGATAATACTCTCCCTCTGGATCGCATACGATAATGTCATCATTGGTGATCAGGAACACGTTTAAAATCTCTCTCTTTGCAGAGAAACTTTTTCCACTGTTATGTACCACAATCCCACAGTCTAGCTGAAAGTTCCCATAAGGCTCCACCGTCATATCATAAACGGGAACCGGCGCCGGCAGCGTTTTCCATTCCACATAAGCCACTTCATGCTCCGGCATAAGCCTGGTCCCTTTCTGTAAGCTCCACGCCTCCCGGTACTGCCCATCCCCGCACAAAAACAAATGGTCCATGGTACACCGGATACATTCCCCGTTTTCAAGCGTCACCACTGCCAGTTCGTCTACATATTTTGTGATGCGGATGTCATAGCCGATTGCCGGTGTCAGACATTTTTGTCCCATATCATAACTGACAACGGGCGCACCGCCCTTTATTGCCGCCAGTGCTTCAAAGGTCATGGCCTGCCCGTCAGAAATCCGCACTTTGGTGTCTCCCGTAAAGCACCCCGGTGTGCCGAGAATCAGCCCGTTTGGATTTTTCAGACGCTTCCGGTCCACCATGATCATGTTATTGGACAAGGCATTCAGGCCGTAATAAAGTGCCTCCCCATCCTGAAATAATTCCTGTGTGGTAAACGGGACAAAGATAGCTGTGGACGTGGTGGTAAGCAGACGGTGGATTCCTGTCTGGTTTAAGCCCAGAGGAAGGGATGCCGCCATGCCCTGCTCCTGCAGGTACTGCAGGCGGCGGATATTGCAGTTATATTTCTGTGCGATACCCGCCGTCTGATAGACCACGTTATCCAGTTTCCGTTTCGATTCTGCCGTATTCAGGATCAAAAACGTAATCTTGAACATCTTTTCATTTCTGGACTGCAGCTCCGTCAAAAGGTTCTGCGCCTCCTCCCCATAGGTACTGATGTCCGTAGGGATTATGTCCATATCATACCCGCTTCTTACCGCCTTTTTCTGCTCCTCTATCTTCATTTTCTGAATGTTGGAGAGAATATTTTTCAGGCTCTTGATCGCCTCTTTTGGTTCCATAGGCTGCACATGGATGTTGACGATCAGATTTTCGTCCATATCTAAAAAATCCGCCAGCATCTTATCCGTAAGCTCCGGTGATGTAATCTGCAGATAGGATACACAGCCATAAGTCTGTCCCATCCGGAATGCGTTGTCACTGCGGAAATCAAATCCCGTAGGCGCAATGAAATCTTTCGTCCCAAGCCCGGTCTTTGCCACCATGTCATAGCGGAAACGGAACGGTTCCTTCGTATCCATGTTGAAAATGTCATGGAAGATTTTTAAGCGCTGCACACCGTTTAAGGGTCTCGCCATAGCTCCAAGGACTTTGAAGTTATTTAAGATTCCAGCCTCGATCCTTTCAAGCCTTGCCTTTGCCGCTTTTAAGTTCTCCGCCTTTATGGTAAACGTAATATATTTTGTTTTCACCAGTCCATTGTTTCCCTTTGCAAGCTGCATTTTCAGCATATCCCCATACTCTTTGCGGATGTCATCGAAACTGTCATTCCGAGGTGGAATATCAATAGTCTTTGCATACTCCTCAAAGTTTACCTGCTGATTCAAAAAGGAAATCTGAAATTGCACCGAACTGTCAAAGTAGTTTAAGAACTCACAATAATTCTCAAAAATTGCTGTCTTGTCTTCATTTTGGGCAAGCTGATAGTTGATATCATAAAACTGGATGGTCTTAGAATAGTGGTTATCCTCCATCCGGCAGATCCCATCCCGGTACATTTCCTTATAGGGGATCGTGTCCTGGGCCGTATCCACTTTTTTCTTTTTCTTCTGCTGCGCCTTTAACGACTGCAGTTCCTTTAACCGCTTCCGTTCTTCTCTGGTGAGACCTGCCCCCACTTCCCGCCTGATTTTATTTTTTACGGGCTGGTTTTTTAAAGAACCGGAACGGATTCCTCTTTTCTCTGGCTTTTTTTGCCTTTTTTTCAAGTTTTGCACCTTCTTTCTCAAGTCTGTCCTGCTCCATCACCCGTTCATACAGATCTGTGGAACGGTATACCCGGATACCTGGCCGTAAAAATCTCTGCCGGATGATGTGATACAGAAGTTTTTCTGCGGGAAACCCGTCTTTTTCATACATGGCTAAAAAGAAAAAGGGCAGCATCACGATGACCATCAGTGTTGCCGCCACATCCGTTCCCAGACCTGTCTTTGTAAAAAAATAAATCGGTATTCCGCAGATTCCCGCAAGGGAAAAACAGATCAACTGTCTTTTTGTTAAATTAAGTGCCACCTTTGTCTTGATCTTCGACAAATCTTTCGGCACTGGTACATATGCCATTACTGCCTCCTTTCCGTCGGCTCCATATCCGCCTCCTAATGTGCATTGAAGATAGATTTTGATAATGAACCTGTCTTGAACAAGCTAAAGCATAAAATTACCGTATAAGCCGCCACAGACCAGATGGCTGTGTGAATGTTCTCCGCTACAGTAATGGTATTGACCAGTACCGCATAGATTGCCACGCAGACCATCATGAAGAATCCCTGGAAGCCTAATGCCAGCAGCGCTTTCACGTAGTTATTTCCGATACTGCCCCATTCCCGATTGGTAAAGGTAGCAAACGGAATCGGTGACACAGAGACATAAAGTAGGGTAAGAACTCGGCGCCTTGCCATATTGCTATGGTAGGTTTCCGAGAACTCCCCTCCGAACCGGACTTACACCTCTCAGCGTATCCGGCTCTCCAGATGTCAGTCTAATTTCCCAGCGTGTAACTTATCGTGACAGTAGACGCAGAGTGCCATTGTCTTGCGCTTACGCCCAATCATGGCGATTTCCCATTGTTTTCTGCCACTTAAATCTTTGAGTTTTCGTACATGGTGTATTTCAAGCGGCACATTTTCTGCGCCGCACCACTCGCATTGGTTCGCTTGCAGTCTTTTAATCAGGCTGTTGCGTCCATAATTCTCAACGGCTCGTGCTACTATATCGGGATTTCCGCTTTCTACTTTGGTATTCCGGCGGAAACCGTCATTGTAGAACAGCACTTTTCCCACCTTGCCGTTTTTCTTCGGATACTCCACAACAAAATCTTTCCCTTGACGGTACTTGCGGATAATTCTGCTGATTCGTGTCCGATATTTTCCAGCAAAGGTTTTGAGCGTACTGTATCTCATTACATAGTAGAAGTTATTGAGTACAGACACGTTGTTTGCAAGTCGGTAGTAGTTATACAATCCACGAATTTCTGCGTTGTACTGGTTTAAGATTTCCAAATCGTCCAAGTGCAACAGGCGAGTGCGCCGGACAGGTTCCCAAACCTCTTTGTTTCCATTTTGTTTGTCGTATTTAATCTTGAGGGCATTGTAGGAGAACAGTCGTTTTACCCACTTATCATGGGGAACATAAAGTAAGACTTTTCCATTGTTTACCCGTCTGGTAGCCCCGGTTTTGGTCTTTTTGTTGTGTTCGCCTTTGGCGATTGTGACCTCATATCCCAAGAACTTCGCAGCGTCGTGTCCATGAGTAATCAATGTCTTTTCCTCGGACATTTCCAGATGGAGTTTGTCCCGGATAAAGCAGCCTACATCTTGTTTAATCTGTTCTGCGTCCTCTTTGCTGCCGATAACTCCAATTAAGAAATCATCGGCATATCGGATATAGCAAATCCGTTTATAGCTATCGTCCATCTGGTCGCTATACGGCATAGATTTCAGACTACGCCGCAGTTCCCGGATTTCTGCAATTAAGCCCTCTTTTTCTTCCTCGCTCATTTTAGAGAGATTTCTTTTAAGCCTTTGTTCTTTCCCCCGGCAGACATCCAGCTTCTTCTTGAACGCAGGATTGATTTTACGGCGGTTTCCGCAGTTGAATTTCTCTGCATACTCTGCCATATAGCTATCCAGTTCGTTCATGTAGATGTTTGCAAGGATAGGGCTGATGATGGAGCCTTGCGGAGTGCCGGAATAAGTATTGTGATAATTCCAATCCTCCATATATCCAGCTTTCAAGAACTTCCAGAGCAGACCGATGAAATGTTCATCTGCAATCCGCTTTCGCAAAATAGCAATCAACACATGATGGTCTACGTTGTCAAAACAGCCCTTTATATCTCCCTCAACGAACCACTTTGTCCCCGTAAAATATTTCTGCACATATTTGAGTGCCGTATGACAGCTTCTGTTTATACGGAAACCGTGGGAATAGTCGCTAAAGGTTGGCTCATAAATACTCTCTAAGATGAGCCGCACCACCTCCTGTATCAGTTTATCGTCGAATGACGGTATCCCCAGAGGACGCATTTTCCCATTGGATTTCGGGATATACGTTCTCCTTGCCGGGTTAGGCTGATAACTAAAATCCCGCATCTTTTCAATGAGGGCGTTTATCCTTGCCATTCCCATTCCGTCAATGGTTTTGCCGTCTGTTCCGGCTGTCATGTTGCCTGGTTTCGCCTGTATCCGCTGATATGCCAGCAGATAGAATTGTGGATTGTACAGGTTGCGGTATAACCGCTCGTACTTGTAACTCTTGTTACACGCCTTGGATTTTAGGC
>ERZ1106929.1771-NODE-1771-length-16815-cov-3.259905_pt1 | contig 16815 bp, 21 predicted proteins | sample MGYA00403662_ERZ1106929 | MGnify/ENA primary metagenome ERZ1106929 (study PRJEB35170, sample SAMEA104062442) | human gut metagenome | biome: human gut; feature: human-associated habitat; material: faeces | place: Denmark | collected 2013-02-20 ... | reverse complement strand
TCTTCCGATCTTATATGATTACCTGGTTGATTTTTATTTCCGGGTTAAAGAAAAGCAGCCAGAGAAGAAGAAAACAGTACCGGTTCCAACAAAAACGGTAAACCAGGTTAAGAAAGGGGATGATATAGCCCCCTTGTTCCGAGAGGTTTTGGAAATGCTTCCTTTGGAGGCTTTAGATGAAATGGAAAAAGTACTTAGGACAGGTCAAAGTAAAGCCATAAAAAAGGCAGCAACAAGTGTGTTAGCTGAAAAAATGAAAAGACAATTAATGTAAGTTTAGGAACGCCCTTCAATCGAGGGGCGTTCTTTTTATACAGTTTGTTGCGACATCGCAACAGGAAATGGAGGTGGAAATAGATGCTTGCGTATTACGGATACACGATAAGCCCAAACCAGCTCGAGACTGGCGAGGGCTTTTTGATTTGTAAGAATGTGCCAATTGCCCGCACCGGAACGCAGGACTATCTCGGAAGTGAGCTGGGACTCACGGACGGGAATGCCGATAAGATCATCGCTGTCCTCCGTTCGCCGGATGAAGTGTTTTCCGAGGCGGCTCTGGCATCTTTTGAGGGCAAGCCGGTGACAAATGATCATCCGCCTGGACTGATCGGACCGGATGACGTGAAGAACTACGAGATGGGGCATGCACAGAATATCCGCCGGGGAACCGGTGAATGGAAGGACTTCATGATCGCGGATCTTCATATCCACGACAGAGACCTGATCGATGCGATCCAGAACGGAAAGCGGGAGATCAGCTGCGGATATGAATGTGATTATGCGAAGAATGAGGATGGCACATACAGCCAGAAAAATATCAGAGGGAATCATGTAGCGGTAGTGGACCGGGGAAGAGCCGGGAAGCGGGCCGCTATTTTAGATTCAGATAAAAACAAAAAGGCAGACAAGCCGGAAAGGAAAGCAATGAGCAAAAAGGGATTATTTTTCAACCTCTTCGGACAGGCCGTCAAGGATAAGAGTCCGGAAGAGATCCAGCAGCTGGCCATGGATGCTGCGGCCGCGTTAGATGCGGAGGAGACAAAAGGCAAGGAGGGAGCGACCCCGGAGGGGGAAAAGACATCAGAGGAGAAGCTGGGAGAGACAGGAAAGACTCCGACTAAAGACGCCGCGTTTCTGGATGCCCTGGATAAGAAGATCGACAGACTCTTAGGGGTCCTTGATAAAGCTCCGGAGGAAGAAAAGAAGGATCCGATGGACGAGGCCATCAAGGCATTAGAGGGAACCGAGGACGCTGATCCGAAGGGAGAAGAAAAGAAAGAGGGCGAGGCAAAGGTCGTTCCGGCAGAAGAGATGGATGGAGAATCTTCTGAAGGTATGGACAAAGCAGTAGCTCTCGGAATCTTAAAGGCAATGCGTCCGACCGTGGCCGCGATCCAGGATCCGGTACAGAGACAGGCTGTTTCTGATGCACTGATCAAGCTCGTTACCACAAACGATGCAAAGAGCGACATCTATGCGATCTTAAATGCATCCAGAGCAAATGCAAAGAAAGCAGTAGACAAAGCACCGGTCATGAACGTAGATCAGTGTCAGGCCGCTTATGATGCGAGAAACCCGCATAAGAGAAAGGAGAATAACTGATGAGAGGACAGGTAATTGGAAAGAGCATGCCGCACGGCTATGCCGGAAGCTATGCAAGACAGGCAGATATGGTGGTAGACACCCATCCGAGCGAAGGTGAGATTGCATTCGGTGCTCCGGTAGTACTCGGAACCGCGGGAGCAGTAAAACCGTGGGAGGCAGCATCCACAGCGGCGAAGTTCGTCGGTGTCGCACTTCGTGAGGTAAAATCCGCAACGGATTATATGAACCAGAACGAGGGTGGATATCACAAAAACGAAGCCGTGCCGGTCATGAAGCGTGGCTGTGTGAACGTGATTTGCCAGAACGGTACACCGGCACCGGGCGGAAAGGTCTATATCCGCACCGTGGAAAATGAGTCTTATCCGAAGGCAGTTGTGGGCGGTTTTGAAGCAACAGCGGATACCGGAAAGAACGTGGAACTGACAAACGCACAGTGGAAGGGAAGCGCAGATGCCAATGGCGTGGCAGAGATGCGGATCCTGACCATCTTAAACGCATAGGAGGGAACGAGACATGGCATTTAAGAATGTAGGTACATACAACTTAGATAAAGCGGTGAGCGGGTCTGCCGGAGCCGCAAACGCAGGTGCATTTACAATGGACGCTGCCGGAATTGCCTCCGGACAGGCGTTCCTCACGGCTGAGCTTGAGAAGCGTGATATGCTCGTTCGGACACCGCTCACAAGTTTCACATACGCAAGAGATATCCCGATCCGTGTTGGCGGCGGCTGGGCAGAGTTTGTTTCTGCGATGCAGGTGGGTTATGGCATCACTGGAGGCTCCGGGGATAACCTGATGCATTCCGGCGGTGCGAACGGGATCCCGATGGTACAGGCAGACTTCTCGAAAGGACAGTATAAAACCCACATGGTTGCCGCAGGTACCCGTGTGATGTGGGTTGATCTGCAGCGTGGTAATATGACTGGACGTAACATGGACAGTCTCCTTCGTGACGGTCTGCGTCTGACTTACGACAAGCACATGGATGAGAATACCTACGTGGGATTTTCCAGATTTGGCACCACCGGCCTGTTAAACAATCCGGATGTCACCGTAACAAACGCGGCCTCCAATGGTGCAACGGCATCCAGTACAAAGTTCAAGGACAAGACACCGGATCAGATCTTGAAGGACATCAACGAGGCGATCCTCTTAGCGTGGAATGCCTCCGAGAACGATAATGCAGCGATTCCGAACCATATCCTCATGCCGTATGAGCAGTTCAATTACCTCGCAACCACAAAGGTGACAGATCTGGCAGAAAAGACGATCTTAACCTTCCTGCTCGAGAACAACGTTGCCAAGCAGAACGGATCTGATCTTGTGATCGCGGCAACAAAGTGGTGCAAGGGAGCCGGAGACGCAGGAGTGGATCGTATGGTAGTCTACCGCAATGAGGAACGCTTCCTTGCGATGGATGAGCTCGCACCGCTGACCAGAGCCATGACAAGCTCCAACACACAGGACTTCTGCTTTGATACTGCTTATGCGGGCAATCTTTCTGAGGTCGAGGTGTTCTATGATCAGTCCATGCTCTATGTAGACGGAATTTAAGGAGGAGACTGCATGTTTATCGTATCAAAGAGAAATTATCTTGTGATCCGGGCCGATGGCTCGGCTTACAGGATCAAAAAGGACTATATCGGGGAGATCCCGGAAGATGTAGCGGAGAGCGTACTGGTTCAGAGAGCAATCCAGGGCGGCAATATTGCCGTTCCTGGGGGAACAAAAGACCGGGCACTTTATCAGGCTGACGAAGCGGCAGAGAAACTTGCGGCAGAACATGACATTCGCCCGGATGCCGAAAAGCCGGAGCTGGATCCGGAAGCCGAAGCAGAGGACACAAAGAAATCCGCCAGGAATAAAAAGAGAGAGTGATGACGATGTGGCTGTATGGAAGTACGAATCCGATGGCGCCGAAGTTTGAAGCAGCGAAGAAGCAGGCGGCGAACCTCACCCAGCCGGGAGAACAGGGAACGTATTCGAAAGAGATGTTTCTGGAAGACTTCCCGCAGTTTACGGATCTTCTTCCGGAAGGAATTTTAACGACCTTTCTGACCCAGGTCAACGACAGCGTACTTCCATCCCGCTGGGGAAGCATGTGGCGGTATGCTGCCGGGCTTTACCTGGCGCATTTTGCGGCGATGTACTTAAAGACATACGCTCCGGAGTCTTCCGGGGCGGCACAGGCAGCCGCAAAGGCACAGCCCGCAGGAGTCATTAAGAGCGCCACGATGGGCGATACCCAGATCAGCTATGATAATTCCGCTGTAACGATCGGAACCGAGAAGTGGGGCAGCTGGAACGCCACGCAGTACGGACAGCAGCTTGCAACGCTCGCCCGGTTGGTGGGGATGGGAGGCATGTGGATTGGATAAGGAGGAAACAGCATGTTATTTGATAATCCGATTTTCAAAAACTGGTATACCGATCTCATGGACGTCTGCAGGGTCGTTCCGGTAAAGGATGGGAATGTTACCAGGCAGGAACGGAAAACGGTTGCGGAGAAGGTTCCGTGCCGCGTGTATCACACAGGAACCGGGAGCCCGAGTATCACCGACAATGCTGCCAGGATCAGAGGAGAGGATAAGCTCTCCTGTGATCTTTCTGTGGACATCCAGGCCGGAGACGAGTTGTATGTGATCCGCGGGGGAAATACCGGTCATACAAACAAGCCGGAACGGTATCTCGCCGGACCTCCGCAGGACTTTTATGATCCGATCGGCGGTGCGCTCACAGGTCTGGAACATAAAGAGGTGACTCTCTTGAGAGAGAACCTGATCGGATCTGGGAGGTGAGCAGATGTCAAGCTTTGGAAGCCAGATGAGAAAACGTCTGGATGAACTGAGGAGAGCCGGGGAGAATGTCCCGAAGATCATGGCAGAAGTTGCGGAAGGTGCCACGATCGAGGCGGTCCGTGTTGCCGCAGAGAAGACACCGCCGAATGATGGGACATTGGCCGGTACCAACATGCGAAGTGGTCAGATGGCACAGCACTGGGCGACGGACAGCGTGACAACGCCGGTCGTGACAGGCGGCAGTGTCCGGACGGAACTCAATAACAACATGCAGTACGCATCCTATGTGAATGACGGACACCGGGTCGATAAACATTTCGTTCCGGGTCTGATTATCAATGGGAATCTCTTGGAGCGGAGTCCGGATGGATCCGGCGGTATCATGGTCGGAACCAAAACGAGCTATGTGCAGGGGAAATACATGAAAGAGGCAGGAATCGGAAGGTACCGGGATGTGGTCCGGACGGAACTGGAAAAACGGGTAGAGGAGGCATTCAAATGATCTTTTCCTTACATCATGTGATCGACAGCCTGGCCGGTATGCTTACCGGAGCATATCCGGACTATCCGGTATATGACAGCCCAAACCAGCAGGGAACGAGTTTTCCCTGCTTCTTTCTTTTCTTCATGCCGTCCACGATCGAGGAGCATGTGGGAAACCACTATTTCCGTGATCTCGGTGTGGACCTTGTCTTTGTACAGCAGCGGAACCTGGTAAACGGAAACCGGAAGATCCATGAGATCGCGGAGTTCCTGGACCGGAATCTGGATCCGTTCCCATACACAGACGGCAGCGGAAAGAGCGTTCCGGTTCCGGTGCAGGATCAGCAGTGGAGCATTGAAGATGAAGAGCTGCATTACCAGTTCCATATCCGGACGCGGATCCTGGTGGAAGAAACGGAAAACCTGATGCAGGAGATGGAGGAGAACAATGTCGGTATCAAAGAAAACGACTAAGAAAACGGAGGAAAAGAAGTACTCCACAGAGAAACTTTTAAAAAGCCGCCGTCTTGCGGCATATCAGCCGGATTTCGCCAGGGTGATCCTGAAGGAACCGGAATACACGATCTCTGAGGCGGTTGACGCCCTGGAGACAGCTTTGAAAGGAGGCAGATAACATGGCAGGTGGTACATGGATGAGCCAGAATAAGGTCCAGCCGGGCGTGTACATCAATACAAAATCGAGCGGGAATCTTTCCGCAAGTGTGGGAGAAAAGGGCGTTGTGGCGATCGCTGAACCGCTCTCCTGGGGACCTTGTGAGGTCATTCAGACGATCATTCCGGGAGAAGACCTGACTCCATATATCGGCTATGATGTCACAAATGAGAAAGCGTTATTCCTTAAGGAGATGATGAAGGGCAGCGATACCACACCGGGACCGATCAAGATCCTGTTATATCGTCCGAAGGGAACCGGCGGCGTCAAGGCGTCCGGGACGATCGGCGCCTTATCGGTGACAGCACTGTATGAAGGCATCCGCGGAAATGATATCACAATGATCGTCCAGGAAGATCCGGACACAGGCGGAACCTATGTGGTATCTACGGTCGTGGATGGAAGAACCGTGGATGAACAGACAGTAACCGCGCTTTCTGAGCTTTCCGCAAATGCCTGGGTGACATTCTCGGGAACCGGAAACACGTTCACGGAGACAGCCGGAACCGCTCTGAGTGGCGGTGTGGATCCGACGGTCGCCAATGCAGATTACTCCGCATTCCTGACAGCACTGGAAAAATACACGTTCGATATCGTGGTGTACGACGGGACAGAGTCGGTTGTGATCGAAGCATATGCGTCCTTTGTAAAGAGGATTTCTGAACGTGTCGGCCGGAAATGCCAGGCAGTCATGGCCGGAGCAGAGGACAGCAATACCGAGTGGGTGATCTCGGCCGGAAACGGCGTTAAGATCTCTGACGGTACGGTGCTGACTCCACAGCAGGTAACCTGGTGGCTTGGCGGAGCGGAGGCAGGTGCTCCGTATAATCAGTCCCTGACATATTCCAGATATCCGAACGCGGTGGAGGCGAGTCCGAAGCTGACCGATACGGAGATCGAGGAAGCCATTCAGAAGGGCAAGCTCGTGTTCATTGATACCTTTGATGCGGTCAAGGTTTGCACGGATATCAACACACTGACCAGCTTCACCGTGGATAAACAGAAATGTTTTGCGAAGAACCGTGTGATGCGTGTCTTAAATCAGTTCTGTAACGATGTGTATAAACAGTTCTCGCTGTACTACATCGGGAAGACCAACAACAACGACGATGGAAGAAACCTTTTAAAGGGCTGGATCGTCGGATATCTGAATGAGATGCAGGCAAACGGAGGCGTGCAGAACTTTGTCCCGGATGATGTGGAAGTCCTGGCCGGAAACGAGATCGATGCCGTTGTTGTAAACGTGGCGATCCAGCCAGTGGACAGCATCGAGAAGATCTACATGACCGTCAATGTATCCGTCAATTCTGACAGCGAATAAGGAGGTGTAAAGAATGGCAAATGAAGGATATTTACTTGCGCAGGATTCCTACCGCGGCGCGGCCGGAAAAGCGTTTACTGTGATCAATGGAAGCAATGAGCTTCTGTTCGGACTGAAGAAATTTAACTCCAGCGCCGAGATCCAGACGGGTGAGTTTAAGGTTGTCGGAGCGCTGACAGAGCAGGAAAAGGTCAAAGGATTAAAGTATTCCGGATCAGCTACGATCTATTATGGAACCCCGACGTTTTTAAAACTGTTATCCGAGTTTAAGCGGACCGGAAAGTTCCCAACGATCAACTTCCAGATCACGAACGATGATCCATCATCTTCGTTGGGGACCCAGACCGTTGTGCTCTATAACGTCATCTTAAAAAAGATTCCGATCGCGATCCTGGATGATTCCGCGGAGAGTCTTCAGATCGATATCGAGTTCACATTCAGCGATTTCGAGGTACTGAAATCGTTTAACAGCCAGCCGTCTCAGTTAGGCAAATAGGAGGAGAAAACATGGGAAATTTAGGAGCATACTTAAGACCGGTTCCGGCCGGAAAGACGAAAGAATTTTATCTGGAAAACTTTAAGGATGAGAAAGGGGAGAAGATCCCGTTCATTGTAAAGGCGATCACACCGAAGGAAAATGAGAGGATCGTAAAAAGGAATACTGTGAAAGGCGTCTTTAACAATGCGACTTATATCAATGAGATGATCGTGGCCTGCATGGAGACACCGAATCTCAAGGATGCAGAACTTTGCAGTTTCTACGGCGTCATGGACCCGACAGAGGTGCCAAGCCTTATGTTCACGATCGGGGAAAAGAATCTTGTCATGGATGCGGTTTCTGAGATCAACGATATCAAGATGGCAAATGAACTGAGAAATGCCGCAAAAAACTTTTAGAGGGAGGAGACTGGGAGACAGAAACGAGTTACTTTGCTTTTGTCTCCCTTGGAATCTTCCCGGAAGACTTTGAGAAACGGCCATTGAGGGAAAAGATTCTCATGTTTACGATGATGGACCGGTTGTCGAAAGAGATGAAAAACAAGTGAGGAGGTGGTGTGAATGGGTAAAATACAGGAATCTCTTGTTTTAATGGATGGTTTTACAGCGGCATTTACCCGCTTCCTGTCATTTGGCGATCAGGCTGTGGGGAGTTTCGATAAAATGAGCGGGGCAAATATCCAGTTCCAGCAGTCCTCTGTGCATGCGACGCAGCAGATTGAATCAATGAAGGCAGCACTTGATTCTCAGCAGACGCTTCTTGCGGCACAGAACCAAAGACTCATAGCCCAGAAAACCCATGTGGAATCGTTGGCTCAAAAGTATCAGGCTTTGGCTGCCAGTAAAGGGGCAGAGGCAACTGCGACAATTCGTGCGCAGGAATCTCTCGCAAGGGCTGAGATTGCTGAACAAAGAATTTACCAGCAGGTTGTTAAAACTTCGGAGATGATTGCAAATCAAAATAATGCAATCGAAGAATTTTCCTACAAGATGAATCAGGCCCAGGAAGAAACGAAGAAAGCAGGGAAAGCACAGGAAGAATATAATAAGCAGCTTAAGAATGCAAACTCTTCAGCGGAAAACCTTGTAAAAACGCTTAGGCGCATCGGAACAGCGATCGGAGTGACAAAACTTGTGAAAGATTTCCTGGATTTCTCCGATACCCAGGCCCAGATCAACGCCCGCCTGAACCTCATGAACGATGGTCTTCAGACAACGAATGAACTGAGTGAGATGATCTATCAGTCGGCACTGCGTTCCAAGGCGGCTTATTCCGATACGGCAGACGCAGTCGGCAAGATGGGACTGAATGCCGGAAATGCATTCTCCTCGAACCAGGAGCTGATCGCGTTCACGGAGCAGGTGAATAAGCAGTTCAAGATCGGTGGCGCATCGGCTCAGGAGCAGAGCAATGCGATGGTTCAGCTCACCCAGGCGATGGCGGCTGGTGCCCTGCGAGGTCAGGACTTAAACTCCATCCTGGCGGCGGCTCCGGGAATTGCCAGGACCATCGAGGAGAGTATGGGATGGGCATCCGGATCCATCAAGCAGTATGCAGAAGACGGAAAGGTTACAGCTTCGGTCGTAAAAAATGCGCTGCTTGATATGGCGGATCAGACGAATCAGAAGTTTGCATCGATCCCGATGACGCTGTCGGATGCGATGACGCAGGCGCAGAATATCGTCCAGCATGAAGTAAAGCAGATGGCACAGTCCTGGAACGACTTTATTCATACGGATCAGGGACAGGAGCTCCTCGGGGAAGCGATCTCGCTGCTGTCCGTGATGGCTCAAGTCGGAACGGATGCCCTGTCAGGGATCGGATCGGCGGCGCTCTTTGTTGCCGACAACATGGATATGATCCTTCCGATCCTGACGGCTGTGGGGCTGGGATTCCTGCTTGTGAAGGCACAGGCGGTCCAGGCAGCGCTTGGAAGTGCAGCAGCGGCAGGACTTCACATGGCTTCGTGGGCGGCCGCGAACTGGCCGATTCTGCTCCTGGTGGCATTGTTTGCGGGAGCATTGATCGCAGCACAGCAGTTTGGAATCGGGATGCAGGAAGTCGGCGGCTGGGTCGGACAGGTCTTCGGAATGACCTACGCAGTTGGCTACAATGTATTTGCCACACTCTGGAATGTGATCGCTTCGTTTGCAGAGTTCTTCGCGAATGTATTTAACGATCCGGTTGCTGCTATTGCACATCTGTTTTCGAATGCATTGGACACAATCCTCAGTATGGTAGAAACTGCGGCAGGTGCGATCGATGCACTGACAGGTTCTCATCTTCAGGGGGCTGTGAGTGGCTTCCGCGGAAAACTATCTGGCTGGGTAGACGATACCTTTGGAGAGAATGCAATCCAGATTAAGCGGATGGCAAACCTTGATATCGGTGCTACAGCGGCAGAATGGGGAAACTATGGTGCAAATCTCGGCTCCAAACTGGATAACCTGGATCTTGATATCGGAAAACTCGCGGGAAGCTTTGGTGATCTGGACCTTTCGGGACTCGGAAATGGAAATATTGACAATGTTGCAAAGGTCGGAAAAGTCGGCAAGGTGGATGATATCAAGCTGTCGGATGAAGACCTGAAGATCTACCGGGATCTTGCGGAACGCCGGTATATGAACAAGATCGAATTAAAGACTCTGGCACCGGAGATCCATGTGACGGTTCCGGAATCCGCCGGAGGAAATCTGACGGCTGATGATGTCACGGATTATATCCGGAAGATGCTCATCGAGCAGATGAACTCCCAGACATCGGTATCGCACGGATGATGAAAGGAGTGTGTTCATGGCAAAATTAAAAATCGGATGTTCGATCTATCTGGTATTTGCCGGAAAGAAGGTAAAGCTCCCGGTAAACCCGGAAGAGATTGAAATAAAAAATCCGACAGACCATAAAACGTATGACGTCATCGGTGTGGGTGAGATCGTGGTTCCCAGGAAGCCTTCTTTAAAAGAGGTATCCTGGGAATCCTTTTTTCCGGGAGATCGCCAGGCCGTGTATGTAAACGGTGGGGCAAAAGCGCCATCCTATTATCTGAAATATTTTGAAAATGCATTGAAGAAAAAGCAGATCTGCCGGCTGATCATCACAAGGTCCGGCGGATCCGACACCAATATGAAATGCATTGTTTCAAACTTTGAGACGAAGGATAAGGGCGGGGAACCCAAAGATATCTATTACAGCCTGGAATTACAGGAGTATCGTTCCTATGCACCGAAGGTCGTCTCGATCTTAAAGACTCCGGCCGCAGGGCAGGTGAGTGCCGAGGCGTCCACGGAGACTCCGAGGGCGGTGGAATCCCCGGTTCTTCGTGTCGGTGCTGCGGTGATCGTAAACGGGGAATACTGCTATGACAGCTATGGTGGGAGACCTCATGGAACGGCCAACAACCTGAACACTACGGTGACTCGGATCGTTTCCGGGAACCCGTATCCGGTCCACGTCGGATCCTATGGATGGGTGCAGGAAAGCCAGCTGCAGATTACGGGGTGATGAGAGATGGAAAAATCACTGCAGATTCAGATCAAGGGAAAGGCGCCGGATGGATCGGAACAGCTGACGATCATGGAATACATAGAGGTGGTCCGGGAGATCGAATTCACGACGAACCGGATGGATTCTCCCGGAAAGCTGAAATTCACCTGTCTTGAAGACGGTCCGATCGGGATTCCGGAGGGAAGCTCGGTGGAGTACCTGGTGAATGGCATGAAGCTGTTCAAAGGGTTTGTATTTACGATCGAGCGCACACGGGATGGTGAGACAACCTATACCGCCTATGATCAGCTTCGGTACCTGAAAGCGAATGCCAGCTATTCCCTTGACAACATGAGTTTTGAACAGATCCTTACGCGGATTGCCGGAGACTTTGGCTTGAAAGTAGGAACATTGGAAACAACCGGGTATGTGTTTCCGACATTTCTGAAGGAAAATGAGGACTGTCTGAACATTGTATTTGACGCGCTGTCAGAGACCATTGTCCAGACCGGGAAGATCTTCATCCTGTACGATAAAGCCGGAGAACTGACGCTTGTGGAAGCGAAAAACTGGTTTACGAACACAATGGTAGGAGATGGCAGTCTGGTAACAGACTACACCTATAAGCGTGATATTGATTCTGATACCTATAACCGCGTGAAGCTTGCCCGGAAGAATGAAAAGAGTGGACGCACCGACGTGTACGTGCATGAAGACACCGATACGATCAAAAAGTGGGGGCTTTTGCAGTATTATGATGAGGTGGATGAGAACCTGAATGAGGCACAGATCGACAAGATGTGTGAGGCATATCTCCAGTATTACAACCGGGTCCTTCAGACGTTGAAGCTGGAGGCAATCGGAGTGCCGGAGATCCGTGCCGGCATGATTCTGCCGGTTAAGGTCGGGGATATTGAAGATCTTGCCACGTCGAGGCTGCTCCTTGCAGAAAAGGTGACGCAGAAATGGGCAGGAGAGGACCATACCATGCAGATTGAAGTGAAATCATTTGAACAGCTGGGAGGTGTGAGCATCATATGACAACGGAACTTCTTGGAGTCCTTCAGGAGATCGTAAAAAACTATATGAATGCGATAAAAATGACGGACAAGGCCACTGGGACCGTCATAAAGACCTCTCCGCTCACGATCCAGACAGATACCTCCCTGCCGCCGATTTCCGGGAATGCGCTGATCCTGACGAGCAACGTCATCGAGCGGACGGAGCAGGTGAAGGGCGGCGCCGGCGGAACCGTAACGGTTACGGAAGGGTTAAAAGTGGGAGACAAGGTCCTTCTGCTCCGGGCGCAAAAGGGACAGAAATTTGCTGTGCTGTCCAGACTCTTTTAGGAGGTGCTTTCATCATGGCAGTATTACCGGAAGGTGTGGGGCTTGATGTGACCCTGCATCATGTGGAAAAACCGACAAGGACATTCCTGATCGACTGGTCATCGAAACAGATTACCGGCATGGACGAGGGACTTCCTGCAATGCGTCAGGCCGTGGAGATCATCCTTCAGAATGAACGGTTCCGGTGGCAGATCTATTCGTCTGATTTCGGGAGTGAATTGGAGAGCCTGGTGGGAGAAGAACGGGATTATATCGAGAGTGAACTTCCCCGCCGGATCGAAGATGCATTTTCCGGAGACAGCCGGATCCTTGTGGTTGAAAATTTTATATTTACGGAAAAAGTACCGGGAGAGCTGAGCTGCAGCTTTGATGTGAAAACGGTATATGGAACATTGACGGAGGAGGTGAGCGTGTGATCGATTTCAGTGGATATACAAGGAAAGCAATTCAGAAAGAGATGCTGGATCAGGTGGATCCCAATATCGATATCAGGGAAGGCAGTATGATCCAGACTGCGATCGGACCGGCGGCCTGGTATCTGGAAGGGGTTTACATGATCTTAAAACAGATCCAGGATAATGCCTACCCGGCTACTGCAGTCGGTGACTGCCTGGATAAGATCGCTCAGACCAGAGGACTTACCAGGAAACAGGCCACGGCCGCCGTCCGGAAAGGAACCTTTAACACCGCAGTTCCATCCGGATCGGAATTCAAGACGATCAACGGGGCGGATTCCCAGATCTTCGTGACCGGAGATCGGATCTCCGGAGGTGGAACGGAATATGTCTATACGATGCAGTGCAAGGATGCGGGAACATCCGGAAACAACTATTCCGGGGATCTGCTTCCAATCACGCCGGTGGAAAATCTTACATCCGCAGTTCTGGGAGATATCATCATGGCCGGAACGGAAGAGGAGACAGATGAAGCGCTGAGAAGCCGGTTCTATGAGACGTTTGATGTCGCTGCATTCGGCGGAAATATCTCCTCTTACAAAAATGAGATCCTTTCCATCGAAGGAGTCGGAGCTGTGCAGGTATACCCGGCATGGAAGGGCGGCGGGACTGTTCTCTGCAGTATCCTCGGGGATGATCTCCGGCCGGCTCTTCCGGCTACAGTCCAGAAGGTTCAGAATATCATCTGCCCGCCGGAAGATGGCGGCAGCGCACCATCCGCAGACGGATATGGGATCGCACCGATCGGCGCAGCCGTGACGATCACAACAGGCACAGCGTTGGCTTTAAATATTACATGTGACATCGATTTTGTAGAGACGATGCCGAACGGTGTTGAAACCTATAAAAATCAGATCAGGCAGAAGATTCAGGAATATCTGGATACGCTCTGTAAAGCATGGGGAGATGCTATAAAATCCCATCAGATCACGTATGCGGTCACGGTCTACGCGTCCAGGATCATCTATTCCATCCTGACGATCCAGGATGTTGTCAATGTGTCCAATGTAAAGATCAACGGCGTCAGCGGAGATCTGAAGCTTACAGAGACATCTGCATTGCAGCAGGTGCCGGTACTGGGGACGGTGGTGATCAACGGTGAGTAGAGCGGAAGAAACTTTAAGAGGACAGTTGCCGGAATACTTCCGGCCAATCATCGAATTCAGAGAGATATTAAAAGCACATGGATACAGTCTTGACAAGCTTGATGAAACAAGCGAGAAGGTGAAGGACAACAATTACATCGCAACCTGTGATGAGGAGACGATTGCGTATTATGAAAAGCTCCTGGGGATCACGTATCGTTTTGGAGACACGATGGAATACCGGAGAGCACGGGTACTGCAGAAATACAACACGATCGTTCCCTTTTCCATTGAATTTCTGAGAGACAAGCTCACGGAGCTGTACGGGGAAGACGGATATGAGATGTCCGTTGATTCAGCAGCTTGTAAGTTGAAGATAAAAGTTACATCAGACCGTTACGGGGCGATCGATCTTCTTTATGATCTTTTGTGGGATGTTGTTCCAGCTCACATTCAGATCCTTGCCAATCAGCAGACAACAAACCGTGTTCCGTGCCGCCTGTACGCAGCAGGAGCTGTTTCACGGGTATTTGTACAGACAATTTACAGACATACCGTTTATGACATCGAAGAGGCGGCAAATACAGGTGGAGCGGTATCAGGTACCAAGATTCAGACAATATCGAACGAATAGGAGGAAAAAACGATGGGAGTATATAGAGCGGCCATTGTAACAGAGAACGGACAGAACCTTATTGCGCAAGCGTTAGCGAATGAGAAACCTTTAATTTTCACAAGCGCAAAAACATCAAGTTATTCATATCCGGTGGGAACCGATGTTCCGGCACTGACTGGGCTACAGGATGTGGTGCAGAGTGTGCTGCCATTTGACAGTAAAGTACTGGGCGGAAATGTGGCACAGGTGAGTGTCCGCTTCGATAATGATGGAGTGGATCAGACGTATCGAATCGAGACGATCGGACTCTATGCCAAGATTGAGGGCGGAGCGGAAACATTATTTTCTGTCACACAAGCGACAACTCCAGATGAAATGCCGGTGCAGAGTGACATCTCCCCGTCAGCGTACATATACAATATTCAGCACACAGTGCAGAATGCGTCACAGATCACGCTTACCGTGAATCCGGCCGGAACTGCAACAGTGCAGGATATTATGGATATTGAAAGTCCAGAGTTCGATGATTCTGGTACGGTGGAAGGGATCAGCAGCTTTCCAAGTTTTCTTGAAACCATGAAGTCGAAGATGAATTTCTTCCAGTTCTTCCGGAATCTTAAGGCCGGACTGCAGTTCGTGCTGCACGCTGGGCAGATCGTTAATAACTGCGTGACGGACAATGCTGGGCTCCCACTTTCGGCGGCGCAGGGGAAGGCTTTGATGGATAAGTACACTCAATTGTATAGTGATTTACCGATTATAGGGAAATTTACCAATAAAAAAAACAAAGACATCATTAAAATCGGCTCTGTCGTAAAATCTCGCTCTGTCGTATGTGTATTTCCCAGATATAATACCCTTACTACTGTTAGGTGTATATATCCTTCACTTGAAATTAGTGCTGGAGAAGATCAATTTCAGCTATTCGCATGGGATACCAATACGCAAAACGATTCCACATCCACAAACTTGGAAGGATACTACATTGTAATGCCAATGTTGTCTAAGTAATAGCTTTGCTTTCGTTCTCGTAGCTATCAAATATAAGCAGCCATGCCACATATATATGTCAACTTTGAGGCATTAGCTCCTGTTGACATACTAATACTTATTCCTGAAATCTCAAGAACTACGGGCGTATAGGTTGCTCTGGCCCATTCACCAACATCCCTGCCTTGTATGACTATATGTGCAGATGTAGCAGGCCGCAATTTCTCTGGTATATTGCTTGCTATAATATCATTTCCTGTAAGAGCTTTTGCCTTAATAGCGATGCTTAGAACTTTTACATTACCCACACGATATATCCTTAGGTAGTAATCTGCGGCAGGATCATAATAATCTGGATTGAGTAAATCAGTCAGATCATTAACTTCCACACTCAAATTGTTATTTGTGGTATTCAAATCACTATACAATTGAGTATGTGTTCTGGGTAAATGCCCTATCAGAGCCTCCATCCTTTACAATGAAAAGCGAAGGAAAGGAGGCTTTTATGATAGAGCAGATTATCAAAAACGTACTTAATGCGATGACGTCGCGGCTGGATCCGGAGCAACTGGAACATCTCAGCAACGTACTCTATTTGAATTTCCATGGAAAAGAGCTCCAGGAAGAGCACACAGAGCTGGTTGACACAGGTGAGGATGGAGACGAGGCAAAAATCCGGATGTTCGTGGCCAGCAAGATTGCCATGAACAGGAAGCGAAAAACGTTGCAGCATTATGTGAAGGAAGTTCGGAATGTTCTGGCGTTTCTTGGGAAGAGCATTGACGCAGTGACGGGAATGGATCTCCGGATGTACTATGGATATATGAGGGAAAAGCGTGGAATCAAAGCAGTGACAATGCAGACGAGATTGCACTATTTATCCAGCTTCTGGGATTTTCTCATCACAGAGGAGCTTGTCAGAAGCAATCCCGTGAAAAAAGTGGGGACGTTAAAGCTTGAAAAGGAGATCAAGAAACCATTCTCAACTGAGGAAATGGAGCGTTTACGTGATGCCTGCCCAGGAGTTCGAGACAGGGCGATGATAGAATTTTTATATTCGACCGGAGTCAGAGTTTCAGAGATGGCAGCGTTAAATGTTGGCGACATTGAAATGGGAAGACAGGAACTGATCGTATATGGAAAGGGGAGCAAAGAGCGAAAAACTTATCTGACAGATTCAGCGAAGTTTTACTTGAAGAGATATTTAAAAGAGCGAGATGCAAAAGATTCTGAGCCGCTATTTGGCGCGGAGCATCGTCCGGATCAGCGGTTGACGGTGGCTGGAATCCAGTACATGCTTCGGCAGCTGGGTGCCCGGGCCGGAGTTGAAAAAACACATCCGCACCGATTCCGGCGAACGATAGCTACGGACCTGCTTGCGCGCGGCATGCCGATTGAGCAGGTGAAGGAGTTTTTGGGGCACGAAAAACTTGATACCACATTGATTTATTGCACCGT
>ERZ1106929.1770-NODE-1770-length-16831-cov-9.027778_pt1 | contig 16831 bp, 18 predicted proteins | sample MGYA00403662_ERZ1106929 | MGnify/ENA primary metagenome ERZ1106929 (study PRJEB35170, sample SAMEA104062442) | human gut metagenome | biome: human gut; feature: human-associated habitat; material: faeces | place: Denmark | collected 2013-02-20 ... | reverse complement strand
GGGTCGGCGGGAGGGGCGGGCGTACACGGTGAGCCGGCTGGCCACGGACCGCACCGCCCGGTGCATCATCAAAATGCGGCCCCCCGCGTCCAGCTCGGGCTCCCCCATGCCCCCCGCCGCCAGGAACACCCGGTTGCTGAGACGGCTGAAGGAGAGCACCTCGGCGTAGAGGGAGACGCCGTCCCCCCCGAAGCGGCACAGGGCCCGCTCCGCCTCGTGGGACTGCTGCTCGGGCACCATCAGGATTTGGCGCTTGTCCGGCCCTCCCCGGCACAGCCGCTGGAGCACCTGGGTGGTCTTTCCGCTCCCGGCCCGGCCCAGAATCAGTCGCAGCATACGGCCCCCCCTTTCATGTTTGGTCAGTGCTCTCATCATACCACACTTGGAAGTTCAAAAAAAGCCCTTCTTCTCAGAAGAAGGTTTCTCTCTCCATTCCACGCAAGCCCTATGCGGCCCCTGCAAGGCGTTCCTTTTTCACGAGCAACGGGGGATTGACCGCTATACTGCCTCCTGCGGTCACGCCCTCCCCCGGCTCAAAGCCGGAGAGGCGCCGCTGCTGCGGCGCCTCTCCATCAAATCCTCTATATTCTTTCAGTGGCTTTCTGTACCTTCCGCGCGGCCCAGGCAGCTCCGCTCCGATGGACCGCGTCTTCGGATGTCGTGTTCGGTCAGCAGCAGCCGCCGCAGCCGTTGTTGCAGCCGCAGCCATTGCCGCAGCCGTTTCCGCCCCAGCCGTTCCCACAGCAGCAGCACAGAATGAGAATCAAAATAATGATCCACAGGCAGCCTCCGCCGCCAAAGCCGTTATTGCAGCACCCCATTGATGAAGTACCTCCCGTTATGAAGTCTGAGACGGCTCTCCGCCGCGCTCAGTCCATCCTATGTACCGGGAGAAAAAGGGTTACAGATAGAGGCTGTCAAATTTCATCAGAATAGTGGCCACCTCCGCCCGGCTGGCCGGGTCCTCCGGCCGGATGGTCCCGTCGCCGGAGGGGACGATGAGCTGGTTGGCCGCCGCCCAGGACACCGCCTCCCGGGCCCAGGAGGCCGTCTGTCCTCCGTCGCTGTATTGGGACAGATCCGCCCCGCCGGTGAGGCTCAGCCCCAGGTATTGCCGGGCAAAGCTGTGGAGCATCACCAGAAGCTGCTGGCGGGTGATACTCTGCTCCGGGCCGAAGGAGCCCTCTCCGGTGCCGGCGGTGACTCCCTGGACATAGCCCCAGCGCACATAGGGGGCGTACCAGCTGTCCGCGGCCACATCCCAGAAGCTGGCCTGGGCGCTGTTCAGCTCCTCCTCCGGCGAGCCCGCCAGGCGGTACAGCACTGTCACCAGCATGGCCCGGTTCATCGTCAGGTTCGGTGAGAAGGCGTCGGCGCTGGTGCCGGAGAACAGGCCGTTGGTATAGGCGTACTCCACCGCGCTCTCATACCAGTCCCCCTGTGCCACGTCCACAAAGGGCAGGGACTGCTTCCCGGAGTCTGTAAAGGTGTAGCTCCCCTGGAGCCCCAGGTACATCACGCCGGAGCGCACCGCCAGGGCGGCGGAGGTGTCCTCCCCCACCAGGTAGCGGTGTCCCGCCGTGAGCCTCGTCCCGGAGGGGACTGCCGTCCCGTCGGTCACGTCGATGACCGCACCGTTGTGGGCCAGCTCCCCGGTCCCCCCATAGATCATCAGGCCGGAGCCGGTGGGCAGGGTGATGATGTCTCCCTGAGAGAGGGTGCGGCTCTGAAAGTCGGCGCTGTACAGCCCGCTTCCCGTTCCCGCTCCGCTCTGGATCTGGGCAGCGGCCTGGTCATAGGCCTCCTGCATGGCGTCGTTCTGAATCTCCTCCAGCTGGCTCTGGGCGCTGGGGAGAAATGTATCGGTGAGATAGCTCAGGGAGATCAGGCTGTCCCCGTTTCCCAGGGCCAGCGCTCCCCCGGCCAGCGCCGCCGCCAGCCCGGCCGCGCACAGGGCCAGGCGGAATTTGGGCCGTCTCATGTGGCGTCTCCCTCCTCTTCCTCGTCCTCCCGCTGGGAGATCATATAGCTCAGCGCCAGCAGGCTGTCGGAGAAGTGGACGCTCTCCACCACCACGTCAGAGCCGGGAAAGGACACCTCGTAGTTGGTAAAGTTCCAGATGCCCCGGACTCCGGCGGCCACCAGCCGCTCCCCCATACACTGGGCGGCGGATTTGGGCACCGTCAGCAGGCCCACATTGACCGGGTGCTCCGCGAGAAAAGCCTCCAGCGTGTCGGCGTGGTACACCGGCACGCCGGCAATCTGGGTGCCCACGGTGCGCTCCTGCACGTCAAAGGCGGCCAGCAGCTGAAAGCCGTTGCTGGAAAATTTGAAGTTTTCAATGAGGGCCCGGCCCAGGTTGCCCGCGCCCAGCACCACGATGGTGTGGCCCCGGTTGATCCCCAGGATCTCCCCGATCTGCTCCTTGAGCCCGTCTACCTTATAGCCGTAGCCCTGCTGGCCAAACCCGCCGAAGCAGAACAGGTCCTGCCGGATCTGGGAGGCGGTCAGCCCCATGGATTTGCCCAGGGCGCTGGAGGAGATGCGGACCACCCCCTTGCGCTGCAGCTCGGACAGCTGGCGGTAATAGCGGGGCAGTCGGCGGATGACCGCTGTGGATACCTTGGAATTCCGCTTCATAGGCTCCCCCCTTCTTTCTGATGTATTTTCCATAACAGTAGTTTACTCGAACTCGCCCTCCCTGTCAAACCCCGGATTTTTGGGGGCGGGCCCTGGGGCAATGAGAGGACCGCCGCGGCTGATCCCGTCCGCGGCGGTCCTTTTTCCGATGCCAGTGGTTTATTCCGCTGCGCCCAGATACCGCTCCCGCACCAGGCGCAGCGTCTCCGGGGCGTTGGCCGCCAGGACGGGGGTGCGCCGGTCCAGGGGGAGGAATTCCCCCTCCAGATCGCACAGGCTTCCCCCGGCCTCGGCCAGGATGATCCGGCCGGCGTTGTGATCCCAGGGGCAGGACCGCAGGGTCACGAACAGATCGGCCTCCCCCGCGGCCAGGGCGCACAGCTCCAGAGCCACCGAGCCCAGGCTCCGCACTCCCCGGACCTCCCGGGCCAGCCGGAGCAGGCCCTCCTGCCGGGGGTGGGGATTCAGCAGGGTGCGGGGCACTCCGGGGACGGTCAGCAGCAGTTCCTGCACCTCCCGCCGGCGGGAGGTATGGAGGGGCGTGCCGTCCCGGAAGGCCCCGCTCCCCGCCTCGGCCCAGTAGAGGGCGGGCCGCTCCACGTCCAGCACCAGGCCGAACAGGGGCTCCTCCCCCCTCCAGCACCCCACGGACACGGCGTAGTTCCGGTGCTGGCTGACAAAGTTGGTGGTGCCGTCGATGGGGTCCAGGTACCAGGTGCAGCCCTCCGACCCCTCGTTGGCGGCGGGGTACTCCTCCCCCACGATAATATCCTGGGGGAACACCTCTGAAATTCCCCGGCGGAGGAACTGCTCCGTCTCCTTGTCCCACCGGGTCACCAGATCCTGATACCCGCTCTTGTGCTGGATCTCATCCTCCCGCAGGCGGCTCTCCCGCAATGCGGCGCCGGCCTGCAAGACCAGCTCCCGTGCTAAGGCAAATCGCTCCATAACTTGTCCTTCCTCCTCGTTTCGTCCCTCCAGCAAAACACATTTTGGACCGTCTGTCAAGTTTTTTCTCCGTTTTTGCATCACTGTTTCCGCCGCAGAAGCCGAAAAATAAAACCGCAGCCCGCCATTCCTGTTGAGAACGGCGGGCTGCGGTTTCTTTCCTCTCGTTATTCTCTATGTGGGACAGGCGTCTCTCTCCGCGCCGGAGCGATGGAACGCAGCGCCCGCTCCAACTCCTCCGGCCTCTGAATCCGCACCGAGGCCCCGGCCATTTCCTCCCGGCCGCCGTAGCCGTACGCGCATCCCACGCTGGGCAGACGATGCCGCCGGGCAATCTCCAGATCGGAGAAACGGTCCCCCACAACAATGTACTCCCCTGGAAACTCCCGCCGGATGGCGGGAAAGAGCTCCCACTTGGCGGGCCAGCCATAGTCCTCCGTACAATAGAACCCATCGAAGTGCCGGTCCAGGGAAAACCGCCGCCGGTGGACTTCCAGGTAGCGGCGCTGGCAGTTGCTCAGGAGAATGAGAGAGTATCCCTCATTTTTGAGCCGTTCCAGCAGGGCGGGAACACCTGGGTAGAGCTCCGCCCCTCCCTCGGCGGTCCGCCGGAGCATCTCCTGAAAAATGATCTGGCTGCACTGCTCCCGCAGCTTTTCCGGCAGGTCGGGGGCGAATTCCTCCCACATGTCTTTGGGGGACATCCCCAGCCAGCCTGCAAGCTCCTGGGGCCGCCAGTCTTTTGGGGGCCGGAAGCCCCCATCCACCAGGGTCTGATAGGCTCTCTGAAAGGCGGGAGCGTAGATTTTCAGGCAGTCATGGAGAGTACCGTCGTAGTCCAGCAGGACCCGGACCACCTTACGCCTCCAGAGAGCGGATCAAATTCACCATCTCCACCGCTCCCTCGGCACACTCGGAGCCCTTGTTGCCCGCCTTGCTGCCGGAGCGCTCGATGGCCTGCTCGATGTTCTCGGTGGTGATCACCCCGAACATCACCGGCACGCCGGTCTCCAGAGAGACGGCGGCGATGCCCTTGGACACCTCGTTGCACACATAGTCGTAGTGGCTGGTGCTCCCCCGGATCACCGCCCCCAGACAGATGACCGCATCGTATTTCCCGCTCTTTGCCATTTTGGAGGCGATCAGGGGGATCTCAAAGGCCCCGGGCACCCAGGCGGTCTGGATATCCTCCTCCCGCACGCCCCGGCGCTTCAGGCCGTCCAGGGCCCCGCCCAGCAGGCGGGAGGTGATGAACTCGTTGAACCGGGACACGACAATGCCGATTCTGATGTTTTCCGCAACCAAATTTCCCTCAAATGTTTTCATAATTCTCTCTTCCTTTCCGACGTTTCATCTGATTCTTTGAGCTCTGTCTGAGCGGCCTTCTTGCTGCGGCCTGCATTTCCCTCCGCCCTTATTATCCTGCATGGCTCCTCGCTCCACCCAGAGGCGAAACGCAGTTTCGCACAGCGTTCTTTTGCTTACATTTCTTTCAAGAAAAGTAAGTGGCCCATTTTCTCCCGCTTGGTGCGCAGGTACTTCCGATCGTACTGGGTGGCCTCCATCTGGATGGGGACCCGCTCCACGATCTCCAGGCCGAAGTCGGCAAGCTGATACACCTTGTCCGGGTTGTTGGTCAGAAGGCGCATGGTCCTGACCCCCAGGTCCCGGAGGATCTGTGCCCCGATGTAGTACTCCCGCAGGTCCCCGGCAAAGCCCAGGGCCAGGTTGGCCTCCAGGGTGTCCAGCCCCTGCTCCTGGAGCTCATAGGCCCTCAGCTTGTTGATGAGGCCGATGCCCCGGCCCTCCTGGCGCATGTACAGCAGGACGCCCCGGCCCTCCGACTCAATCTGCCGCAGGGCGGAGGCCAGCTGCTCCCCGCAGTCGCACCGGAGGGAGCCGAAGGTGTCCCCGGTGAGGCACTCGGAGTGGACCCGGCACAGCAGGTTCTCTCCGTCTCCGATCTCCCCCTTCACCAGGGCCACATGGTGCTCCTCGTTGAGGCGGTTCACATAGCCGAAGGCCCGGAAGTCCCCGTATTTGGTGGGCAGGCGGGTCGCCGCCACCCGGTCCACCAGCTTCTCGTGGCGCTTGCGGTACCGCTGCAGGTCCTGGATGGTGATGATCTTCAGCCCCCAGGTCCTGGCCAGCTCCACCAGCTCCCCGGTGCGCATCATGGTGCCGTCCTCCCGCATGATCTCACAGCACAGCCCGCACTCCTTCAGCCCCGCCAGCCGCAGCAGGTCCACGGTGGCCTCCGTGTGACCGTTTCGCTCCAGCACCCCGTTTTTCCTGGCCAGCAGGGGGAACATGTGCCCCGGACGGCGGAAGTCCTCGGGCCGCGCCCCCTCCTCCACACACTTCATGGCGGTGACGGACCGCTCGGCGGCGGAGATTCCGGTGGTGGTGGACACGTGGTCAATGGAGACGGTAAAGGCCGTCTCGTGGTTGTCGGTGTTCTGGGCCACCATCTGGGGCAGCCGGAGCCGCTGGACGTACTCCAGGGACATGGGCATGCAGATAAGCCCCTTGCCGTGGGTGGCCATGAAATTGACGTTCTCGGTGGTGGCAAACTGGGCCGCGCAGATGAAGTCCCCCTCGTTTTCCCGGTCCGGGTCGTCGGTGGCCAAGATCAGCCTGCCCGCCCGCAGATCGTCCAGCGCTTCTTCAATGGTGTTAAAAGAATACATGTCACTCGCGCTCCTCGCTGTTATAGGATTCCGTTTTGGGCCAGAAATTCCAGGGTAATGCCCTCTCCCTCCGGCGGCCGGTCCCGGGCCGGCCGGAGGAGCTTCTCCACATATTTCCCGATGATATCGCACTCCAGATTCACCCGGTCCCCCGCCCGGCGCTGTCCCAGGACGGTGGCCGAGGCCGTGTGGGGGATGACGGAGACGGAAAACCAGTCCTGCCCCACCTGGGCCACCGTCAGGCTGATGCCGTCCACGGCGACGGACCCTTTCTCCACCACATAGCGCAGCACCTCCGGCCCCGCCTGGAGGGTGTACCACACGGCGTTGTCGTCCCGCCGGAGCCGGGTGATCCTCCCGGTGCCGTCCACATGGCCGGCCACGATGTGCCCCCCGAAGCGGCCGTTGGCCGCCATGGCCCGCTCCAGATTGACGGCGCTCCCAGGCCTCAGTTCCGACAGGGCGGAGCGGTCCAGGGTCTCGTGCATCACGTCGGCAGAGAAGCCTCCGGGCCGGAGGGCCGTCACGGTCAGGCACACCCCATTCACCGCCACGCTGTCCCCCAGCTTCAGGTCCTCCAGCACAGTCCGGGCCCTCAGGTGGAGGACGGCCGAGCGGGCCCCCCGCTGAATGCGCTCCACAGTCCCTATTTCCTCAATGATTCCCGTAAACACCCGGGACCACCTCACTCTCCAGCAATAAATCACCGCCCAGCCGGGTGACCTCCCAGGCGCCCAGCCGGACAGCCTGGGCGGGGGCCGGGAAGCCCTTCCCCTCCACCGGGGTCTTCGCCCCGGCGCCCCCCAGCAGCATGGGGGCCACATAGGCGTACACCCGCTGGACCAGCCCCTGCTCCAGGGCGGACCAGGCCAGGGCGCCGCCCCCCTCGATCAGGAGGCCGTCCACCTCCCGCCTCCCCAGTTCGTCCAGGAGGGCCCCCAGGTCCACATGTCCCTCCCGCTCCGGGAGGCGCAGGATCTCGCACCCCGCCGCCTGATAGGGAGCCCACCGCTCCTCCTCCCCGCAGCAGGTGGCCAGGAGGGTGGGGACCTCGCCCGCCGTGCGGACCACCTGGGCGGTGACCGGGGTGCGCAGTCGGGTGTCACAGACCACTCGCACCGGGCTGCGCCCCTCGGGCAGGCGGCAGGTGAGCTGCGGGTCGTCGGCCAGCACCGTCCCCACCCCCGCCAGGATGCCCCGGTACTGGTGCCGGAGCTGGTGGACGTGAGCCCGGGCCGCCTCTCCGGTGATCCACCGGGAGACCCCCGTGCAGGCGGCAATCTTGCCGTCCAGAGTCATGGCATATTTCAGGGCCACATAGGGCCGCTTTTTGGGAATGTAGTGGAAGAAGATGAAATTCAGCCGCCGGCACTCCTCTTCCAGTACGTGCTCAGTCACTTCCACCCCATTTTCCCGAAGCTGGGCAATCCCCTTCCCCGCCACCAGGGGATTGGGGTCCCCGGAGCCCACCACCACCCGGGCGATCCCCGCCTCCAGGATGGCCCGGGTGCAGGGGGGCTGCCGCCCCTGGTGGCAGCAGGGCTCCAGGGTGACATACAGGGTGGCCCCCGCCGGGGACTCGGTACAGCCGGCCAGAGCCTCCCGCTCCGCGTGGGCCTGGCCGCACCGGTGGTGCCACCCCCGGCCGATCACCCGTCCCTCCTTCACGATCACCGCCCCCACCATGGGGTTGGGAGAGGTCCATCCCCTCCCCCGCTCCGCCAGCGCCAGGGCCAGTTTCATGTAGTCTAAATCGTTCAAATACTCGCCTCCCAACAAAAAAGCGCCTGGAAGGAAAACCTTCAAGGCGCAGTATGGCAGGACGGAGGGGCAATCGAATCTCCCGTGAAACAAAAAACTCTGAAACGGCGTACCATTTCAGAGCATACACGAATCACGGGGTATGCAATCTCCCCCGAAACTCAAATCTTCTTCCATCCAGACTATACTGTCGGTTTTGGAATTGCACCAAATCCTGCGCCGGAGCGCTCGCGGACTATACCGCCGATCGGGAATTTCACCCTGCCCTGAAGATCCTCATTCAGTTGTGGCTTTATTATAGTCCCACAGCCATTTGCTTGTCAACCCCTTTATTTCAGGCTTGAGACGCCCCTGTCCCAGTCCGCTGAATCCGCCTGGGAGACAGCTTTGGAAGGGCGCAGGCGAATTGACATCATCAGTGAAATAAGATATGATATGATTCACTGGATTTTTCCGGCAGGCGGACCGGCCGGCCCGCTCTGCCCTGAATCCGGTATGTTTGTAAAAGAGGGAAGGAGTTCTCATCGTGAAAGAACGAGAAACATTTGCCTCCCGCCTGGGATTCGTGCTCATTTCCGCCGGATGCGCCATCGGCCTGGGCAACGTATGGAGGTTCCCCTACATCGTAGGGCAGTATGGCGGCGCCGCTTTTGTGGTCATCTACATCATGTTCCTGCTCATCATGGGTCTGCCCATCATGTCCATGGAGTTCTCCGTGGGCCGGGCCAGCCGCAAGAGCATCACCATGTCCTTCCAGGAGCTGGAGCCCAAGGGCTCCAAATGGCACTGGTACGGCTGGTTCGGCATGGCGGGAAACTATCTTCTGATGATGTTTTACACCACCATCGCCGGATGGCTGCTCCTCTACTTCTTCAAAGTGGCCTCCGGCCAGTTTGAGGGGATGACCACCGCCCAGGTCAGCGAGGCCTTTACCGCCATGCAGACCCAGGACGTGGGAATCCAGCTGCTGTTTATGGCCCTGGTGGTGGTCCTGGGCATGGTGGTGTGCAGCCGCGGCCTGAAAAACGGCGTGGAGAAGGCCAACAAGGCCATGATGCTCTGCCTGCTGGCCCTGCTGGTGGTGCTGGCGGTGCGGGCGCTGAGCCTGCCCGGCGCGGTGGAGGGACTGAAGTTCTACCTGGTCCCCAATTTCCACAATCTGATGTACGACGCCGAGGGAAATTTCCGCCTGTTCCGGGCGGTCTATGACGCCATGGGCCAGGCCTTCTTCACCCTGAGCCTGGGTATCGGCGCCATGGCCATCTTCGGAAGCTACATCGGCCGGGAGCGGAGACTGTTCGGCGAGGCCATCAACGTGGGCATTCTGGACACCTTCGTGGCCTTCACCTCCGGCCTCATCATCTTCCCCTCCGCCTTCGCCTTCGGGGTCAACCCGGACTCCGGCCCCAACCTGATCTTCGTCACCCTGCCCAATGTGTTCAACTCCATGCCCGGCGGGCGGCTGTGGGGGGCGCTGTTCTTCGTGTTCCTGTTTTTTGCCGCCCTGTCCACGGTCACCGCGGTGTTTGAGAACATCCTGGCCTGCTGGATGGACCGGTGGAACATCTCCCGGAACAAGGCGGTGGCCGCCAATCTGGTGCTCATCCTCCTGCTGAGCCTGCCCTGCCTGCTGGGCAACAACCTGTGGAGCGGCGTGCAGGTTCTGGGCATGAGCATCATGGACTTTGAGGACTTCCTGGTGAGCAACAACCTGCTGCCCCTGGGCTCGGTGATCTACCTGCTGTTCTGCTGCACCTCCTCCAGGTACGGCTGGGGCTTCGACCACTTCCTGGCGGAGGTGGACCAGGGCCAGGGCATCCGCTTCCCCGCCCGGTTCCGGATCTACTTTACATATATCCTGCCGGTGATCGTCCTGGTCATCTTTGTTATGGGCTACTGGGACAAGTTCGGCGGCTGAGACGCCTTGCTGCACTCCAGCACGGTGTCATAAAAACGCTCCCCGGGTCCTTCGGCCAAGCCGAAGCCCCGGGGAGCGTTTTTCATGCCCGCAGCAGATAGCAGAAGTCGCCGGCATAATAAAACTCCAGCTGGATTTCAAAGCACTTTGACCCGTAATCCAGAAATCCGCTGAGCCAGGCCTGATTGTATCCGTACATCTCGTCCATCACGTCCACCGTCCCGCCGGGATAGCGCTCCAAAAACTCCTGGATGGACATTTTCCGCCCGGTGAAGCTGCCGAAGTTGCCGCAGAGGACGTCCTGGTACTCCAGAACATAGGCACGGCAGAACCTCCAGTCCACCCCGGTGATCCGGACGTCGCCGTCCACCTGGCAGGCATCCTCCACCCGCAGGTAGCCCCCCTGAAACCGGAGCCGGATAGAGTCCCCCTCCGGCACAAGCTCCATCAGATACGCGTCGTGCAGGCTGTACGGCGGCTCCGCTGTCCGCTCCTTTCGGACTGTGGTCTCCATGGCCCTCTCCCCTTTCCGCGGCTGCGCCGCCCCAATCTTCTGTCCTCAGCATACCGCATTTCCACCGGTATTGCAAGCAGACCACCTATGTCCAAAACATAGAAAAACCCAGACCCAATATGGGTCTGGGTTTTTGTAATCTCTGAGAGAATCTTACATGGCAGCAGGCACGTGGATGACCCCCACGGGGCACTCCTTCACGCACAGCTGGCAGCCCACACACTTCTCCTGGTCGATGTAGGCCACGTTGTTCTCCACGGTGATGGCCTCTCTGGGGCAGGCCTTGGCGCACTTCATACAGCCGATGCAGCCCGCGGTACAGGCCTTCCGGGTCTGGGCGCCCTTGTCCTTGTTCTGGCACAGGACCACAGGCTTGCGCTTGTGCTCGGGCACCACCTCGATGACGTGGTTGGGGCACACGGCGGCGCAGGCGCCGCAGCCGGTGCACTTCTCCCGGTCCACCTTGGCGATGCCGTTCTCAATGTGGATGGCGTCGAAGGCGCAGGCCCGGGTGCAGTCCCCGTAGCCCAGGCAGCCGTAGGCGCAGGCCCCGTCGCCGCCGTACAGGCCCTTGACGGCCTGGCAGCTGGAGATACCCTCGAAGGTGTAGCGCTTGGAGGTCTTCTCACAGGTGCCGGAGCAGGCCACAACGGCCTTCATCGGCACCATGCTTCCCGCTTCCACACCCATGATCTCAGCGATGGCCGCGGCGGTTTTCGCGCCGCCGGGGATGCACTTGTTGATGCCGTTCCCCTCTTCCACGATGCTCTTGGCGTAGTCGGCGCAGCCCGCGCAGCCGCAGGCGCCGCAGTTGGCCCCGGCCAGCACGCCGGTGATCTGCTCCACCCGCTCATCCACAGGGACGTACATGACGATGGAGGCAACCACCAGAATGACCGCACCGATCAGGCCGATCACCGTAACCAGCACCACCGCCATCAGAATCATCTGCATATCCATACTCTATCTCCCCCTCCTATCAGACGCCGAAGATGTTCTCGACGATACCGCCGAAGCCCATGAAGGACAGGGAGACCATCGCCGCGGCAACCAGGGTGATGGGCAGGTCCTTGAAGCACTTGGGAGGCATAGCCTCTTCCACCCGGCGGCGCACGCCGGAGAACAGCACCATGGCCACCAGATAGCCGATGCCGGCGCCGGCGGCGCAGACGATGCTCTCCAGGAAGTCATAGCCGTTGTCGATGTTCAGCACGGTCACACCCAGGATGGTGCAGTTGGTGGTGATCAGAGGCAGATACACGCCCAGAGACTTGTACAGGGCGGGGATGTACTTCTTCAGGATGCTCTCCAGCAGCTGCACCAGCACGGCGATGATCAGGATGAACACGATGGTCTGGAGGTAGCCCAGATCCCACGCGCCGCTCTCCGGGGTCAGCAGGAACATCTGAATGGGCCAGGTGGCCGCGGTGGCCAGCACCATGACGAAGGTGACGGCCAGGGACATGCCTACCGCGCTGTCCAGCCGCTTGGACACGCCCAGGAAGGGGCAGATGCCCAGGAACTGGACCAGCACGTAGTTGTCCACCAGGATCATGGAGAAAAAGATAACAGCAAGCTCAACAGCCATTATGCATTCCCTCCTTCCGCAGCCTCAGCGGGGGCGGAGGCCTTCTCCTTCTTGGGGCGGGTGGTCAGCCAGGTGGCCGCCGCCATCATCACGCCGAAGATAAAGAAGCCGCCGGGGGCGCTGGTCATAATGGTGAAGGGGTCGATGGACTCAGGCAGAACCTGAATGGCAAAGCCCTCGGGCAGGAAGGGGAACAGGCCGTCCAGCCCGGACATCCAGGTGCCGGAGCCCAGGATCTCACGGATGGTGCCCATGATGGTCAGGGTGAGCATGAAGCCAAGGCCCATGCCCAGTCCGTCCAGAGCGGAGTCCACGATGCCGTTCTTGGAGGCGAACATCTCGGCGCGGCCCAGAATGATGCAGTTCACCACGATCAGGGGCAGGTACACGCCCAGGGCCGTATCCAGTGCGGGCACAAAGGCCTTGACCAGCATCTGCACCACCGACACGAAGCCGGCGATGACGGTGATGTAGCAGGGGATACGCACCTGATTGGGGATGATCTTCCGCAGAGCGGAGATGACGATGTTGGAACACACCAGCACGAAGGTGGCCGCCAGGCCCATGCCGATGCCGTTGGAGGCCATGGTAGACGTGGCCAGAGTGGGACAGGTGCCCAGGACGAGCACCAATACGGGGTTTTCTTTCAGAAAACCGTTGGTAAATACTTTCAGCTTATTGTTGCTGCTCATCTCAACTCACCGCCTTTCAAGGAATCTGATTGTAGGCCTCAATGGCGGCGTTCACCGCATTGATGACCGCAGTGCTGGAGACGGTGGCGCTGGTACGGGCGTCCACGTCCTCGTTGAGCACCAGAGGCTCGGCGGCGGACAGGCCGCTGTACTGGGCCAGATACTCGGGGTTGTCCACCACGTTGCTGCCGATACCCTTGGTCTCGGACTGCTGGGTGACGGTGATGCCCTCGATGCTGCCGTCGGCGTTGATGCCCACCATGATCACCACGTCGCCGCCGTAGCCCTTGGCGGAGGCAGTGATGGCGGCGCCGGCGCCGTTGTCGGCGGTGTAGACGGCGGACACGCCCTCCACAGTGATGCCCTCCACAGGGCTGAAGCTGTCAGCCTCGGGGAGCACCTCGGCACGGGCGGCGTTCTCCGCGGCGATGGTCGCCTCTTCAATAATAGGAGCGGTCACCTCATTGGTGGCAGCCAGAGCACCGGTCACCACCACGCAGATCAAAGAAAGCACCACGATGGGTTTCCAAATACGATTCCAGTTGTTCATTTCCCGGCACCCTCCTTGTTCTTCTTGACTTTGGCGATGCCCAGGCGGTCCTGACGGGTGAGAACCTCAATGTAGGGGACGGTCAGGTTCATCAGCAGGATGGAGAAGGACACGCCCTCTGCCATGGTGCCCAGGAACCGGATGGCGCAGGTGATGATGCCCAGACCCAGGCCGAAGATCAGCTTGCCCTTGGTGGTGGTGGGCGAGGTCACATAGTCGGTGGCCATGAAGAAGGCGCCCAGCAGCAGGCCGCCGGAGAGCAGCTGATAGATGGGGTCCTCTCCCGCTACCAGGGACAGCACCGCCACGGTGGCCAGATAGGTCACGGGGATGGTGGGGCTGATGACCTTGGTGGCAATGAGGAAGATGCCGCCAATGAGAATGGTGATGGCGCAGGTCTCGCCCAGCACGCCGCCGTGGGTGCCCAGCAGCAGGGTCATGTAGCTCTCAGAGCCCACCTGCCCGGCCACAGCCAGGGGGGTGGCGGAGGCGAAGGCGTCAATGTTGTTCACCGGATGGGGGTAGTTGGACATGGCCCCGGCAAAACCCATGGCCATGGCGATACGGCCCACGATGGCGGGGTTGGCGAAGTTGTAGCCCAGGCCGCCGAAAAGCTGCTTGACCACCACGATGGCGATGAAGGCGCCCACAATGGCCATCCACCAGGGGAGGGTGGCGGGCATATTGAAGGCCAGCAGCATGCCGGTGACCACGGCGGAGAAGTCGCCGGTGGGGTTCTCCCGGTGCATGAGCTTGCAGTAGCCCCACTCAAAGAAGACGCAGGCCACCACGGTCACAGCCACCAGGATCAGGGCGTTGATGCCGAAGATGATCACCGAGGCGATCAGGGTGGGGAGCAGCGCCAGGCACACCCGCTGCATGATCTTCTGGGTGGTGTCGGTGCTGGTGATATGGGGGGCCGCAGTTACGATCAGCTTATTGTTGTCCATCACTTCTTACCTCCATTCTTCATGAGGATCTTTGCCAGGGCAATGGAGGGGGCCAGAGGCCGCTTGGCGGGACAGACGAAGGAGCAGGTGCCGCAGCTCATACACAGGTCCGCGTTGAGCTCCTGGAGCAGCTCCACATCGCCCTTCTCATAGGCCTTGACAATGTCCTTGGCCGCCAGGCCCAGGGGACAGGCGTTGACACACCGGCCGCAGTGGATGCAGTTGGTCTTCTTGGGCAGATGGGCCCACGCCTCGGAAAAGGCCAGAACAGCGTTGTTGTTCTTCAGAATGGGCTGGTCCAGACTGGCCACACAGGTGCCCATCATGGGGCCGCCGTACAGCACCTTGCCCGGCTGGGCGGTGAGGCCGCCGCAGAAGTCCAGCAGCTCCTGGATGGGGGTGCCGATGATGACCTCCACGTTCTTGGGCTCCTTGACGATGTCGCCGTCCACGGTGAGGCGCTTGGTGGTCAGGGGCATGCCGGTCTCTAAGTACTTGCCCACGAAGGCGGTGGAGGTGACGTTCATCACGATCACGCCCACGTCGGAGGGCAGGCCGGGGAAGGGAACCTCCCGGCCGGTGCAGGTCTCAATGAGCACCTTCTCAGCGCCCTGGGGGTAGCGGCAGGGCAGCTGCTTGACCTCGATGCCGGCCACGTCGATGGCGGACTGCATCTTGGCGATGGCGTCGGGCTTATTGCCCTCGATGCCGATGATGCACTTGGGGATGTTCAGATACTTCATCACGGCCTTGATGCCGCTGAGGATGAAGTGGGTGTCCTCCAGCATGCACCGGTGGTCCGAGGTGATATAGGGCTCACACTCGGCGCCGTTGATGAGAAGGGTGTCGATCTCATCCAGGTTCTTGGGGGACAGCTTCACCGCCGTGGGGAAGCCGGCGCCGCCCAGGCCCACCAGACCGCTGGCCCGGACCGCGTCTACGAAGGACTTCATATCCGTCACCTGCGGGGGGGCGATGGAGGGGTCCACCGTCTGCTGGCCGTCAGGGGTGATGACCACGGCCTGCTGGGCCGCGCCGTTGGGCGCGGTAATGGTGGTGATCTCGGTCACCGTACCGGAAACGCCGGAGTGGATGTCGGCGGAGACGAAGCCCCCTGCCTTGCCCACCACGGTGCCCACATACACCTGGTCGCCCTTGGCGACGGCAGGGGCGGCGGGGGCGCCGATGTGCTGTCCCATGGACAGGACGATCTTGGACGGCAGAGGCATCGCCACCGTCTCAAGGTTGGAAGTCCCCTTCTCGTGGGGCACTCCCGCGCCCTGCGCGGAACGTCTGAGAAAATTGCTCATTCAGATTTCAACCTCCCTGTACTGCATTCTTGGGATCACATTTGTTCTCTTTTTCGTCTGGCGGGTGGGGACTCCCTTTTTACCGGGCTTGTCCAGCCGCCTTCTCTCCCTCCCCAAAAGCATAAAATAAAATGGAACTTGCCGCGGAACTGTGCCCACGCACAACAAAACCCGACCGGTCTTTTCCGCTTTGAAAAAGGCGATGAATATGTCTCCGATGGAGATCATCAACGAGGTCATCGACGCAAAACTGCTGGGCCGCGGCGGCGCTTCCTACCCGGCCGGAAAAAAATGGAAACAGCTTTATGAAATTGAAGGAGATCCAAAATATATTGTCTGCAATGCCGACGAAGGCGAACCGGGAACCTTTAAAGATAAGGTTTTGCTGGAAAAAGATCCGCTGAGCATCATCGAAGGTATGGCAATTGCGGGTTATGTTTTTAACTCGCATGATGGTTATATTTATATCCGCGGTGAATACCGTGAGATCCAGAAACTGTTCCAGGCTGCAATTGATAATGCAGTAAAAGCAAACTATCTGGGCGACAATATCATGGGTTCCTACTTCAGCTTCCGCGTACATATTGTTTCGGGTGCTGGTGCTTATATCTGTGGTGAAAACTCCGGTCTGCTCAATTCCATTGAAGCAAAAACCGGTCGTCCTCGTGTAAAACCACCGCATCTGGCAGAGGTTGGTCTCTATTCTCAGCCAACTCTGGTAAACAACGTAGAATCCTTTGCAAGCGTACCTCAAATCATTAATATGGGCGGCAAAGCATTCCAGGAACTGGGCGTAGAAGATTCCGGCGGTACAAAGTTGATCTGTCTGTCCGGTAACGTAAATCGCAGAGGTACTTTCGAAGTGCCGATTGGCGGTGTTACCCTGCGTGATATTATTTTTGACCCTGAATTTGGCGGCGGTATTCCGGATGGTAAAGAGCTTAAATGCTATCATCTGGGTGGTCAGTCCGGCCCAATCGGTTTCCCAGAACAGTTGGATACCCGTTATGACCACACTTCCCTGAAAAAACAGGGACTGAGCATCGGTTCCGGTGCAGTAGTTGTACTGGACGATACTGTATGCATCATTGATTACCTGAAGAAGGTATCGGAATTCTTTATCCATGAAAGCTGTGGTAAATGTGTTCCATGCCGTGAAGGTAACCGTCAGATGTACATGATCCTGCATAAATTTGCAACAGGACTTGCAACAGAAAAAGATTTTGAGCGTCTGGAACGCCTGTCCTTTACTATGGCTACCGCATCTTCC
>ERZ1106929.1761-NODE-1761-length-16870-cov-18.599108_pt1 | contig 16870 bp, 15 predicted proteins | sample MGYA00403662_ERZ1106929 | MGnify/ENA primary metagenome ERZ1106929 (study PRJEB35170, sample SAMEA104062442) | human gut metagenome | biome: human gut; feature: human-associated habitat; material: faeces | place: Denmark | collected 2013-02-20 ... | reverse complement strand
GAATATCAAATAACACTGGATTTTTAAAATTATACATATATGCTCTTTTAAATTTCTTTTGACCTAAATAATTGTTAGATTCAATTTCATCTTCAGCATCTTCATATGTAAAATTTTCTCCAACATGCCAATACACATAATCTTCATAAGATATTTGATCTATTGATACAAAATCAACATGTCTAAATATTACCACATTTTAGAACCATCAATATTTTCTTTTTGAGTCACTCGTATTCTTTATTTGAGCCATCTTCAATTAAAATTTAATTGAGAGATAACACACTCTCAATATTGTATAGATGGAAGTTTTAAAACGCCTTTAATTTATTATAATAATTACTACACATAAATATAATCTAAACTTCTTTTCAATCAATTATATAACATTATATATTAATTTTCATTTCATTTATAAATATAAATAAATTTATCATTATATTTTTTTAACCTTATAATTAGGATTTTTTATTCCACCATCATAAAAATGAGATTTTCGTCTATGATAAACTACTGTATTATCCTCGAATTTTACATCTATATCATTAGTTCCTCGATATGCAATGCAAGTTGCTTTCATTCCACAATTCATTAATCTTGTTTCACCTAAACAAGAATTTTTCTCTAAATTTAATTTTTTAACTTTTAGATTTCTATTTCTAATTCGACCATCTAAAAATTCACCTTTACCTCTATGATAAAGGATTAATCCATCTTCAAATTGAACATCTATATCATTAGCTCTTCTATATGCAATACATGTGGCATTCATTCCACAATTTTGCATTTTCACAGTTCCTTTACAACTTGATTTAGAATAATTTGGATTACGAATAGAACATGTATCAAAAGAATTTTTAGATTTATGCTGTACAATTGTTCCATCTTCAAATTGAACATCTATATCATTAGAATCCCTATAAACAATACATGTAGCCTTCATACCACAATTCATTAATTTGGTCTCACCTAAAATATAGTTTAAACTTTTCTTTTTAATATCATTTAAAAAATCATTTGATAAAATTATATTATCATTTATTCCTAACATATTTAATAATTCATTAATATAATATTCTAATTCTTTGTAGTATTCAATTTTATTACTATGAGAATTACATTTCATCAAAAAATTAATATGCTTTGATGATTCATGAATTTTACATCCAGCTTCAATAAAAGAATATAATTTTATAATTTCATTACTATGACATACTAAATTATATTTCAATTTAGATAATTCAGTCTCACTTTCATGCCATGGATAACCATCATATTCAATACCAAATTTTTTTGATGGTATCCATATATCTATTTCTAAATTAAAATTTGTTTTAGTATTTTTTAACCAATCAGGCCTAAAGCATATTTTTACATCATTAAAATAATGCTTTAAACATTCAAAAATTATTCTTTGAGGTAACGATAAAGCAGTAAAATTTGGATTACCTATTTCACCTCTTATAAATTCAGCTTTATTTTTATGTTCAACAATAGTTCCATCTTCAAATTGAATGTCTATATCTCTTGCATTACGATAAGCAATGCAGATGGCTTGTTGTCCATTATTCATTACTACACTCTTATTTAAAATTTTACTTTTAACTTGGTTAGAATATACCATAGCATTTAGAGCATTATGATTAATATTAGGATTACCAACCCTACCATTAATAAACTCATATCTAATTCTATGCTCTACAATTGTTCCATCTTCAAACTGAATATCTATATCTTTAGCTTTACGATAAGCAATACAGGTGGCTTTCATACCACATTTTTGTTCAATAGTAATTCCTAAACAAGATTTATTGTTAAAACTTGGATTATTAATTTTACCCCTTTTAAATAAAATTTTCCGCCTTTTATAAACAATTACTCCATCTTCAAATTGAACATCTATATCACTCGAGTTCCTATAAGCAATACAGGTGGCTTTCATGCCACATTTTTGCATAATTGTTTCGCCAAGGCATGAGGATTTTTCTATACGTTTTTCTATTATTTTATTCATTTTTTCTAATGATATCTTAACTGGTAAATTAGGATTATTAATAAAACCACGTACAAAATCAGTTTTCCTTCTATGCTCAACAATAGTTCCATCTTCAAACTGAACATCTATATCTTTGCAATTATTATATTTAATACATACTGATTCCATGCCACATTTTTGTTTAAAACTTTGGTTTAAACATGATGCTTTATCTATTAATCTTTGCCCTTTTAAAGCTAAATTGGGATTTTGAATACTACCTTCTAAAAAAGAAGTTTTTGTTCGATGCTTAATAATAATTCCATCTTCAAATTTTATATCTATATCTTTATTGTTTCGATATAATATGCAGGTAGCTTTCATACCACATTTTTGCATAACAGTAACACCAATACAACTAGCAGGATTAAAATTAGGATTACTTATACTTCCTTGAATAAAACAATCTTTTGTTTTATGATAAACAACTGTACCATCCTCAAATTTAACATCAATATCTCTTGCATTATTATAATTAATACATGTAGCAAATTGACCATTTTTCATAATGATAGATTTATTTAATATCTCATCTCGCTTAGCCATAGAGTATTTTTTCCCATTAATTGCCGCAATGTTTATATTTGGATTAGCAATGCCACCATTTATAAAATGAATTTTTGTTTTATGATAAACAACTGTACCATCTTCAAATTTAATATCAATATCCTTATTCCCCCTATAAGCAATACATGTAGCGTTCATTCCACAATGTTGCATAACTTTTTTCCCAATTATATCATCATTAAATTTTGGCATGTAATCACCAACTTCCATCTAAAATTGTACCATATAAAGTCTAAAAAGTAAAAAACACCTCTTAAAAAAGAGATGTCAATTAAAACAATGATTGCTTCTTATATCCTTCTTGAATTTCTTTTTCATCAAATTCAATCCAAGAACCTGTTTTATTTAATATTGTTATTTTCTTAGGAATATCAAATAACACTGGATTTTTAAAATTATACATATATGCTCTTTTAAATTTATTTTGACCTAAATAATTGTTAGATTCAATTTCATATTCAGCATCTTCATATGTGAAATTTTCCCCAAAATGCCAATACACATAATCTTCATAAGATATTTGATCTATTGATATAAAATCAACATATCCATAAATACGATTTGTTTTACTTTTTATTAGTGCAATTTTCCCTCTTTTATTAGTAGGATGAAGCCTTACATCACATGGTCTTACGCCTTTTAATATAACTAATAGGTATTCTTCATACATTGATAAAACATACATTTATATCTTAACATCAATTCAATCTTTTTATATTTTCTTTACTTTTTGCATTTCTTCAAAAATTGTTTTTGGAAGCTCATACTCTAATTCAAAATCTATTGTTATAGGTTTATTTCCATCATAATAAATAGGTCTTACTTTACCAACATATATAAAATACATATTTTCTTTTTTATCTTTTCTAACAAAAAGATGCAGTGGTTTCGTTCCCTTAGTAAAAATAATACCTTCCTTACTATCTTGTATCGTCCCATTTGGTGATTGCCAATGAAAAATCCTATTAGATTTAAAATAATTATCATAATTTAAAGTTTCTTCCATTCTTATATCAGATGCTATATTATAATCAAAAAGTTTATAAACATTTTCACCATCACATCTATCGGGTGTAGCCGTTAAACCCAACATAAATTTTGGCTTAAAATAATTCATAATCCTTTGATATGATTGACTAGTCGCCCTATGACATTCGTTCGTATGCAAAACATATAAAGAATAAGCTTATATGATATTAAAACTCAATCATAAATAAAACTCTTAAATATTTTCACTTTAATATGAATTTAAATTTAAGAGTTTTATTATATTTTTATTTAATTACTTTGAAATTCTAGAATAGATAAAGGAACATCATATATGACACCTAAAGTATTACCGTCTGAGTCAATCATTTCAAGATATGCTAAATCATCATATAACTCAACAACAATTCCTTCAGTTCCAACCTTATAATCATCAAATTCTTCTGTCAAAATAACTTTATCATACAATTTCATATTATTTTTCCCCTTTCTTATCAGGATAAGCAGTTATAATTCTATAAGTCAATTTCCCGTGATCTTTTTGTATAGAAACAGCAATATTAACTTCGTAATATTTACCAGAAATAGATTTTATTTTCTCATGAAATTCCAAAACATGTCCATGTGCAGTATCACGTTCTTTTATAGGTATTTTGCCATCAATTGCCAAATAAATAGCATTAAAAAATTGTTTTGGATTATCTTTTGAATATCCCAAATAATCAATAAAAAATTTTGCCTTAGAACCACCTACAGGATGGTTTTTATTTAACAAATAAGTTTCAATTTTAATTTTACTTTCAGCGTAACTTAATTCATTAGAATTAAAAGATAGTTTTGATTCAAGCTCTTTAACTTTAGCATCATGTTCAGAATTAAAAATTGAAAGTTGTGGTGAACCACTCGTACCTGAAACGCCACCTATTTTTTTAATTCTTCCCATTATAAAACCCTCCTAATACCTTATTTCTTTCCATTAAAATATTATTTGGAATTATAATTTCAATACCTTTATTAATAGCACTTGAAAATAAATCACGAACTTTTTCATCATATAATGATACACTATAAACAATAATACTTGTTAGCTTTGTTAATTTATTTATTGTTATTGATATAGCTTTTTTTAACATATCAAGCTGTTCGTTAGTTTTTAATGCTCCTTTTAAAGAGAATACAACAACATTGCATTCTTCAAGTCCATCTAGCATATATTCAAATGAATTTTCATTTGAATATGTAATTAATGGATATACAAGTTTGTTAAATTCTTGTACTAGAAACAAAGAAACTATTCTAGAACGTTGTAAATTAAATAAATTAAGCCAAAATGGAGCATCTCCAATTTGACTATAGTCAGGTGAAATAAAATATTTAACATTTTTAAATCGCTCTCTATATTGTTCGATAAGCTTTGAATCATTATAATAGATAGCATTCCACAATCCATTTTTCCCATCAAATTTAATATCATCTTCAAAAAAGCAAACTGCAGTATTTGATGTTTTATTGTATTCAGAAGGTTGTGAATATAATGCTAAATAATCTATTTTTGCATTTACTGGAGAAGAAAAATGAATACTATCATATTTTCCAACAGTATAAGTTGTATTTAAATATTTTAAATAGTGAAGGTTTAATCTGTCTTTTAAATCTGTTTTATTCTTTCCTTCTTTAAATAAAATAAGATTTTTTTCTTCAATGTTATCCTTAATCTTCATAATTATCGTTCTCCTTCTATTAGATTTTTGTTGTAAATCAATTTACAACGCAATATTAGCATAAAATTTTCTAATAAAAGGAAAAGTAACTATTTTAGTTACCAATTTCAAACAAAGTAACTATTTTAGTTACTAGAATTTATAGTCATCTGGAAATAATTGACGTTCTTCATGATTATATTCTTCATACATTAATTTATATTCATTATGTTTTTTTGAATTAATTGCAAATTCAATTGCACTTATAATCAAGGCCAAAATTGAAGAAATTGTTGTATACCAATAAGCATGATTTATAGCAAATATTGTAGTAGAAAATACATTTGTAATAGCAATTAAGATTAAATATATTAATGATGCAAAATAACTTTTAATTTCATTTTGATAAATTCTCTTTTTAAATTTTTTAGGTATAAATGCAAAATAACAAATTAATCCAATCATAACTGAAATAAATGTTACTATAATATACATCAAAACAGCACTATATTCATTAAATTCATTAGGAATTGTTTTAAAAGTAACAATAAGACAAGGAACAAAAATCAAAATAAGAGATAACCATCTTAAAATTTGCAATGTAGATTGTTTATTATTTTTCTCATTTTTCATTTCATAATAAATATCATCTAAATAATTTATTACATATGTTTTTTCAACGCCAAAAGATGATTTCATATCATAATAGATATAAAATGGAATAACTAATGCTAAAAGTGAGTAAAAAGCTGAAAACTTAGCAATAAAATAAACAATAATCATCAATACAAAACATATAATCAAAATTTGTGATATCATCTCCGATGGCCTTTCAAAGCTCGGATTTAATAATTTAATTTTAACCTGCTGTTGAGCCATTATAGGATGATATTTAGGATTTTTTAATACCTCTAATCCTTTTTTCTCCTTTTCATCATAGTATAAATCATTAACTGTAACACCTAATATTTCTGCTGCTTTATAAATATCCTCTTCATTATATGACGAACCTGCACATTTACTCTTTTTATAATACTCTTGTTTTGTCATTCCCATTTTTTCTTGAAATTCAGTACGAAACATATTTCTTTCATCAATTAAATTTTCAATATTAGCACTAATTATTTCTTGACGACTTCTATTTTCTAAATATTTATTTCCATTGGTTTTCATTAAAACTTCTCACATCCATTACATCATAAATATTTTTTATCATTTAGCGAACCTACGATATATTTTCCTTTAACCCAAATATATTGTCTATACATATCAATTCCATTAATTATATAGAAATTGCATCAGATTCATATACTATAAGGTCCATATTTAAACCAAATAATCCTGAAGCTGATGCAACAATGGTTTCTATTTTCATATTTAAATTAAAAACGATATATAATTTTTGCCCATTTAATTTTTCTAAATCAAATGCTAAAAGCGTTAAAAACGCCTTTAATTTATTATAATAATTACTACTCATAAGTATAATCTAAACTTCTTAATTATATAACATTATGTGCTGATTTTCATCTCATTTATAAATACAAATAAATTTATCATTATATTTTTTAAACGGAATATGAAATCTTAGAATACTACTTTGGTTCGATTTAATTTAATATTAATTTATTACATTTTTTATACAGGCTATCTTTAACCTAAAGTTTTTCTATAATACTCAAAAAAGATATTATATTCAAATTTTCAGCCAAAGAACAATCCACATCATATTTAATATTTGTTACACCATTTGGTGCATCTAATTCAATCTTAGGTAAATTTTGAGAGTTATATATTTTGAAATCATTAATTGCCTTTTCAAACGAAAACCTTAGACCAACATTTTCTACGCCAACATTACATCTCTTCATCAATTTTTGAAGAGCAAAAATACTGTCAGGATTTGAATATTTCGAAAGAACATCTTGAAACAAATCGTATAATGAAATACCTTCTTTTGACTGTTCAAGCATCACAGAAGCAACATAAACATTTATGTCATTTCTATAAATTTGATTATGATTAAATCTATGAATTCTTTTTTCAGATACTGTTGTTTTAATTTCTATTCTATTAAATTGATCAATTTCTATATCATGTTTAGAGTAAAAATTTTGATGATATTTTTCAACTATTTTCTTATATCCAGAATCATGTAAATATTTAATAGTAAATAATTCGCCAAAAACACCAACTTGTAATGCAAATAAGTCCGCATCAGGCGTAGTACGAAAGTAATCTTCAAGGGAAACAACCAAGGCTGACAACTCACTACCAGAAATAGGGTCATCTATTTTTTTAAATATATATTCATATATGATTTGAAATTGCCCAATTGAATACATATCACTTTTGTTTGAACTTATTATATGAAAAAAATAATCTTTGTTATTCAAATGTAAAATTGTATCCATCTGAACAATTAAATTATCTGTTGAAAATGTAGTTGTTATAGTTTTTTTAAAAGAATTTTTTATTAAAACTGTATGATTTCCTTGTTCATCAATACAAGGAATAACAATACTATTTACAACATCATTTTCAGATAGGTTAGAAATATATTTAAACTGTTTCATAATAATTATCTCCTGTAACATACTTGACATTAAACGCTGTTATTGGATTATTCAATGCTATTAGCGGAATAATATTAGATTTTTTTAATTTATCAATATAAACCGGATGCAATTGAATATGCAATACTTTTTCTAGATCGGGTAAGGATTTATCACCGGGATATAAAGTTCCATTATCATAACTTTGTGGTAACTCTTTAATCGCTTTTACTCCCGTTATTGTAGAACGATATTCACCGGTTTTATATCTCATTAAAACAACCGAAATTTTATCTTCGTACTCACCATTTTTTATCTGACTTAATATTTTTTCAAATGACTTTGGACCAAATTTACTTCCCCTTGGAAACTCATACTTTGATAAAAATTCATCATAGAAATCTGTGTATCTCAGATTTATTATAAAATGATGTTGAATTGAACTATTACCATAACTACGATCTTCACCCAAGTTTTTATATTTCAAATATAATTTTTCATATAATAATTTATTATTTAAGATTTGCTCTGGTGTCAATGCTATAGATTTATCATATTCATAACCTGGATTAACTCTTTCTATTTGAATTGTTTTACTAACTGTGTTTCGAGTTAATCTTAATTTATCATTTTTTAAAGTGAAAACTCTTGGAAATTTTTTTATATCAGTTTTAGTTAATAAAAATGCATTAATTGATGTCCACATATCATTTTCATTTTCCACAGTATCAATAAACTTTTCTTTAAGTTCCTTTGTCATATAAACTCTGCATAAATCAAAATATGATTGTTTATAACCAAACCATCTTGCCCTTTGATAAAGAGTATCAATTTGTGTAATTTTTGAATCCCTATACATATAGGTAACGTTCAAATTTTTTATTGTTAATCCTCTTCCAAGCATATTTCCACCAACATAAATTTTGTATTTACTTTTATCATTTTTTTCGTCTTCAATACTTTGTTTTCCATTTTCAGAAACATTAAACTCGAAAATATTTATTTGTGACAAAGCATAATCTAAATACTTTTCTGTTTCAGTTTTAAAATTGGAATAATCACTAAAATAGTTTACAGAACCTTTCCCAGATTCATAAATATCATTTAAAATGCTATTATAAGCAATATTCATTGGATTCTTTAAAATTTTATAAACATAATCAAAATAATCCCTTATTTTTTCAACAACCATTGATTGAACTTTTGTCAATGATGATGGATGAACTAACATTGAAAAAGGTCTATTATCACCGCGATATTTACTAACCATTAATGAAAAAATGAAAAAATATAAAGCCTTTTTAAATGATTCTGGAGTTGAACAATCGAATGAATCACCATCACGAATTTCAACGACATGAGGGTTATTATATGTATCATGGAATGAATTACCCCCAGTATATCCATAACCAGGTTCAACTAGAACACAATAATCTGGGCTTAATTCATCAATAGTTGATATTAAAAAATTAGCTTGTGGAGTAGCTGTTACTGACAAAAAAGTACAAATATTAACATTATTAATAATATCAGTCAAAACATCATGTGTACGACCTGCTTTAGAATTTTTACTTTTTGATTTTGGAGCACCAGGAGAACATTCATCGCCTTCATCATCAACAATAATTGAAGGATAATCACGTAATATTTCAGAATATTTCTCTACAATTCCGAGATTTGCATTTTCGGATATATTTTTTAAGGCAACTAAAATAACTTTATATCCATTTTTTAATAAAGTTAGAGGATCTTCGTGATTTTTATCTGCAATATCAATAACTTTGACATTCTCATTATTTATAAATTCAGATGAAATTCTAATATAGTTTTGATCTTTTAATTTTGTTTTGGTTCCACCAATTACATAAGCAAGATTATAACCATTATCAAATGCCAAAGCTAATGAACTAATAAAAAAAGCTGTTTTTCCACTTTGAACTTTACCTAAACATAAAACTTTATAAGTCCTTTTACTTTCAATATATGGATCTACCATATATTGAAGTACTTTATAAGCATTTGAAAAAATATGAGCTACACTAGTTTCATTTGTATTAGGATCTTCTAACATATGAGCTTTCAGCCTTAAGATACAATCACCATCAATTTTAGGATTCTTCAATACATCTGAAATTGTATCAGGAATAATTTGAATAAACTCTGTACTAGCCACACAGATACAACTCCTTTACTTAACGTTTTTAATAATTTGATTTATTTGATTAAATAGTATGCCTGATTTATCTAAAGTACATCCGATTCTAACGCTTGATAATTGTGCTAAAGCAAGTGTAATAGCAAAACTTACTATTAAATCTTTACATTCTTTTTTAGAATACTCCGCAAAATATTCAGAAGTACCATTTATAATAATATAGTATCCGTTATTATCATCTTTTTTTTGTAAACTAAACCATTCAAGATTAGGATCATCATTTTTTACTTGAACATCAAAAGAATAATCAACGCTTTCCCACGATATATTAACAATATTAGCCGTTACATTTTCTGAAGATTCAATAATTACATTAGGTTGATCTGGAATGAATGGTTTAATCTGTGTTTTTTTTACACTACTTAAATGGCTATATTTGTCTTTTAATTTTTCAGTTGTTTTTACAGCATCAGTTTGATTAACAACCGGTTTTGCAGGAGTATCTTTTCTTAAAGTACCTGCAATTGAAGTCATTTCCCTTATTTCTTTATTAGCCTTTAATGATAATATAAATGCCTTTTCAAGTCCATCGTCCCAAATAAATTCATCTTTATTAAATGATATTTTCCATTTTTTATCATCAAGCATAATTGAACCAACTATTCTTTGATATTGAAAACTGTTTGATTTGCCAAATATTTCACTTGGTCTATAATTTAATTTAATACCTCTACCATACTGAGAAAGCGTGAAACCAGCATCATCTGTACTAGCCGTTTTTAATATACCTATCCAACCACTATAATTATATACTTCATCATTGAACTCAAAAGAGTCTTCAAAATATGACAAATATTCACTATTTTTATCTAAATTTATTCTCAATTCAGGATCAGTAGAGATAATTGGAATACCATTTAAAAATATTTCTAAATCTCCAGATTCAAGGTCATTCGAATAAATTAATGCTAATTTTTTTCGCAAATTTTTATCAATTGAATTTGTTAATTGCTTTTGTAGTTTTTTTATAGTTATTTTAGTATAATGCTCATTTTCTTGAACATCAGAAATTTGATTATCAATTTCTGTTGGATTTGTTTTTTTCCATTCAGAGACATCAATAACTGAATAATATTTTTCTTTAGACCCTAACTGCGTTGATTCAATTGAATACCAATCTCCTAAATAAGCAGCAGCAATTTTTAAACCCATTCCATATTGAGATCTACTATTATCACTATAATAAGCAGCCGGGGAATTCAATTTTAAAGCTCTCCTAAAATCATCTCTATTCATTCCATATGCTTTATCTTCAATTACAATTTCAGTACTTGTCCATTTAATAATAATTTTATTAACAGAGTTTTTAGTAACCTTACTCAATTCTTCTTTATGATCAGAAAAACTTTGTGTAGAGTTATCAATAAACTCTGCAAACACTCTTTCAAGTTTTTGAGGCATTCTTTGATAAGTTGCAATTATTCCTGAACCAACACTAACGTCTTCTCTTTCAATTCTATTCATTTTTAATTTCCTCCTCTGCTACTTTTGTTTCTATATACCCCACAAATCTTTTAAAAACTTGATAAATAACTTCAACGTTTACAGCATTCCCCAATTGTTTATATGCATTAAATGCACTTTCATTTGAAAAATCATAAGTGTCAGGGAAACTTTGTATCTTTGCAGTTTCCTTAATAGTTAAATATCTTTTATATTTACCAATAATTGGTACATGAACCATAGCCACCAATGTAGGAGCTTCAGTAGGCTGTTTTACACGAATACCTGATGGTCTAAATTGGATTATACCATCCCATATACTTTTATTGTTAGGTCCGCATTGCCATTCAAATTTCTTTTCTGTATGATTTAATTCTTTTAAATCATTCCATTTATGCATCCATCCATCAATAAATTTCTTGTTATATTTATATAACAACCTATTCTTTTCAATGAATTCTATCTTCCAATCTTGATAATTTAATTTGCTGTCATGAAGATCATAGTTTTCGCCAAACTCAAAAGCCCAAATTGGGAATCCAATTACTCCTTTGAATTCTTTCTTTACATATTTATTTTGAGGGGTATTTTTAACATTTTTAGATTTTTTTTGAGTTTCATCATTTTTGTCATTTTTTACAACAGACGGAATAAATTTAATTCCATTAATAAATTCATCCCAACAATTTAAAACATACTCTTCATGCTTAGAAATACTATATTTAGCCTTGTCTTCATCTGATAATTCAGTTTCTAAAATGTCATAAATACTTGTAGTATTCGATTTTCTTCTTGGAACTTCAAATTCTATCGGACCAGAATATATATCATTTCTAACAGCTACAATTATTGCACGATCACGGATTTGAGGAATTCCAAAATCCTTAGGTCCAACAACGATAGGTGTTTCAATAACATTATAATTTGCATCTTTTAATTCTGACCTTATAGTATTCCAAGTGACGCCATTATCATGAGTGATTAAATTTCTTACATTTTCTAAAATTAAAAACTTCGGCTGATCAGTAATATTTTCTTTTTTTATCAATCTAGTTATTTCTTTAAATAAAGTTCCTCTTGGATCACCAAAACCCAATTGCATTCCAGCTTTAGAAAACGTTTGACATGGAAAGCCACCACAAGCAACATCATAATATTCTAATATTTCCTCTTGTTTAATTTGCCTAATATCACCAGATACAGTTATACCAAAATGTTTTTCATAAGTTTTTTTTGCTTCCTCATTTATTTCAGAAGCTAATATACATTGCGCTTCACCTTCTGAAAATTTATCCATTGCACAATGAAATCCACCGATTCCCGAAAATAAATCGATGAATTTAAAATCTTTTTCCAATACCATACAAAATTACTCCACATAATTATAATTAATATAATCCCTAATTAACAAATTAAAATGACTCTCATCACATAGCCAAATGTCTTGATCAAATTCATGAGACAAAATATAACCCCTATCATAACAATTTTTAATAGTTTCTTGATAAATATAACAAGATCTATTAGTTGAATGATTTGTATATAGATACGAATTCCAAACGACCAAAATAAATTTATCTTGATATTTTGTTATACCACATAACATGTGTGTTCGTATTCTATTTGTAGTAATCAAACCATCTGTTATTTTACCTATTTGAATTCTTTTTATCGAAACATTATCTTTCCAGCCACCATTGGATATATTTTTTAAGATGTAATGAAGTTCAAATTTTCTTACACCATCATTTAATTTTATAATACTTTTCCCATTTTCATTTTTAATGTCAGAAATTCCAAACTCTGACTTTAACATAAAAGAATTGAAGATATCTTGTAATTGTTTACCATTTAGTTTTTCAATTAAACAACTTGATTCAGACATATTATTCCTCCTCCATAAATTCTTTTATAGATGTATATTTTCTTATAATCTTACATATAGCCTCGCCAAATTGAACACATTGATATTCAGAAAATTTAACATCTCTATGTAATTCATCTACAGTCTTAGGTTTATACTTTAACATATACGCCAACTGATTATTTTTAAAAACTTCATAAGGCTTAATGTTTAACATTTTGTAAGTTCTTGTTCTGAATTCGATCAACTCATCTTCTAATCCTGGTTTATATTCATCAAATGAATCTTCCATGTTTATAATAACATTAGAAGTTACAGATAAGTCAAAAATATCATTATACGAAAACTTTTGATTATTTTTTAATGATTTAATAACAAACGGTATTGCAAAATTATAATAATATAAATCACTCTTAACATAGTTACCATAAGAGTATGTTGAATAATTTTTTTTAAATTTGTCATATGATGGAATCAATATTTCAGCATAAACATATTCAAAAAGATCAAACAAAGTTTTTTTCCCGATATTTATAACTAAATTAGAATTAAGAAAATTTAAAGTGCCAATATCATTCTGTCCTATCAAAAATTTAAGTTCTTCGTTATTTGAATTGATTTCAGATAGGGATACACTAGAAATCTTATCAAATAATGTTTCAGAAGACATTAATTTATAGATTAAAGAAATAATAGCAATAGTTATAAGATCTCCATTTTTTGCTAATCCAAGTTTAGTAGATCCATATTTTTCTTCCTTTTTAAGTTTTTTTACCCAGTTATTAAATCCAACTTTAATATGCTGTAATGATATAAAAAATTTAGAATTATAATTTGACTTAAAAAGTTTATTATATATCTTTTCATTCTCTAGTAATTTAGACTTGCTATTTTTGGCAGCGCCAGGCATTTGATAAACTGATGAATATAACATTTGTGCAACTTGATCATTAGCAGCATTTTGCCATGGTTGAGAATAAATGTCTTTTGGTATTTTTTCACCACGTTTTATTTGAAGAAACATACCAGCTTGTTCAAATTGTATTTTCAGCAATCTCTGCTCTTTTCTATTAGCAATAAGATCTTTTGCCTTGATTGGTTTTTGAGTATTAGAAGCTTCCGCAACTTTTGATAAAAAATCAACCTTATCACACAATTCAGAATACTTGTTTTTAATCACTTTACACATAACAGAAAAATCATTATCAAATGAATTTCTGCCTATCAAATTGGTTGTTTGACCACCATTTACAATAGAAAAATTATATAATGTTAATAAATCTCCATCAATTTTATAATCATCGCATGTTACAATTATACCATTATTATAATAACAAAAATTATCAGGTTCTTTCATAATAGTTTGTATAATTTGAGAATCAATTTTTGCAGATTTTACATAATAACGTAAATTACTCGCAAACAAGCCATGCGTACTATATAAATAATAATTTTTTTGCAAGGATTTAGCAGAAATAAAACCTAAAAATGAATGTTCATTTCCAAAATAACATACAGAACAATTATCAAACAATTTGAACTCACCCACTGCAACAGAATCTTTAGGTGACTCAACATCAGAAACCTCTTCTAAAATATCATCTTCAAATAAAATTTGAATACGAATTAAATCATTTTTTACTTTATATTCATTTGCTAAACTTTGATACCACAATTTTTTTTCTATATCAACCGGATAGTTACATAATACAACAATATTATATGTTGTTTTATTATCTACATCAAATTCATCAAACTTGCTTAAAACTTTTTCATTTTTTGAATTTATATTTCTACAAATAACATTTGCAACAACTTCATTTACTTTTTTTAAAAAATCTGGATATATTTTTGAAAAATCAATTTTTGTAAGATTCATCATTATTGTTGCCGGCAGAACTGTAATAAAATCAATGCTGTTTTCTTCATAAAAATTATAATTAATAGAAATAATATCTGCAATATCACCATTTAAAAAACAAAACTGATTGTTCATCTCATCTAATTTTGTAACATCAGCATTATAATAATGATAAAACATATATAACGCAGCAGTTTTTACTGTTTCTAACGAATCTTCGTGAATAAAATCATTTTCTTCTTCTTTGTAAATTTCTACTATTTTATTCAAATAAGCCATAATACCTCCACCTATAAGCACTTGATGCCACAACTTATTAAATAATTATAAATATCATCATAATATTTTTTAAAACGAGTAGGATCTTCTTCTTTTTCTACACCTTCAGGAACAAAAATTATCATTCCTTGACGTGCTCTAGTTAATAATACACGATATGCATTTAACAAATACCTTTTTTGATCTTCTTTTTTTCTATGATTCCATTTAGTTCCTTTAAACGAATAAAAATCCCAAGTATCATTATCTCTTCTTAAATCTGCATCCCAACATACAACTGCCCAGTCAATTTCAAGACCTTGAACTTTAAATTCACTTGCAACAACCTCCATCATATTAGAAGATCTAAGATCATCAGCAGGTGCTAAAAACCAATTTTTAACATCAATATCAGTAGGAACGTAAATACCTTCAGGTTTAAGTCTTTGTGCAGAACTACAAGCTAATACTCCACATCGTTGAGATCCTCTAACTTGATTGCGTGCCCATTTTTTTGCCTTCTTAATATCTCTCGTAATATACACCGGATATTTTTCAAACATCTTGTTTAAGATATCTTGAGCCTTATCGCTTTCATTATTAAGTAAAAAATCAACAAACAAACTTTGTTTATCAGTTCTAAACGAACGAATAGAAGTTTTTAAATGTAAAGAATTATTTTTAACAGCATTTTCAAATGATTCAATCATATTTTTATCAATATTTTTGTCTTCAATTTGTTCAAAAATATCTGGGCTATAAAATATATCCCAATTGGGGAAATCTTGAATAACTGTTCTAAACCATTCATTAATTCCAACTTCTCCGTTATAAATATCTTGTCCCAAGCCAACAAGACAAATTACAACAGACCAGTCAGAATGACGATTCATAACATCAATTAAAAAATGTGGTTCGCTAACTTCCAATGTTGTTTTCATTTTCTTTGAAGTCCAATCTTTAAGTTTTTCTTTATTCCAAACTCGTTGTGCTTCATCAAAAATAAGTACTTTTTCTGGTGGGGCAGAACATGTATTCATATAATATTTTCTAAACTCAAAACTTCCTTGAATTAAAGTTTTAACAGCCGTTCTGCTATTATTTAACGAACATGATTCATCTTTTGATGCTTTAACGAGTGCTTCTCTTAGCACTTCTACTAATGGTCCATTCCCTGACAAATATACGCTTAAATTATCTTTACCTTTAGCAAGATTTTTTGTAACAATATCCAATCCAACTAAAGTTTTACCTGCACCAGGAACTCCGGTTACAAAACACAATACTTTTTTGTAGTTTTCCCTTGCATAATCAATAACCATATCTATAGTGATTATTCCCGATTTTTTGAGCCAGTATTTTGCTTAAAGTGAGCAATCAATATT
>ERZ1106929.1749-NODE-1749-length-16946-cov-3.829258_pt1 | contig 16946 bp, 11 predicted proteins | sample MGYA00403662_ERZ1106929 | MGnify/ENA primary metagenome ERZ1106929 (study PRJEB35170, sample SAMEA104062442) | human gut metagenome | biome: human gut; feature: human-associated habitat; material: faeces | place: Denmark | collected 2013-02-20 ... | reverse complement strand
AAATTTATTTTTTCTTCCGTGATGAATATGGAACAATGCCGGAAGAACTAAAGTTCCACAGGGGCAGTGTCCCGGAGTGTGAGGAGGCACTGGCAGAAATGCTTTCTACCACCGAGGGGATTGATAAGATCCTGGGCCATATGGACCAGGCAATCGACAAATTGGACCGGGGCGAGGCCAGACCAAGGATCCGGCTGATCTACCGTCCAAAGGATATACGGACATCGGTGGAAGAACTAAAGCGGATACAGGTTAAATTTCCGCCTGCAGAAAAACTGGACATCCCAAAGGAGACGTTTATCACCCAGGATGAGATAGACCATCGGCTTGGCAGGGGAAGCGGAGTTTCCGAAGGACTGTTCCGCATTTATGAATTTTTTCAGCAGAATGCGGATAAAAAGGAACAGATAAAATTTCTGAAAAGCGAGTATGGAATGGGCGGCTCTTCACCGGGGCTTGTAGGGGCATGGCACAGTTATGAAGATCATGATGGCAAGGGAATCCACCTGCGGAAAGGGAATATTCTGGAACCGACAGCGGAGATCCTGATTTCCTGGCCGAAGGTGGCAGAGCGTATCCGGAAACTGATGGAGACAGACCGCTATCTGACAGAAGAAACAAAGGCGGCTTATCAGGACTGGGTAAAAGAAAAAGAACAGAAACTGCTGGAAAAGGCGCAAAGAGAACTGCAGAAAACAAAACTTCCAGTAGTCGCATTGGAGAATACAGAGGATCATTCCGATTACAGCATAGGCTTTTTCACTTACCATTACCAGGATGGAAGGGAGGGCGTCCGCTACCGCCTTGTGACCATTGGGGAAAACGGAAAGCTGGAACCCTATCTGGAAAACGGGAGCTTCTTTATCAATGAGAGTGCAGCCAGGGAATATATAAACGCCCACAAAAATGAATTTCAGCTCGTTCCTTATGAGGAACTGGTAGTTGGGGCGGCACAGCAGATGCAGGACCAGGAGCAGCCCCCAGAGCCGGAGATGAGAGGACCAAAAGCGAAAATATCCGAAGAAACAGGGATTTCCCAAGAGGCAGTAGAAGCAGAGCAAGCAGAACCGGAAGGACCACGGGAAAGGGAGCCGCTGTTGCCGGATATGGAACCAGAACCTGAGCTGGATGCCACCCGGAAGGAAGAACAGCCTAAGGCGGAGATCCTACGGGGAGTAAACTTCCATATCACAGACGATGCGCTTGGAAAGGGAAGTGCAAGGGAGAAATATGAGCAGAATGTAGCAGCAATCCAAACCCTGCAGAAGATTGAAAGTGAAGACCGCACCGCCACCAAAGAAGAACAGGAAATTTTAGCCCGGTACGTGGGCTGGGGTGGGCTTCCGGAAGCTTTTGACGAACAGAACAGTGCATGGCATGACCGATACGTGCAGCTAAAGGGATTACTAACTGCAGAGGAGTATGCCTCCGCCAGGGAATCTACCCTAAATGCCCACTATACTTCCCCGGAGATTATCCGCACCATGTATGAGACACTTCATCGGATGGGATATGAAAAAGGGAATCTCTTAGAGCCCTCCATGGGAACCGGAAACTTCTTCGGGATGCTGCCGCCAAAGATGCAGGCGAGCCGTCTGTACGGAGTGGAATTAGACAGCCTGACAGGAAGGATCGCAAAACAGCTTTATCCCCAGGCAAAGATCCAGGTGACCGGTTTTGAGAAAACCAGTTATCCCAATGATTTTTTTGACGTGGTGGTGGGGAATGTTCCCTTTGGCCAATACAAAGTGTCCGATAAGCCTTATGATAAGCACAATTTTATGATCCATGATTACTTCCTGGCGAAGTCACTGGACAAGCTCCGGGCAGGCGGCATCCTTGCCGTTGTGACCTCTAAGGGAACCATGGATAAAAAGAATCCCGGAGTACGGAAATACCTGGCACAGCGGGCGGAACTTTTGGGGGCAGTACGCCTCCCCAATACGGCATTTAAGGAAAATGCGGGAACGGAAGTGACGTCAGATATTTTGTTCTTTAAAAAGCGTGACCGTGTCATGGATATCGAGCCGGACTGGGTACATCTGGGGGAAAATGCAGACGGCATTACCATGAACCAGTATTTTATCGACCACCCGGAAATGATAGCCGGAAAGATGGAACTGGTATCCGGTCCCTATGGAATGGAGGCTACCTGCAGCCTGGTGGAGGGAAAGCCGTTCTTTGAACAGTTACGTGAAGCTATGGGGAAGATTGACGGAAGGATCGAAGCCTCTGGTTTGGATGAACTGGAAGATGATACAGACCTAAAGGCCATCCCGGCTGATCCGGAAGTGAAAAATTACAGCTATACGGTGGTGGAAGGGGAAGTCTATTACCGGGAAGATTCTGTGATGAAGCCCGTGGAACTTTCAGAAAAAATGAAAGACCGCATCCGGGGAATGGTAGCTTTGAGGGAACTTACCAATGAACTGATTGCCTATCAGTTGGAAGAATATACAGAGACGGAAATTAAAGAAAAACAGGAGGAACTTTCCAGAAGTTATGATGCTTTTACAAAAGAGTTTGGGCTGATCAATTCCCAGACCAACCGGAGGGTGTTTAACCAGGACTCCAGTTACTGCCTGCTCTGTTCCCTGGAAATCTTAAATGAGGATGGAACCCTTAAGAAAAAAGCGGATATGTTTACAAAACGTACCATCAAAAAGCAGGAGCCGGTGACTTCTGTGGATACGCCGTCAGAGGCCCTGACGGTATCGTTAAGCGAAAAGGCTGCGGTAGATCTGCATTTTATGGAGGAGCTGCTTGGAGGAGAGGAACCTCATGAACGGATCATTCGGGAATTATCCGGTGTTATCTTTAAGAACCCTTTAAGTGACCTGGAGGACGCATATGCAGGGTGGGAAACCAACGATGCTTATCTGTCCGGGAATATCCGGGAAAAGTTAAAGATCGCCCGCCTTTGTGCAAAGGAACACCCGGAGTATGCCATCAATGTGGCGGCACTTGAGCGGGTGCAGCCTAAAGAACTGGATGCTTCGGAAATAGAGGTACGACTGGGAGCCACCTGGATCGAGCCAATGTACATCAATGATTTTATGCGGGAGGTTTTTGAAACCCCGGAATGGAAAGTAAATGGAAAATATATTGATGTGCAGTATTCCCCTATCACCGGGCAATGGTATGTAAAAGGAAAGAGTGCGGATAGCGGGAACCCGCTCATTGAGATGACCTATGGGACCGGACGGGCTAATGCCTATAAAATACTGGAAGATTCCCTGAACCTGCGGGACAGCCGGGTGTTTGACACGGTGATGGAAGATGGTGTGGAAAAACGCATCTTAAATAAAAAAGAAACCACCCTGGTAAGCCAGAAACAGGAGGCCATCCGGGAGGCCTTTAAGGACTGGATATTCCGGGATGGAGAGCGCAGGGAGGTCCTCTGCAAAAAGTATAATGAGCTGTTTAACTCTAACCGTCCACGGGAGTATGACGGTGCCCACCTGACGTTCCCGGGTATGACACCGGATATTGACCTGCGTCCGCACCAGAAGAATGCAGTTGCCCACCAGCTTTACGGGAATAATACTTTGCTCGCTCACTGCGTGGGGGCGGGAAAGACCTTTGAAATGATAGCGGCGGCCATGGAGAGCAAGCGCCTTGGACTGGCACAGAAATCGCTCTTTGTAGTTCCGAACCACTTGACGGAGCAGTGGGCGTCAGACTTTTTGCGGCTGTATCCGGGGGCGAATATTTTGGCTGCTACCAAAAAGGATTTTGAACCGGCGAACCGGAAAAAGTTTTGCTCCAGAATAGCCACCGGAGAGTATGATGCGGTAATCATCGGCCATACCCAGTTTGAAAAAATCCCACTTTCCAAAGAAAGGCAGGAGCAGACCATCCAACGCCAGCTCTCGGAAATTGAAATGGCCATTGAGGTCGCAAAAGCGGAAAAAGGGGAGCGCTATACCATCAAGCAGATGGAAAAGACCAAAAAATCTTTGCTTGCGAGGATGGAAAAGTTAAACGATTCCACCCGGAAGGATGATGTGGTGACCTTTGAGCAGTTGGGGGTTGACCGGCTGTTTGTGGATGAGAGCCATGGTTTTAAAAATCTGTTCCTGTATACGAAAATGCGGAATGTGGCGGGGATCGCCCAGACAGAGGCACAGAAGTCCTCGGATATGTTTGCGAAATGCCAGTACATGGATGAACTGACCGGGGGAAAGGGCATCACCTTTGCCACGGGAACCCCCATCAGTAATTCCATGACGGAGTTATATACCAACATGCGTTATCTACAGTATGGGATGCTGCAGCGCATGGGTCTGGGACATTTTGACAGCTGGGCTTCCGCATTTGGAGAAACCATCACCGCCATTGAACTTGCCCCGGAAGGCACCGGTTACCGGGCGAAAACACGATTTGCCAAGTTCTTCAATCTGCCGGAGCTGATCTCTATTTTTAAGGAAACGGCAGACATCCAGACACCGGATATGTTAAAGCTGCCGGTGCCGGAGGCAGTATATGAGGATGTGGTTATAAAACCCAGTGAATATCAGAAAGAAATGGTGGAAAGCCTGGCACAGAGGGCGGAGGCTGTCCGTAACCGTATGGTGGAACCTTACGAAGATAACATGCTGAAAATCACCAACGACGGAAGAAAACTTGCACTGGATCAGCGGCTTGTGGATCCCATGCTGCCGGATGAAGAATCTTCAAAAGTCAATGCATGTGTGGGGAAGGCCTTAAAAATCTGGGAAGAAACGGCACAGGACAGAGCGGCCCAGTTGATTTTCTGCGACTTGTCCACCCCGAAAATAGCAGGAAAAACAAAAGCAGATATAGATGGGGGAAGTAATGAAACGGGAATTTTTGATGATGTGTACCATGAGATCGAGCGGAAACTGATTGCAAAAGGAGTGCCGCAGGAAGAGATCGCATTTATCCATAGCGCCAACACAGAAACAAGAAAAGCGGAGCTGTTCGCAAAGGTAAGAAGCGGGCAGGTCCGCTTTCTGCTTGGTTCCACCGCAAAGATGGGCGCAGGGACCAACGTCCAGGACCGGCTGATTGCAGAACATCATCTGGATGTACCCTGGAGGCCGTCAGATATTGAACAGCGGGAAGGGCGCATCATCCGGCAGGGGAATCAGAACCCGTCTGTGCGGATCTTCCGCTATATCACGGAAGGAACCTTTGATGCCTATTCCTGGCAGGTGATTGAAAATAAGCAGAAGTTTATCGGCCAGATCATGACCAGCAAATCCCCGGTACGTTCCTGTGAGGACGTGGATGAGGCAGCACTTTCCTATGCAGAGGTGAAAGCCCTTGCCACCGGCAATCCTTACATTAAGGAAAAAATGGATCTGGATATCCAGGTGGCAAAGCTGAAACTGCTAAAAGCCAACCATACCAGCCAGATCTACCGGCTGGAAGATAGCATTGCCAAGGATTATCCGCAGAAGATCAGCGCCGTGCGGGAAACCATTGCCGCCCTTACCATTGATACTGCCCACTATCAGGAAGTGAAAACTGCTGATAAGGAATCGTTTGCCATGAAGATCGGGGAACGGACATATACCGATAAAAAAGAGGCAGGAGCCGCCCTGATCGCTTTTTGCAGGCAGGTAAAAACAGTGAATACGTCAATGCCTATCGGAGAATACCTGGGATACCAGATAAGTGTTAATTTTGACAGCTTTTATCAAAAGTTTACCCTGAACGTGAAAGGCGCTATGAGCCATAAAATAGAAATCGGAACGGATGAGCTTGGAAACATTATCCGTATCAATCATGCGCTGGAGAGCATGGAAAAGAACCTGGCAAAAGAGAAAGAAACCCTTAGCAATCTGGAGAACCAGCTTGAAAATGCCAAAGCAGAGGTAACGAAACCTTTTCCAAAGGAGTCTGAACTGCAGGAAAAAACGGAACGGTTATCCGCACTCAATGCGCTTTTAAACATGGATGAAAAAGGCGGTGAGGCATTTCTGGAGGACGGCGGAGAACCGGAGGAACCAACAGAAAAAGCCAAAAAGCCGTCCATCATGGAAAAGCTGGCGAAGTATCAGGGGGAGAGCAGCCAAGGCGAAATGGAACATACAAAACAGCAGGAAATAGCAGCAAGTTTATAGGAGGAAACGTCTATGCCATCAGAAAAAGAGAACATGACCATTGATGTTGCAGAGGAACCAGTCAAAGAAATGCCAAATGTGGAGGAACTTTTAAAAATCCTGATTGACCTGAATATGGCACAGGAGCAGCAAACGGTCCATCTGCTAATGAATTATATGAATGATGTAGAAGAAAATTTTTATAACGTCCTGGAAGAACTGGACATGGTCAAAGAGCAGCTTCACCAGATCCAGCAGACACCACAGAGCAAAACCCTCAGGGACCGCCTGACGGAAGTTTCCGGACAGCTTGAGCAGAGGATCTCTGCCATGCAGGAAAAAATAGGCAGCATGCGGGCAACTTTGAATGAGAAAGCGGGAAAGGCAGTCCAAAAGTTTAAAGAACATGGAGTGACTGCCTTAAATCATGTCTGTGAAACCCTTGGAATCAAGGAGATGATAGTTTCCCTGAGAGACGATCTGTTACGAACAGCGGGAGATATGCAGGCATCTATAGATAAGATTGACAGAGTAAGCCAGGAGCTGCGGGAAACCACCACCCACACCAGAAATATCGGCAGGGCGCTTTCCGGTAAGGAGACCCTGGCCACACCGGAAGCAAAAGAACATGGTTTTTTCCATCACATCAAACGTCCCTACCAGGGAATGAAACAGTTCTGTCTGAGAAAAGCAGGGGAGATGGATAAAGGGATCGCAAAGCTGGAGGCATTGGAGCAGGGGGCAGGCCAGATCCAGGAGGGACGCAAGAAACTCCAAGAACAAGGGAAAGACAAGCCCTCCATTATGGACAAGCTGACCACTTACCAAAAGAGCCAGGGGGTAAATGCACCGGCAGCTACTCAGAATAAAAAGAAAGAAAACGTATTATAGGGGAAATCCCGGAAAGGAGCAGGTATGGGAAGATATACAGAATTGCAAATGGCGTGGAACGAAAATAGAGAGGATTTCCGCAGGCTCAAAGAAGAAATGGATAGGAATGAGGAAGCTTTTCGTAAAATGGAGAAAGAGATGGAGGAATTGGAGCAGGAACCCATTAAGGACAGCGATGTGGTAGTAATGTATTCCTCACAGTTCGCATCCGAATATGTTGTCTGCAAAATAACAGACCAGAGCCGGGAATGGGTAAAAGAACAGATGGAAACCATTGCCGGAATGGATGAAGATACACGGTCAGATCTGGTCATAGAAGAATATTTCAGAAGCCAAGGGGCAGAAGCTGTCCCCATCCTGGATTCCAGCGGGAAAGGAGATGATTACCCATTCTTTTATGATTTCTGGTTTGATATGGACGGAACCGAAGTGGTAGAGAATACAGAACGTCCCATAAAAGACCAGGTGCAAAACCTCATTAACCGCATCGACTTTGGGGAATCGGTATTAAATGATTCAGAATGGAAATTACTGTATGCTTATGCAGAAAAGAATGGAGATATGGAAGCGGTGTACCGGCTGGCCCAAGAACTCCGTGATACGCTTCATGAACCGGATTTTCGTGTCCATGAGCAGGTGATCGAAAAAGCATGGAAGGAGATCGAGCAGCCAGAGGAACTGACATTTTCCAGCGAAGCGGAAAAAGAGCTGTTTACCGGAGAGACAGACCGTTTTGGAATCTATCAGTTAAAAGAAGGGGAGGAACTGCGTTACCACCGCTTCACGAACCTGGCTCTATTGGAAAAATCCGGGCTGCAGGTGGAAAAAGAAAATTATGAGCTGATTTATACAGCACCGCTACAGGAAGGACAGACACTGGATGATATTTTTGAACAGTTTAACCTGTTCCGCCCGGAAGATTTTACCGGGCATTCTTTGTCAGTCAGCGATATCGTGCTGATACATAAAAACAGGGAAAATCATGCCCAGTATGTGGATAGCGTTGGGTTCCGGGAGGTTCCCCGGTTTTTAGAGCAGTTACAGGAACAGGCGGCAGAGGAAGAACGTCCTTTCATTGACCATTTCTATGTGGTGACAGATTTACAGAAGACGGAGCCGCTGGAGATTGAGAAATATGGAGAGTTGGAAACAGCGCTGCAGGCCTATTTTACACTGCCCAATGATAAGATGAAAGCCTTTGGCGTGCAGAACAGTCTGCCGCTTCCCGGCAGTCTGGATTTTATCCAGTGTATCCATGGCATAGACCGGATGATATTTGACTATGAGAGCATGGAACACTGGAACCGGCCAGAGATCCATAGGCTTGTAGAACGGATAGACATTGCCCTGGACCAGCATGAGACACAGATAGCGTATCAGATTGGGGAGGGATATTTTGCTATTCAGCATACAGAGGGCGGATTTGATTACACTTTTTATGACAGGGATTTCCTGGTGCTGGACGGTGGGATCTATGATGACACGAATGTGACGATACAAGAGGCCATGGACGAACTTCTGCAGGAACAGCATCTGCACCCGGAAGAAGGAGCGGTGTTAAATTATGATACGTTCATGGAACAGGTGGAAGAGGCAGAAAGGGCGCAGCTGGAGATGTGGCAGAAAGAATACCTGCCAGTTTACCGCTACCCGGCCGGGGATGCCTGGGAGCATGGGGAAATTAAAGAATACCGGGCATCCATGAATGAAAATATCGCCTGCAAATCAGCGATTGAAACGGCAATCCGGGAAAACTTTGACGGGATGCACCTTAACCATGATGCAGCCGCACCAGTGTTAGCGCAATATGGGGTGGAACGGGTATCTTATGTACTTGCAAATACCGTCCGTGAACTGGAATCAGATGGGCGTTTCTCCCGTGACAATAAAACATGGGCGCAGACGGTTCCAATTTATACGGAAAGTGGGCGGAACACAGACTTTTTGGTCACAAGCCATCCGGCGGTATTGGACGGATTCATAGGACTTGTAAGGGAAGAAATCCGGGAAAAAGAACGAAAGATTTTTCCAGCGGTTTCTGATATGACACAGCCGGAAGCATCCCTTAACCACATGAGCCGGGCGGATATAGAAGAAACTGTCCTTGCTTATGCCCAGAGCGCAGCAGAAGAAGCAGGGTATGAGGTAAAGCTCCGGGCGGCAAGAGTGTACGGGAGTCGGACAGTAGGGGGAGAAAAAGCAGGGTCCGATGTGGATGTGGTCCTTGAATTTGAAGGAGAGATAAGGGAAGATGCTTTTTTCAATCTGCTTCATGAGGATGGATTGACGCTTGCCGGAATGCCGGTGGATATTAACCCAATCACAGCAGAGAAAACAGGAACCATTGAGGAATTTCTTGCCAGGGCAAATGAATATCTGGAAGAAAAAGTGAAAAGTATGCGGGAAACTGTTTCCGACCGGGAGAAAGTGGAGGTAGTCTTTGAGCCGCCGGCACAGACCTTGTCTTTTTATGTGGCAGAGTGTATGGAGTTTCCAATGCTTGGGGAATACCATGACAATTTGGATTTTGAAGAGGCAGTCCGTATATATGAATCAATCCCGTCAAGCAGGATTAACGGAATCAAGGGGATTGGATTTGTGCTGCATACAGAAAATGAGCCAGATCAGGATCTTACCTATGAACTGGTAAGTGGCCGGGTAATAGATGTGGATATGATCAACCACGTGCCGGAGTTCCGTGATAGTCCGCTGGTACAGCAGGCGGTCCAGGATGCCATTGCCAGGTTCCCCAAGATGGAAGTGTGGGATAAGGAAACAAGGGCCAGAGAAAGTAGGGAAATGGCACAGAGTCCGCGAAACCGGGTGGATGATTTATGGGAACGCCGGGAGAAGAATCCACTGGCAAAAGTGGAAGAACTGGAGGAGGCAAACTATAACCAGATAGATGGGATTTTGAACAATCTGGATGTGGAGGAAAAGAAAGGGAAGGACATAAAAGGACTCTCCATAATGGACAAGCTGGCTATGAACCGGGAACGTATTACAGGTGAGAGGGAAGAGAGCAGTAAAGCATCGAAAGAAACCGATAGAAAGTCCGATAGGAATGGATTGATAGAATAACTTTCATGGCGATAGGGAGGGCCTGGGGAGGCACTTTCTATCGCTATATTTAATGTTTTAAATTTTACATACTTTATTACTAGAATATATATTGACAAGTGTGTATGAGTGTTATATAGTGTATATATAAGTTATGACGTGTGTATATTGAAAGGAGACGGGGTGAAATGAGGTGGAGGTAATCATAAGCACTAGCAGCAGCACACCAATATATGAACAGATAAATACTCAGATTAAAGCTATGATAGTTTCTGGAGAACTCAAAGATGAAGAGCTTCTGCCATCGGTTAGAAATTTGGCACGACAATTGCATATCAGTGTGATCACGGTAAAACGTGCTTATGAGGATTTACAAAAAGAAGGATTTATCAAAACAGTAGTTGGAAAGGGAACTTTTGTTATAGAGCAAAACAATGCCAAGACGGAAGAAATCAATTCCATGATAGAGGAGAAGTTGGATGAAGTTGTCATGCTTGCAAAGCGGAGTGGCATTAAGGTGGAAATGCTGCAGGAGATTCTTAATATGCTTTATTATGGAGAGGAATAGGAGGTTGATATTATGAGCAGTGTGATTGAATTAAAAGATGTTAGTAAATCATATCCTCACTTTGCATTAAAAAATATAAGTTTTAATGTTCCCAAAGGATGTATTGTGGGTTTGATAGGAGAAAATGGTGCAGGCAAGTCTACTACACTGAAAACCATTTTAAATATCTGTGCTGCAGATAAAGGAATGGTTAAGCTTTATGGAAAAGAGATTGGAAGTTTGTCATTATCAGATAAAGAAAATATAGGTGTAGTGTTTGATGACAGTGTATTTTTTGAGAATCTTACAGCATTTAAGCTTGAGAAAATCTTTTCAAAAATATATATGAAATGGGACAGAAATTATTATTTAGAACTTCTGACAAAATTTAATATCCCAACCGAGAAAAAAATAGGTGAATATTCAAAGGGAATGAAAACTAAGCTTTCACTTATTTGTGCATTGAGCCATCACCCTAAACTGTTGGTTATTGACGAATCACTTTCAGCCTTAGATCCGGTTATGAGAGAAGAAATGTTAGATTTATTATTGGATTTTGTATCGGATGATGAAAATGCGGTATTATTTTCCAGTCATATCGTGGAAGACTTGCAGAAGATAGCGGATTATATTGTATTTATCAATCAGGGTGAGGTGGTTTTTGAGAAAAGCAAGGATGAGCTTCTGTATGAAAATGCGATTATACGCTGCCGGGGAAATCAGTTAAATGAAATAGATAAGGGGGACATGATTGCCTTTTACAAAGATGAGAATGGTGCAGCGGTACTCATTCATAATCATACAGATACCAGGGTTAAGTATAAAAATTTATTGATAGACCAGGCAACAATTGATGAGATTATGAAGATTATGATTAAGGGGGAATTGGTATGAAAGGCTTGCTGCTGAAAGATTTTTACAATCTGAAAATTGCATTAAAAAACATATTAGTAATCATTGCAATCTTTCTGGTTTACCTTATTGTAAGACATCATGAGTTTGCAATCGCTTTGGTTCCGGTTCTGCTGAGTAGTTCCTTATTAACTACGGTTATCAATCTGGATAAGCATTCAAAATGGAATATGCTTATGATTACAGCCCCGATTCAGAAAAAGGAATTGGTTACAGAAAAATACCTGCTTCTTCTGATATTAAATATCGGCGGTGCTTTAATTGGAACAATTGTGTCTATTCCATTTATTATAACCGGAAAAGTGCAATTGGTCAGTTTTATAGATTTAACCTTGTTGGGTTGGAGCGTTGCTCTATTACAAGGAACAATTTTCCTTGCGTATACTTATCTGTTTGACAAAAACCTGCTTGAAAAGCTGGAAATCATGATGGTCGTTTCATATGTGATTTCGTTTGCGGTCATTATACCTATATATTATTTGATTCCAGAACTTTTTGGAACAAAAAATCATAGCTTAATTATTACACATTTGGCTATATTTGTTGCAATTATATTAGTTTATGGCATTTTGCAGAGAATTTCTATGAAAAAATATTTAATGAATGAGCAAGTATAAAAATACTGTTGGAAATAGAACAATTTATGGGAATCATAAAATAGTAATATTAAGAGATAGGGGTGAAATTATGATTGACGCAAAATTTGTAAAGATTATAACAGTAGATAGTTTGGCAGAGGCAGAACAGATTATTCAGTTTTTTAAGGAGAACGGAATTATAGCAATACGTCAGGGAAGTATTATGGATGTGTATTCAGGTAACTCTGTCTCAGGCGAAGATATTATGGTTGACGAAAGTCAGAAAGGAGAGGCGCAAAGCCTGTTAAAAGAGTATCAGCCAGTGAGGGTGTATACATCAGATCGCAAATTATTGAGAGCAAATTCAAATAAGACTGTTAATAAGTTATTACTTGGAATAATTATGGCGTTTATCATAATAGCCATTCTTATAATAATTTTTTTTCCATAAAATATCAGATGAGAGTCTATAAGAAGAGTGGTTTGACAAAAAAGATGATTGAAATAATTGTAAGAAGGGTGGATTTGATATGGGAAAATTATACTAATATCTTTTGAAGATAATGCAGATGAAATGGTGAAGTCGGTACTTTCTTTTTTGAACAATAAAGGGATGACGGTTAATATAGAAGATATTGAACTTGAAAATGTACTCCGTGTTTATGAATTGAGTGTTTTTTTAGATAAAAGGGAGGTGCTTCATCACGAAGAGAAAGTAGATTTAACATTTACAGAATTTGAGATACTTAAATTATTGATGCAAAACCCAGGAAAGGTGTATCGCAAAGAGGATATATATAATCTTATATGGGGTGAACCGTATTTTGGTGATTATAATATTATTATGCGGCACATTCATAATATTCGTAAAAAAATAGAGGATGATTCATACAATCCATTCTATATTCAAACGGTTTGGGGAGTAGGCTATCGGTTTAATGCTAATTTAAGCAGTGATCTATAAAGGTCACTGCTTATTTAAAGCTCAGAAAAAATAGTTGGTACAGGCATTTTTTCTAAATCTTGTGGTGAAATATTTAGATACTTTATTATATTTTCTTTGCAAAGATCTAAGTCTTTTTTCTCCTTGCAAACTGTTTTATAATCTTTAGATAATTGACTACGCTTAGCATCAAGGGTTTGATACTGTTCTTTCAGGTTTTGCAAATTCATTTGTTTCAGATTTATGCCCTTTTGTTGCAGCATACGTTCTGCACCGCCAAAAAGAATAAGTTGTGATTCGTATTTCTGAAAAAATCTCTCCTGATCTTTTGCTTTTAAATAGCGGTCATTGTATGTTTTTGTTTCCAGATATTGCTCTGCATATTTAATGATTTCAGCAAGTTGCCGGAGTTGCTGCTCTAAAGAAACAATATGGCTGTTGATTGATTTGGCCTGTTCTTTCAGAAATGTAATGCGATCATCCAGATCAGAAAAACTATGAACATTTTTGGAATACAAATAGTTATAAGTCTTAGCCGCAATTTGGAGATTTTCCTTGGCTGCCCATTTTTTTAAACCTATATTTTCTGTAAACTTGGGACTGGAATCAATATCAATAAGGCGCTGAATTTTTTTTGAGGATTGCGGGAGATCAGTGGACCGAAGTTTTTTATTGTCTATTCTTTCTTTAATCCGTTGTTTTGTATAATTACTCCCAAGCGATTTAGCACGCCCACGAATAAAGTTGTCCTGGCCAAATGGACGAAAAGCAATATATTTTCCACTACTGTTGTCCAAAGCAGTATTCTTCATTTCATATCCTTTGGCTTTCATTAGAGCCAGAAATTCTTCATAGTTGGAAGATGCTTTTATGGATTGGTTAATGTCTTTGCGAAGCTTTGCTTTCCAACTGTTTTGATTTCTATTTTCAGACCATTCTTTATATTTCATTCCCCGACAGTTGTTTGTGTCTATTACTGATAGGTTATGTTCTCGGCATAGATCATCACTAAGATTCCGGATACACCAGTAACTTTTTTTGCAATCATGGTAATGATTAAATTGAAGATTGTCTACCGCACAAAAGATAATGTGGTTATGCACATGGCCTTTGTCAATGTGTGTAGTGAGAACATAAGAATATTTTCCGCCCAGTAATTTGTCAGCCAACTCTTTTCCTATGGCATGAGCCTCCTCAAAGGAAACTTCACCGGGAGAAAAAGCCTGGATTAAATGAAAGGCTTTGTTTTCTTTTTCATCCTTTTTTATGCTGTTAAAATCATTGGCGTGATCAAGTGTATATTTAAAATCATAAGCTGCAGTTTCAGCGGCACAAGCAAAAGAAGAGATGTAAATACTCTCATCAGTTTTTTCAGGATTGCAGATATAATCTATTGCCTTATTAACGGTTGCTTTGATAGGATGGATTTTTGTGTATGCCATATTTGATTCATCAACTCCTTTATATCTTCCATGTCTTTTTTGTAAATGGTATTAGTAGTATTTACTCTTTTAGCAATTTGATTTAAGTTACCACTGATATTTCCCAAGAGTGCGTTCATTTTCCGAAGACTTGAATAATCTACATCGTATACAAACCCATAGAGAACCAGCTTTCGGAGAAACGCAGATTTGCTTTTCATTCTGGAGAGCCGGAATTTTTCATCCAGTATGTATTGTTCATCATCGTTTAGATGAAATTCATTACGATGTGTTCGTGATCTGTTGGCCATGGTAAGGCTACCTCCTTAAATTTGGGTACAAAAAAACTGCTGTAACTTGTTCGGTTTACAACAGTTCGTTTATTTTGTATTCGGTTGTTTGGGCAAAAATGTCCATAGCAAATTGTAGCAAAAATAATGGAAAAGGTCAAGGTGATAAGAAGAAAAATACAGAGGGCAAGGGATACTTCCCTATATAAATTTGTTCATGGCAGGCCGGAGGGCGCAATGGCAAATTTGGGCCTGTGTCCGGACACAGGCAGTGCTTGCTATTACTCTCAAAAATAGGTTCTATGCCTAAAAGGAGAGGAAAAGTATCCTTTGATATTATACGATCCGGGGAGCTGAGGAAAGAAAAAACTGGCATTGAGGCTAGAATGGGTGTATAATGATACAAAATTTTTAAGCATAGATTGATAGAAATAGGAAGAAGTGAAATGGTGGATAAGATATTAATTGTAGATGATGACCAGGATTTATTAAAAATATTAGAAAGCTGTATGAAGGATAAATATGAGGTTGATACCGCATGGAATGGTGATTTGGCGCTGAATTTACTTGGAAAGAAAAGGTATTCCCTGGTACTGTTGGACATCATGCTTCCTGGTGCAGATGGATTTTCTATTCTGAAAAGAATCCGGGAAAATTACGCAGTGCCGGTTATTTTGCTGACCGCAAAGAATTCTCAGTCCGATAAAGTCAGCGGCTTATATATAGGCGCAGATGATTACATTACAAAACCATTTGACATAAAGGAACTTCTGGCAAGGGTAGCTTCGCAGATTCGACGTAACACCGTTCTCAACAACGGTCTGTCTAAAATGGAAGAATTAAAGTATCCCAATATTACAATTTCCCCGGCAAGTAAAGCGGTGCGTACAAAAGACAGGGAGATATTTCTGACAGGAAAAGAATTTGATGTCCTGTATTTCCTGGCGGCAACACCTCGGCATGTTTATACAAAGAAACAGATTTATAAAGCCGTTTGGCAGGAGGATTATGTATACGATGATGATAATATTATGGCAGTCATCAGTAAAATAAGAAAAAAGATAGAAGTCAACCCGGCCACCCCGGAGTTTATCTGTACGATAAGAGGTGTTGGATACCGGTTCGATGGGGGGATTTGAGATGCTCTATATTATTATTGTACTGGCAGCTGTCTGTTTCGGTCTGTCAGTGATTCTGATAAAAGTCTGTTGGCAAATAAAAGAAATCAATAAAGTTTTGGATGATATCCAAAGCGGAAATATGGACAGGCGGCTTGTAATCAGTAGGCAGTCATTTCTTGCGGATACATGCTATAAGATCAATGAAATCATGATGAAGAATAAAGAACGGGTGATAGATGCTGAAAGGAATAATCTGAGAAACGACAGGCTGATGACTTGCCTGTCACATGATATCAGGACCCCATTAACTTCAATCATCGGTTATCTGGATGCTATTCACTACCAATTCATTCATGGGGAAAACAGTGTAGAATTTGTCGAGACAGCCCGGGAAAAAGCATATATCCTGAAGCAGTATATTGATGATTTGTTTCAGTGGTTCAAAATACATTCAAAAGATGAAAGGGCAGAATTGGAATCCATAGACATTGTTGAGGGGGCCAGGGCTGTCTATGCGAACTGGATAGAGGAATTGGAGAATCATCACATTTTCTATGAGCTGACTACAGATAAGGATGAACTTTATGCAATAGCGGATAAAGTATTCCTGGAACGTGTGCTTAATAATCTGATTAAAAATGCGCTTGTTCATAGTGGGGGGACACGGATATGGATAGAAATATCAGATGAGGAGAAATATGTAAGCATCAAGGTAAAAGATAATGGAAAAGGGATTTCAGCAGATGACATTCCATACATATTTGACCGGCTATACAAAAATGACACCTCCAGGAACCAGACGGGAAGCGGCCTGGGCCTGACAATTACCAGGGAACTTGTATTGCTGCAGAAAGGAAAGATATCTGTGCAATCTGTTCAAAACCAGGGTACTGCATTCGTGGTGGAATTGCCTAAAGAGTTGGATTAAGAGAATACTATTTGACAACTGCTCGTCTTGTTTGGAGAGGGCAGTTTTTTTATGGATTTTTTGCAAGGTTTCTTTAAGGTTATACAGCGAAAAGTCTGGTATGATAAAAGGAATGAAAGATGAGTGAAAAGATACTGGTTTAGAAAGGAACATAGACTATGGATGGATTTCTGATTGAAACAGA
>ERZ1106929.1742-NODE-1742-length-17015-cov-42.704540_pt1 | contig 17015 bp, 14 predicted proteins | sample MGYA00403662_ERZ1106929 | MGnify/ENA primary metagenome ERZ1106929 (study PRJEB35170, sample SAMEA104062442) | human gut metagenome | biome: human gut; feature: human-associated habitat; material: faeces | place: Denmark | collected 2013-02-20 ... | reverse complement strand
GCTGTACAATAAGCCGCTGGAGTATGCTCAGCTTGTGCTGGGTGGGGAGATTGAGCACTACCTGTCACTTGGCTGTGACCATGGAAGATTGATTGACAAGGTTACATAACAGTTAACACAGCTTGCATTTGCCCTGCAATTTTTCAGAATGGAACGCCCCAAGGGCATCCGGTCTATATCCGGCAGATTTTTCAGAATGAATCTGCCGGGTATTTTTGTTTATCATAAAGGAAGTCTTGCTTTTTATTGTAAAATTGGATACAATATAAAAAAGACATTTGCACGGAGGGTTCTATGGAATATATCGGCATCCAGAAGAAAAACGGCGGTGTAGTGGAAGCCCTGCAGCAGGCCATTTTATCTGGGCAGATCCCGGCGGGCACTGAAATGACCCAGAACGAACTGGCAGAGAGTCTCGGTGTCTCTCGGATGCCGGTGCGGGAGGCCTTGATGATCCTTGAATATCAGGGTCTTATCATCCGCCTGCCCAACAACCATGTAAAAGCTGCTGATTTGAACGAAGATGCCCTGCGGCGGATTCTGGCGTTAGGTGCGCAGCTGGAACGGCAGGCTATGCGTGCGCTGCCGCAGGATGCGATGTTGGCAGGCGGCGAGATGCTGCAGCACCGTACCCTGCGGACCGTCCTGCCCTATCCGCTGCATCGCAAGCTGCTGGAGAGCATCCAGGAGACCTACATTGCCTTTGCCGTGAGCGCACGTCCTGCGCCGGTGAACGACCGGCTTGCCCGCCTGCTGATGCTGGACCGTCAGGGTTCCCCTGATGTGCTGGATGCATGGAACGCCTATGAAGAAGAATTGCTGCATCTGATTTTAACGATAAGGAGTCAATATGCTGGGACTGAAACCCATTAAGCTGCTGCCTGCCCGCGAGCGGGTAGCTTCCGCTTTGCGGAAAGCCATTATCTCAAAAAGCATCCCGGAGGGCGCAGAACTCACGCTGGAAAACACCGCACAGGAACTCGGCGTGTCGGTCACGCCGGTGCGGGAGGCCTTTCAGATCCTTGCCCGTGACGGTCTGCTGGAAGTCAAGCAGAACAGGTGCGCCATTGTGCTGGGCGTAACGGAAAGGACCATCCGGGAGCACTACCAGCTGCGCGCTGCGCTGGAAGGCACCGCCTGTATGCTCTGCTGCCAGAACAATGCCGACCTGTCCAAGATCAAAAACTGCGTGGATACTGCAGAGGAGGCTCTTTCTCATCAGCAGGCCGGAAATTATACTGACTACAACCAGTCCTTCCATTTTGAGATCTGGGAAGCTTCCGGCAATGAAAAAATGCGCAATCTTCTCTCGGAACTGTGGAACGGCCTGTCCATTGGTGTGGAAATGAGCGAGTTGGACTATGCCCTCAACTCCCAGAGCGAGCATAAAAAGATCTATGCGGCGCTGGAAGCACGGGATGCGCTGACCGCACGAGCTGAAATGGAAAAGCACATCTACCGCAGTATGGACGATGCGCTGACCTATTATTTATAAGATCAAGGAGGACAAGACAGTGTATACCTGTGCGAACTGTACGGTTCTGGCCTGCGCCAACAACGCGCCAGAAAAGATGCCCAAAAACTGCCCTATGCGGAATGCTTCGGTGATGGAGGTCGCCCGCGCCGGCTATGATCTGCCCGAGAATCACGATTTCTACGTCAACTGTTCGGCCATTGAGGGGCTTGGCTACTGTCAATGGCCCCGCCTGAAGGAGACGGTGGAGTTCTGCAAGCGGATGGGCTACCACAAGCTGGGTCTTGCATTCTGCAAAGGTCTGCGGAAGGAAGCCCGCATCGTGGCCGACCTGCTCCGTGCACAGGGGTTTGAGGTGGTGTCGGTCATCTGCAAGACCGGTGGCATCTCCAAAGAAGAAGTGGGCATCCCGGAAGAGGTCAAGATCCACCCCGGCGAATTTGAGGCCATGTGCAACCCCATCGCACAGGCAAAGCTTCTGAACGAACAGCACACCGATTTCAACATTGAGGTCGGACTTTGTGTGGGACACGACTCGATGTTTTATAAGTATTCGGACGCCATGGTCACAACGCTGGTGGCCAAGGATCGTGTTCTGGCGCATAATCCCTGCGGTGCCATTTACTGTGCCGAGGGGTATTTCAAAAAGCAGCTGGAATAAAAGAAGGAAAAAACGTGCGTTCTCCAAAACAGATGGAGAACGCGCGTTTTTTTGCAGAAAGCGGTAGCGTGGGGTCTTCTTGTATCCTACTGTTTGTCTGGCGTGCACAAAAATTTGTACATAATCCGTGCAATGCGACAAAACTCGAAAAAAGGGATTGACAATTCTTTGTTTTGGGTGTATTCTCGTGTCGTCAAGTGGATACATTATCACAGATTAGATATAAAAATCAAAAAGACGCTGCCGAGATTCCCGGAATTCTAAGGTTCCGGGCAGATTCTTCCAGAACAAAGAAGGGCTGTGAGGGCACAGCACGGCGGCAAAGACTCTGCACAATGAGGTGCAGCTGGGGCGTTCCGAAAGTCAGGGCTGTTTTGCTCCGATAAAATGGATACATTATATTTCATCAAAGGAGGATCCCCAGTATGTCAGCAGCAACCATCACCCTACTCTTTCTTCTCTTCGCGGTCGTCATGTTCGTGTTTGAGAAGATCCCCCTCGGCGTAACGTCCATGATCGTCTGTATCGGTCTGGTCGTCACCGGCGTTCTGGACATCAAGACTGCTTTTGCAGGCTTCATCGACAGCAACGTCATCCTCTTTGTCGCCATGTTCATCGTCGGCGGTGCCCTGTTTGAAACAGGTATGGCCAACAAGATCGGCGGCATCGTCACCCACTTTGCCAGATCCGAACGCAGCCTCATCGTGGCTATCATGGTCATCGTTGGCCTGATGAGCGGTGTGCTCTCCAACACCGGCACCGCCGCCGTCCTGATCCCCGTGGTCATCGGCATTGCGGCAAAGTCCGGCTATGCCCGCTCCAAGCTGCTGATGCCGCTGGTATTTGCAGCGGCCATGGGCGGCAACCTTTCCCTCATCGGCGCACCGGGCAACCTCATCGCCCAGAGCGCTCTGGGTGAGATCGGGATGTCCTTCGGCTTCTTCGAGTACGCCATCGTGGGCCTGCCCATCCTCGCCGCCGGCATCCTCTTCTACGCCACCCTTGGCATGAAGCTGCTGCCCAACCACCCCGTCTCCGATGATGACTCCTTCGGCGGCGAGCAGGACTTCAGCAATGTTCCCAAGTGGAAACAGGTGCTCTCCCTCGTTATCCTCGTGCTCACCCTGTTGGGCATGATTTTTGAAAAGCAGATCGGCATCAAACTCTGCATCACCGGCTGTATCGGTGCGCTGGCTCTGATCCTCACCGGTGTCATCTCCGAGAAAGACGCCCTGAAGTCCATCGACCTCAAGACCATCTTCCTCTTCGGCGGCACACTGTCTCTGGCCTCTGCACTGGATAAGACCGGGGCAGGCGCAGAGATTGCAAACATCGTCATCGGCGCTCTGGGCGAGAATCCCTCTCCCTACGTCCTGACTCTGGTGGTCTTCCTGCTCTGCTGCGTCATGACCAACTTCATGTCCAACACCGCAACCACCGCTCTGATGGTTCCCATCTGCCTGAGCATCGCACAGGGCATGGGTGCCGACCCCCGCGCAGTCCTGATGGCTTGTGTCATCGGCGGCTCCTGCGCTTACGCAACACCCATCGGTATGCCCGCCAACACCATGGTGGTTTCTGCCGGCGGGTACACCTTCAAGGATTATGCCAAGGCTGGCCTGCCCCTCATCCTCATCGCAACGGTTGTCAGCATGGTGATCCTTCCCATCGCATTTCCGTTCTTCCCGCAGTAATACGGGCAGAGCGTTGAATAAGTGAAGCAAACACACAAATGTACCAAAGCCAAATCATTCAAGGAGGAAATGGAATGAACAAACAGGAACAGGTGCAGCAGATGACGACCTATATGGCCAACTTTGTGAGCCATATCGCCAAGGTGCTGCCGGACGACATCATTGCCAAGCTCGATGAGCTGGGCGCACAGGAGGATGCTCCTCTGTCCAAGGTCATCTACGAGACCATGAAGCGGAACCAGAAGCTGGCCAAGGAGCTGAACCGTCCCAGCTGCCAGGATACCGGTGTGCTGCAGTTCTGGGTAAAGTGCGGTGTGAACTTCCCCCTCATCGGCGAGGTGGAGGGTCTGCTGAAGGAGGCTGTGGTCAAGGCTACCTTTGAAGCGCCCCTGCGCCACAACAGCGTTGAAACCTTTGATGAGTTCAACACCGGCCGCAATGTCGGCAAGGGCACTCCCACCGTGTGGTGGGATATCATCCCGAACAGCGACAAGTGCGAGATCTACGCCTACATGGCAGGCGGCGGCTGCACCCTGCCGGGCAAGGCTATGGTTCTGATGCCCGGTGCAGGCTACGAAGGCGTGACCAAGTTCGTCATGGATGTCATGACCAGCTACGGCATCAACGCCTGCCCTCCGCTGCTGGTGGGCGTGGGCGTTGCCACCTCTGTTGAGACCGCTGCTCTGCTGTCCAAGAAGGCTCTGATGCGTCCTCTGGGCAGCCACAACGAGAACGAGCGCGCAGCCTATATGGAGAAGCTGCTGGAGGACGGCATCAACTCCATCGGCCTTGGCCCTCAGGGCATGGGCGGCAAGTACTCCGTCATGGGCGTGCACATCGAGAACACTGCCCGCCATCCTTCTGCCATCGGCGTTGCCGTCAACGTGGGCTGCTGGAGCCATCGCCGCGGCCACATCATTTTTGATAAAGACCTGAACTACACCATTGATACTCATTCGGGGGTGACTTTGTAATGTTGACCATCAAAGACGGAAAGAAAATTCTTACCACTCCGGTCTCTGCAGAAGACCTGAAGGACATCCATATCGGTGATGTCGTTTACCTGAACGGCGACCTGACCACCTGCCGCGATGTGGCGCACCGCCGCCTCGTGGAAGAGGGCCGCCCGCTGCCTGTGGACGTGAAGGACGCAGCCATCTTCCACGCCGGCCCCATCATCCGCCCGCTGGAAAACGACAAGTTCGAGATGGTGTCTGTGGGCCCCACCACCTCCATGCGCATGGAGAAGTTCGAGTATGAGTTCGTGCAGAAGTCCGGTGTCCGCGTCATCGTGGGCAAGGGCGGCATGGGCCCCAACACCGAGCGCGCCTGCAAGGAGTTCGGTGCCATCCACTGTGTCTTCCCTGCCGGTAACGCCGTTGTGGCTGCCACCGAGGTGGAGGAGATCGTCGAGGCCCAGTGGCGTGACCTCGGTATGCCGGAAACTCTGTGGCACTGCCACGTTAAGGAGTTTGGCCCCCTGATCGTTTCCATCGACGCCGAAGGCCGCAACCTGTTCGAAGAGAACAAGGTCATCTTCAATCAGCGCAAGGAAAAGGCCATCGAAGAGATCTGCAAGCACGTCGGCTTTATTAAGTAATCCGGATATCCTCTCAGCGGGGGACAGACTTCACTCATTATTTCCTTTCATACGATTCTCCTAAATCGTTTTTCTTACCCCAAGTTTCTTGCTCAGCTTAATTTGCCACGTATTTGTTCTCCGCAATTTGCCCCGGAACCCTTTTCCGCGCAAAGGGTTCCGGGGCGTTATTTGTTCCTGGAAGGAAATGCAGACAAAGAAGATCTTGGCCGTTCTTTTTGTTCTACACACCTTATATAAAGTTCCTTTGGAAAATTGTATTTTTCGACAAAAGTATAACAAATCCCTTGACAAGCGTGGTCTTTCGGTGTATTCTTTTCTTGTTTATTGGATACATTATCAAATATAAACATTCAAGTGCCACTGCTTTGCATCTGCAAGGTGGAAGTAATCCACAGGAGGACAACCCAAATGAGCCCATTGGAGATCACACTGGTCATCCTGCTTGTAACGATCATCGCCTTTGTATCCGGTAAAGTCCCGTTCTCGGTCATTTCTACCGGCATCATTCTGGCGCTGATCCTCACCGGCATCAAGACCCCTGCCGAGGCCTTTGGCGGCTTTATCAACACGAACGTGGTCATGTTCGTAGCCATGTTCGTCATCGGTGCAGGGCTGACCAAAACGCCCCTGATTGACAAAGCCCAGAGTCTGGTCATCCGCTACAAGGACAATATGCGGATGCTGATCTTTCTTTCCTGCGTGGCAGGTGCGTTTCTGGGTGCCATCACCAGTGCCACCGCAACTGCCGCTATCATGATCCCGCTGCTGGTAGGCATTGCGAACGACATCGGCGTGAGCCGCAGCAAGCTGCTGTATCCTTCTATGGCCTGTGCCAACATTGCCACCCAGATGACCTTTCTCGGTCAGGGTGCTTCCAACATGGCATGGAACGATGTCATGATGCAGGCCGGCGCACCGACACCGCTGCACATCTGGGATTTCACCATTGCGCGCATCCCGATGCTGACCATTGCCATCCTGTACATGACCTTTGTTGGCTATAAGCTGATGCCGGATATTCCCAACGAGCAGTTTTCAGATGCAGCCCATACGGCTTCTGAGAGCGAAAAACTCAGCCCCTTCAAGCGCAAACTGGCTGTCCTGATCGTTCTGGTCTCCATTGCAATGATGCTGCTGGAAAATGTCATTGGTGTCAAGATGTATCTCACTTCCTGCATCGGCGCTGCCGCTCTGGTGTTGACGGGTGTGCTGACCGAGAAGGAAGCCCTCAACTCCATCCACCAGCCGACCATTTTCCTGTTTGCCGGTGTGCTGGCTCTGTCGGACGCCATCCAGACCACCGGTGCAGGCGATGTGGTGGCAGACTGGATGATCCGCCTGCTGGGCGATACCACCAATCCGTACATCATTATGCTGGTGTTCTTCCTTGTTCCCTTCATTCTGACACAGGTCATGTCCAATCTGGCTACCCTGACCATCTTCATCCCACTAGTCACTTCCGCCTGTATCCGCATGGGCGTAGACCCCCGTGCTGCCGTGGTCGGCGTGATCACAGCCAGCTGTGTGTCCATCATGACCCCCATGGCAGCTCCCTGCCAGATCATGATCATCGAGCCGGGCGGATACACCTTGAAGGATTATCTCAAGTGTGGTACCCCGCTGGCGCTCATCCTCATTGTCGTGTCCGTATTTTTCCTGCCGACACTTTATCCTTTTGCCTGATTCTATTTTCCCACCGCAGTAGTATGCGCAAACTGCATATCGTAAATATGCCGTTCTGTTCGGCGCTATTTTTGAAAACCGCAATAAAAGCAGCAGAAATTTTTGAGCATCTCATAATTCTGTCAAGAGGGCCGGCACCGTCCGGCTCTCTCTTTTTGCCAAAGTTTCCCTTGTGTTTTCTTGCAAGCTGCCGAAATCAGCGTGTTCTCAAAAGTTCGCGTTTGCGCAGCGGAGCAGAGCAATGAAAGCCCCAGTGGGGCTTTTAAGCGACAGAACGGTCTTGCGTAGCAAGATGGAGGGGCTTTGCCCCGACAAGTTCCAGTTTGACGAGGAGGTGCTTTACATGAAAAAGAGTATATCAAGGATTATCGGTGTGACAATGCTGATTGTAGCTATTGTATTTATAGTGTTTGCATTGAACCATCCAGAAAAGAGTTTCCCTTGGAACAATACAATTACTTGGTTACTGTATGGTATATATTTTCTTGTGACAGTGGTGCTGCTTATTGCTCCTAAGATGAAAAAGTGAGAAATTCCAGTTTATCAAATAAGTAAATCATTCCATACCTCTGCGGGCAGCGATGAAACGGCTGCCCGCTCTTTTTGTACCCTGAAACCGAAAGGAGGCTTCAAATGCCAAACAAAACCGAAGAATATCTTGCACTTGCCTGCAAAACGGCAGACAGCTTTTCGCGACAGTGGGAGCACTGGGCAGAATTTCTGATCACAGCGGCACGGCTGTACAAATACAGTTACCCGGATCAGCTGATGATCTATGCCCAAAGACCGGATGCCACGGCCTGTGCCGAGTATGATGTATGGAACAATAAAATGAACCGTTACGTCCGGCGTGGTTCCAAGGGCATTGCACTGCTGGAGCGGTGCGGACTGGACCCCGCAGGCTGGTTTGATGAGAAAGATTTTCAGGCAGTCTACGATTTTACAACGCCGTCGGCCGTCTATGCGCTGGGAACCGCCGTCAGCGACTGCAGCCGGGAAGTCTTACGTCAGATTGAGCGCACCGTTAAAACGACGATTCGCCGCAGAAACATTGAAAGGAGCCAAGAAGAATATGAGCAGCAATCTGAACTACACGAAGACTGGAGATTATTTTCTGCCGAACCTGACCTTGAATCAGCCCCGGAAGCAGCTGAACCGGTACGGAAGGATGCGCCGGAACTATCTGATGGAGCAGCGCCCGGTGGTGTACAGCACGATGCTGCTGAACGGGACCCTGTACCCGCACCTATGGGAGGTGGAACAGACGGCAGAAAACAGGATGCAACAGCTGATGAAAGAACTGTTGGAGAGGAACCCGGCTCCGGACAAGGAGAAAAAACAGATGGCGTGGGTGCAGCACATGAACAGCCTGAAAGCACAGGCGGAGGAAATGATCCTGACCGAGCTGATTTACAGCTGAGTTTTCTGGAGGCGGCCATCCCCACGGAAGCACAGCAAATCGAATCCATCGACCAAGCGGAGAACGAGAAATCGTCCTCCGCTTTTGTTTTGTCACAAGCTGATATTGAAAAAGCACTGCGGAGAGGTTCTAACTTTGAAAACAGCAAGCTTCGGATTTGGGAGATTTATCAGACACAGCCTGACCGAAAACTCCGGGCAAAAGCGCTTGCCAAAGAATATGCACCGCACGGTCCCGGTGGATGTTCGCACACCTATCTGGACGGAAGCAGTGGTTGGCTCGACCACGACAGCAAGGGGCTGACATTTGAACATTATCCGGACCATCAGAAGATATTTCTTCGCTGGAATCAGGTGGAAAAATATATTGATCTGATGATGCAGGCCGACCGCTATCTGACAGATAAAGAAAAAAGCGCTATTGAACTGTATTTTGAACTAAATGCCGACAGTGCCGCCGAATATAATGCTCTGAAAGAACAGTACCCGGATGCACTGGTAGGTTTTGAGCAAAACGGACAGTTCGAGTTCTACGGCGAGGATGCCAGGAAAATCTGTGAACTGACCGGCGGAAAGCTGCTGGAAAGAGAAACGGCGCTGGGAACTGTGACAGTCACCAGTTTTCCCAGAGAGCAGTGGGTGTATCGTGCCAAGCAGCTGTGGGAGTGCGGTGAAAATATCTACCTTGCCGGCCTGAATGAAGATGGCACGCACCATCAGACCAAATATCTGCGCAGAGAGGATTATCTGCCGGTCGGTTCCATTGTCCACATGGAAGGCCGGGAGTTCCGGGTAGACAAGGTTGATTTTGACAAGGACAGTGTTACTCTGCAGGATATGGCACTTGCAGAACTGCGGATGCCGATTTTTCGGGAAGCACCGCTGGCGGTAGTACGGGAACTGTATGAGCAGGAACCGGAACCGCCGGTTTTGGTCTCGGATGGATTGGAGCTGCCCGGTGAAGATTCGAATAAGCTGCCCGTTTCGATAGAAGCCAATGAGGTGTCGACGCCCCCAGAGGCGGCCGCTGCAGAAGAAGGTCTGAATGAAGAAGGCGCTTCGGAGCTCGCCGGAAATTTCCGTATTACGGATGAGAAACTCGGCGCAGGCGGCCCCAAACAGAAGTTCGCCCGGAATATTGAAGCTATCAAAACGCTGTTCACTCTGGAACAGAAACACCGCGGTGCCACTGCCGAAGAACAGCAGGTGCTTTCGCAGTATGTAGGCTGGGGTGGTTTGGCGGATGCCTTTGACCCGGACAAGAACAGTTGGGCAAAGGAGTACGCCGAATTGAAAGGGCTGCTCTCCGAGGAGGAATACAAAGCTGCCCGCGGCTCTGTTCTGAACGCTCACTACACCAGCCCCACTGTCATCCGGGCTATCTATGATGCGGTAGAACGCATGGGTTTCCGTACCGGAAACATTCTGGAACCGTCCATGGGCGTTGGCAACTTCTTCGGGATGCTGCCCGAAAGCATGGCAGACAGCCGCCTGTACGGTGTGGAACTGGACAGTATCGCGGGCCGGATTGCCCAAAAGCTGTACCCGGACGCCAACATCAAAGTGGCCGGATTTGAAACCACGGATAGGCGGGATTTCTACGATTTAGTGGTCGGCAACGTACCGTTTGGCAATTACAAAGTCAACGACAAAGCGTATAACAAGCTGAACTTCAGCATCCACAATTATTTCTTTGCGAAAGCCATCGACCAGGTGCGGCCCGGCGGCATTGTGGCATTTGTCACTAGCCGTTATACGCTGGACAGTAAGGATTCTGCTGCCCGGAAGCATATTGCGGAGCGTGCGGATTTGCTGGGAGCAATCCGCCTGCCAAACAACGCATTCCGCGCCAATGCGGGCACCGATGTTGTCAGTGACATCATCTTTTTGCAGAAACGCGACCGGCCCATGGACCATGAACCCGCATGGGTGCAGCTGAGAAAGACGGCAGATGGCATCGCCATCAACAGCTACTTTGCGGACCACCCGGAGATGATTCTGGGTAAATTGACCACTGAAAGTACACAGTATGGCAAAGAAGAAGCTACGGTCGTCCCGATAGAAGGTGCAAATCTGGCAGACCAGCTCCGTGAGGCCGTGCAGCAGTTAGAAGGGCAGTATCTGGAAGCTGCTGCGGAGGTGCCGGACATTGCAGAGACGGAAGCGGAGCGCAGAACCCTGCCTGCAGACCCCGAGGTGAAGAACTTCAGCTATACCGTGGTGGAAGGAGAGGTTTATTACCGCGAAAACTCTGTCATGACGCAGGTGGAGCTGTCCGGCAATGCCAAAGACCGCGTGGTCGGTATGGTAGAACTGAGGCAGATTGTCAATGAGTTGATTGACCGGCAGCTGAACGACTACCCGGAAGAAGATATCAAGGAAGCACAGGAGCAACTGAATGCTGCCTACGATGCCTTTACCGCGCAATACGGCCTGCTGAATGACCGGAAAAACGGCAGGCTGTTTGAAGATGACAGCTCCTACTACCTGCTTTGCTCTCTGGAAAATCTGGATGAACAGGGACAGCTGAAATCAAAGGCAGACATGTTCACTCAGCGCACCATTCGGCCGGAGCGTGTCATTACCAGTGTGAATTCTCCCAGTGAAGCGCTTGCCGTGTCGATTGGCGAACATGGTAAGGTAGACCTGCCCTATATGGCAGAGCTTCTTGGCACACCCGGCGAATATGCGCAGATTACCGGCGAATTATCCGGCGTGATTTTCAAAGATCCCAATGCTGACCCTGCCGACCCGGAAGCAGGATGGCAGATGGCGGATGAGTACCTTTCCGGCGATGTGCGCACAAAGCTGCGTACTGCACAGCTTGCCGCTGAAACGAACCCGGAATTCGCTGTCAATGCAGAGGCACTGCTTAAAGCACAGCCGAAAGATCTGGAAGCGTCGGAAATTGATGTGCGTCTGGGTGCCACATGGCTTGCCCCGGAGATTATCCAGAAATTTATGGCGGAAACATTCCAGATTCCGTATTATATGCGGCACTCCATCAACGTGAAGTTCTCGCAGCGCACTGCGGAATGGCGCATTGAGGGTAAAACCGCAATGGGAAAAGGCGACATCATGTCCTGCGAAACCTACGGCACATCCCGGGCAAACGCCTATAAAATTCTGGAAGAAACGCTCAATCTGAAGGATGTGCGTATCTACGACACCATTGAGGATGACGACGGAAAGCCGAAGCGTGTCCTGAACAAACGGGAAACGATGCTGGCGCAGCAGAAACAGCAGTCCATCAAAGATGCCTTTGCAAATTGGATTTGGCAGGACCCGCAGCGGCGCATTTCGCTGGTGCGGCAGTATAACGAGCTGTTTAACAGCACCCGACCCCGCGAATACAACGGCGAACACATTCATTTCGTCGGAATGAACCCGGAAATCAGTCTGAGGGAGCACCAGCGCAATGCCATTGCGCATGTGCTTTATGGCGGTAATACGTTGCTTGCCCACGAAGTGGGAGCAGGGAAGACCTTCGAGATGGCAGCCTCCGCTATGGAGGCAAAACGACTGGGCTTGTGTCAGAAAAGTCTTTTTGTTGTCCCCAACCACCTGACGGAGCAGTGGGCGGCAGAATTTCTGCACCTCTATCCGAATGCAAAACTTTTGGTTGCACGGCGCAAGGACTTTGAAACGGCCAACCGCAAGAAGTTCTGCGCCCGGATTGCTACGGGTGACTATGATGCGGTTATCATCGGTCACAGTCAGTTTGAGCGCATTCCGCTTTCCTTTGAGCGGCAGGAACGCATCATTCAGGAGCAAATCGATGAAATCCAAGATGCCATTTCGGAGCTGAAGTATGCCAGCGGTGAGCGTTTTACCGTGAAACAGATGGAGAAGAGCCGCAAAAATCTGGAACAGAAGTTGGAAAAATTGCGGGCAGCAGACCGCAAAGACGACGTTATCACCTTCGAGCAATTGGGCGTGGACAGACTGTTTGTGGACGAATCGCACGCGTTTAAAAACCTCTTTTTGTACACAAAAATGCGGAATGTCGCAGGTTTGAGTACAAGCGAGGCACAGAAATCTTCTGACATGTTCGGCAAGTGCCGCTATCTGGATGAAGTGACCGGCGGGCGCGGGGTGATTTTTGCCACGGGCACGCCGGTGAGCAACTCTATGACGGAACTGTACACGGTTATGCGCTATTTGCAGTATGGCACGCTGCAGAAAAAGAATCTCACCCATTTCGATTGCTGGGCATCCACCTTTGGGGAGACCACGACGGCTATTGAGCTCGCCCCGGAGGGCTATACTTTAATAGGACGATAAACTTGATTGTCCTAAATTGAAAAATTCCATAAGAAAGGAGGTAGAACAAATGCCGAAAACACCAAGAATTACCGCACTCTATGAGCGTTTGTCAAGAGATGATGATCTTGCTGGTGAATCGAATTCCATCACCAACCAAAAGAAATATCTGGAAGATTACGCCCAAAAGAACGGCTTCAAGAACATCCGCCATTTTACAGATGATGGCTTTTCAGGTGTGAATTTTGATGAGGTAAGATAACGATACCTTTTTGGTAGTCTGTTGTCTTACCTCATTTTTGATTTATATTAAATAGCAAAACTTTTGACGTCTGCTCCTATCTGTCTGAAATAGGAAATACTTTCTGTCGGCTCGTCGCCGCTTTCAACTCTGCCTACAAAGCTATACAGGATTTCGATTTTCCTTGTATTCGTTTCTTTATCCAATTCGTGAATTAAGATACGGTCAATCAATTCGTGTACGTTCTCATAGGTCAGTTCGTTAATTTCCGTGTACTTGCGTACAAGGGCGACAAACCTTTTTACATCTGTGCTGCGCTCGGTGGCGGTGTCAATCACGGTTGACAGTTCCGCTATTTTGTGCGTCAGCATCTTTTTTTCATCATCATAGCCCGAAGTGAGAAAAGCAAACTGTTCATCAGAGAGTTTTCCCAATGCGTTATCCTCATAGAGTTTTCGGAACAAGAGATTTAATTCTCCCATTCGTGCCTGTGCCTTTTCAAGCTCCTTGCGCTGCTGTGTCAATGCCTTTTGGGTTGCCTTTGCGTTATACTCGTTAGCAGTTTCTATAAAATCCTGCTCGTTGTTTCTCACATAAGATAATACCCTTTGCAGGTCGGCAAGGACAAGTTCTTGAAGTACGCTTTTTCGGATATAATGTGTTGTGCAGACTTCGCCTGTTCTGATACGGTTTCTGTATTTTCCGCAAGTATAAGCGTGTTTGCGTTCCAATGTTCCGGCGCCCTGTTGGAGATACATTTTATATCCGCACTCCCCACAAAAGAGAAGTCCCGAAAAAATATCTATGGTTTCAACCTTTGTCGGCCTGTGGCGTGTTGCGATACGCTTTTGTGCAAGGTCAAAGGTTTCTTCATCAATCAGGGCTTCGTGTGTATTTGGGAAAAAGTATTGTTTTTCCTCCGGGTTTTTCTTTGTCTTTTTTGATTTGTAAGATACCTTGTAACTCTTGCCCGTAATGGTATGTCCTAAATACTCTTTGCGTGTGAGAATATCATATAAGGTTTTGTCAGGCCAATTATAAATACAAGTCGGGTGTGGGCGTGGGTGTCGGCAACTGCCGGTACGGCGGTAACGCAGTTCGGAAACGGTCAGTATTTCGTGTTCCCGCAGCCAATTTTGGATTTCACACATACGGTCGCCGCGTACATACATAGCAAATATCTGTTTCACAACATTTGCGGTTTCGGGGTCAGGCAACAGATGATTGCGGTCGTTGGGGTCGGCTATGTAGCCATACGGCACTTCGCCGTTTACTCGCTCGCCTTTCTGTGCCTTTGCCTGTTTTACGGCTCGTATCTTTTTAGAAGTATCACGGGCGTAAAACTCGTTAAACCAATTTCGCAGAGGGGTAAACTCGTTATCCTCTCTTGCAGTATCTACACCGTCGTTAATGGCAATATAGCGTACCTCATATTCGGGAAATACTATCTCTATCAGTTCGCCTGTTTTCAGATAGTTTCTGCCTAAACGGGAGAGGTCTTTTGTAATAACGGTTGCCACCTTTCCGGCTTCCACTTCCCGCAACATAGCTTGAAGTCCCTGACGCTCAAAGCTCACGCCTGAAAAACCGTCGTCAACAAAAAAGCGGGTATTGAAAAAATGGTGTTCATCTGCATATCTCTGTAAAATCAGTTTTTGATTTTGTATGCTTTCGCTTTCGCCTGCCTGCATATCCTCTTGGCTCAATCTGCAATATAAAGCGGTAATCTTGTCTGTCTGTAACATTTGTCCTCCTTTCCGACGACAGACAAGCTGGTATTTATACTACTAATATTATACCGTCTACCGCCGCCAAATTCAACGCCTAAAATGTGAACAACGCCCGATTTACGGGCTTTTTACGGGTTTCTGCTCAATATCCTTGCGGATAAGTTTCTTTATCTTTTTATCTAATGTGTCCGTCGCTCGTTCACTTGCAGACGAACAAACAAGGTAGGTAACTTTTCCTATTTTGTGTTCCGTTTTTGTAACGGGTACTTGATTTTGCGACATTAAAAGTTCCCCCTTTCATTCGCAAATTTATAGTACAGTCTATGAATAGTGGCAAGTCCACTATCACAACATAAATTTCCAAAAAGGGGCTTTAATCAGACGGTTATCAGCATAACCTCACGGGAGTTCCACCCCTCCGGCGGTCTGCCGGAGCCCTACCCATTGCCTGCGACGCTTTTAACGCTCGGACTGTGGCTATAAGGGAGTATCATTATATATCTTGTGTGTTATCGCCCGCAGCTTGCTAAAGCTGCTTTACGGCGTCGGTGTTTATCGCTCGGCTACCCGGTGGAAAATCCCGCCAGATAGCGTCTTGGCGCACCCGCCGCACGGCTCGGCACAAGAGGAAAGTATCTGATTTGCCCTATACTGCGCCGCCGTTATCTTGCGCCGCTTTCTTTGTCAAGGAACGAAAAGAGGTATTTTCAATGTGTGCCTGCGGAAAGGGGAAACGTAGGCACAGGGATTTACTTAAACCTCAAAGTCAAGGACAGCTCGCATAAGTTTTGAACGCAGGCGGTCGCGTATGTCCTCATCTATGCCGTAATATGTATTACCGCGCTCGTCTTTGAGCGTCCTTGTAGAGAGGTAGGAGATATAGCCCTCATAGTGCTGTACCACCATTTTCATAGCTTCCGGGTCGCCTTTGGTTGCGGCAACGATTACCACATAAGGCAATAAACCGCGTTCGCTTTGCTCGCTCGTATTACCATTCTGTTTCATCATCTGCGCGTTCCTCCAAAAATTTTTTTAGGCTGCTGAAAGAGCTTGTCCGTCTGTGCTGTACGGTACTTCTCGGAATGTTGTAGAGCTTTGCAATATCTGCGTCGCTCATATCGTGGAAGTAGTACAGTATCACAGCATTACGCTTTACTTCGGGCAATGTGCGGAGAGCTTCAGCTAACAGTTCGGGGGTAATTCTCTTACCGCCAACACTAAATGAATTGTCGTCCTTTTCGCTTTCAAAAGGTTTGTCAACCGTGTAAAGCTGGCTTTCTTCTTCGGGCGATAAATCGGAAAAACTTACAAAGTGTTTCTGATAGCGTTTCACATCTCGGTGCGCACTGCTCGCTTCATATTTCAAGGCTTTTTTACAAAAACCGTTGAAAGCGCAGCGCACTTCAAACTGGGTACGATATGGTTCGTTCAAGGTGTTCACCTCCTTTCGCAACCGCGAAAGCGGGTGATTGTTTGATTTCCCCTTTCGTAACCCTCAGCACCGCGTTTTCAAAACTGCCAACGCAAAGCGGAGAATTTTCCAAAAAAATTTTTATAAAACACAAAATGCGCCTGTTCGCAAGACGCAAACAGGCGCAAAAGGAATTATAAACAGTATTAAATTGAATTGTCAGTTCATACTCATAGCCGAAATATCCCGACGGTGGACAAGGGCTTTTTTTGACCATAAGTGATTAAGCGAATTAGCGAGAATGAAAGATAACACAGCAATACCTCCTTGATACCGCTGCGTTAAGCTTTATTCGTCACAGACGGCGACTTTAATAAAAAACAGAGCCGACAAACTGCGATTTCTCACAAGTTCATCGGCTCTGCATCTATGCGTCTGGCTCTGTAATAACTAATATATTAAATTGCATTTTCTGATTTCTTAACCGCAACCACATTCTGCCCGGTTACGCTGATAATCGTTTCCTGTTTACATTTGGGGCAGAATAGCGGGAAGTTTTCAAGTACCGTATCGGGGCGCACCTTAATACGGGTCTTGTTATTGCAGATTGGGCATAACACCCATTTTTCTTTTTCCAATGTGCACCTCCATTCCTTGATGATTTCATTACATATTACTCAATTTTAGCTCTTTTACAATCTCTACCCGTGACACGCTTTTGAATGCAAACAGCATTGCGACACATACCATTACACTTACAGCAAGGACGGCAAGCACATAGATACCACCGTTGATATAAAAAGCAAATGGTGTCATACCCGACGATATGAAGTAGT
>ERZ1106929.1737-NODE-1737-length-17095-cov-9.016784_pt1 | contig 17095 bp, 9 predicted proteins | sample MGYA00403662_ERZ1106929 | MGnify/ENA primary metagenome ERZ1106929 (study PRJEB35170, sample SAMEA104062442) | human gut metagenome | biome: human gut; feature: human-associated habitat; material: faeces | place: Denmark | collected 2013-02-20 ... | reverse complement strand
GTGCGTCCGGAAGCCGCCTGAAGCAACGCAGGCAGCGCGGGACTATGCAAATTCCACCTTTGGCAAGTGGAAGGGAAAATGTGAAATCTGAAACCCTGTCATCATCCGGCTTACCCGCAAGAGAAATCCCAAGGGGAACACAGCACGCCGGAAAAGGCATAAGTCAGCCAGTCATCACGCTGCGACTGAGTGCCAAGATGAAAAGTTCTGCATGAGGATGAAAGCCAAACTGCCTGAACGATAGTCAGAGGAGCGTTATCGTCCGCCACGGCGAAAAGATGACTATATGCGCCGTGTGATATGGGCAAGTGGTGAAGGTAAATCGCCAAATGCGTACACATCCATATCAGCCGCCCGCAGTCAGCGGGAAATGACGGAAGTCGCATCCGACAGCAGAACAGGCCAATTTGCATAGTTCTAACCGGAGATGACCTAAACCGGAACGCTGGAAACAGCTATGGCCTGGGCCTGAATATCCGGCACGGTCACGGAGCCACCATAGTAGTCCGAGGGCGTTAATGGCGTCCACATGGCGAAGGGTGGCAGTTTATCCCCTGATACTGAAAAGGAAAGGTGCGTGAGGCACTATGAGAAGTCCACAGACAGTATTGGAAACCCTACGAAAGCACGCGCAGAAAGCGCATTACCAGTATGAGCGTCTTTACCGCAACCTGTATAACCCTCAGCTCTACCTTCTGGCCTATCAGAACCTATATGCGAACAAGGGGAGTACGACGGCTGGAGCAGATGGCGCTACCCTCAGCGGTATGAGCCTGAAGCGAATTGAGTCCCTGATTAAAAAACTGCGGGACCGCAGTTATCAACCCCACCCCGCCAGGAGGCAGTACATCCCCAAGAAAAGTGGAAACGGGCTGCGCCCGCTGGGTATCCCGGCGGCAGACGACAAACTGGTACAAGAAGCCGTTCGCATGATTTTAGAAAGCATCTATGAACCGACCTTTCAAAGCACATCTCATGGTTTTCGGCCCGGAAAAAGCTGTCATACCGCCCTGTCGCAGATACAGAAAACCTTCACCGGCGTCAGCTGGTTTGTGGAGGGCGACATCAAAGGGTGTTTCGACAACATCGACCACCACATCCTGGTCAACATTCTGAAACGAAGGATAAAGGACGAGGCTTTCATAGACCTGATTTGGAAGCTGCTCCGGGCCGGGTATCTGGAGGACTGGATGAAGCACCAGACCTACAGTGGCACGCCGCAGGGCTCCGGGGTAAGTCCACTCTTGGCGAATATCTATATGAACGAGCTGGACCTGTTCATGGAAAAGCTCCGGGCGCAATTCGGCAAGGGCGACAAGCGGCGGTTCAGCAACGACTATGTCAATGCCAACCACCACTATGCGCGAACCAGAGAACGAAACGCCAAAAAATGGAACACCATGAGCGAAGAAGAACGGAAAGACGCCAAAGTCATGCAGAAGAAATTACAGGCAATCCTGCTATCTACCCCCAGTCGGGAGCCAATGGACCCCAACTATCGCAGAGTTCTATATGTCCGTTACGCCGATGATTTTCTAATTGGCGTGATTGGAAATAAAGCGGACGCCGAACAAATCAAGACCGCCGTCAGTGAATTTCTGAAACAGGAATTGAACCTCACCATGTCGCCTGAGAAAACCCTGATTACCCACGGACATGACAAGGCAAGATTCCTGGGATACGACATCACCATCAGCAAGAATCAGGCGGTCAAAAAGACAAAGGGCGGCGTAAAGCGAGCCTATAATGGGCGCGTTGTCCTCCTGCTTCCAAAGGAAAAATGGATGGGTAAACTGCAAGAGTATAGGGCGCTTAATATACAAAAGGATGGCACGGGGAAAGAAATTTGGATGCCTGTGGCAAGGAACGGCTTGCAAAACAAAGAACCTATTGAAATCCTCGCACAATTCAACGGAGAAATCCGGGGTATCTACAACTATTATCGTCTGGCACGGAATGTATCTGTCCTGAACAAGTTTTGCTATGTCATGGAGTACAGCATGTATAAGACTATCGCAAGGAAAATGCGGTGCTCCGCAGCGAAAGTCAAGAAGAAATATACGAGAGACCGCATATTTGGCATAGAATACGAAACAAAACACGGGATAAAACGGGCCGAGTTCTACCATAACGGTTTCCGGAAAAGTGCGCCGTCTAAATTAGACATGGACACAACGCCGGACTATAGATACTCCATCCGACCCAAGGAAGTCATTGCCAGATTTATGACCGGATACTGTGAGCTGTGCTGTAAAAATGAACTCCCGGTTATGATTTACCAGGTGAAGAACCTGAAAAGTCTTTCCGGCAACGAGCCCTGGGAACAATTTATGTTGAAAAAGCGCCGCAAGACGCTGATTGTGTGCGAGGACTGCTACAAAACAATCACAAATTCGTAGGGTGGATAAATAGAGAGCCGTATACATCGAGAGGTGTAAGTACGGTTCGGGGGCGAGCTATGGAAAACCCGCCGCCGCGAGGCGGTAAGGCGTCTATAGTTTAGCCCACCTGTTTTTCGCCAACGGGAGCGGCAGCGGACACAGCATTACCAATTACAGCAGCGAATTTCTCTACAAGTGCTGGAAGCGCTTCCGTAAATACGGCGCGACGCTCACCGGCATTACACAGAATGTGGAGGAATGTCTGCTATCCAACACGGCGCGGATGATGTTCGCAAACTCTGAGTTTCTGCTGATGCTCAATCAGGCTACCACCGACCGGGAGCAGCTTGCCCGACTGCTGGGTGCATCGGATACGCAGATGAGCTATGTAGACAATGCCCCTGCCGGTCATGGGCTTATCAAGGTGGGCGGAGCCATCGTGCCTTTCGCCAATGAACTGCCCAAAAATACAGAACTGTACCGCCTAATGTCAACACGCCCCGGTGAGGAGTGACGCCATGCGGGACTTGAAGATCAAACCCGGCATGGACACGCCAAAGGCAAAGCTGAAGAACCCCGCGCCTAAAGACGCCGATTCCCTTCTGAAACAGCACATGGACAAACGGCAGCGGGAAAAGGAGCCGGAGAGCCGCGATCCCGTGCGTTACGCCACCGACCGCGTGGAGAAAAATATGCGCCGTGGTGCGGCAGGAGCGGCGGATACCTCGCGGCGCATGATAAAGCGCCACAGGGAAAAGCAAAAATTGAGTGGAGAACAAAATGATTTGCAGAACGGGAACATCGTCCAAACAGCGCCATTTTCGGAAGATGCGCCCATAAGCGGTTTTACCGACACGCCGTTGAGATATGAAGATTTTGCCGCGCCAACTTCTGCACGAAATGACGTCGGAATAACGAAAGATTTTCCGCAGTATTCCAACCGTGCAGAGAAGCCGCTTGCCGCCCCGCAGGAGCGTGGGCGGCAGAAAGCCGTGGAAAATGCGAAAGCCGCCTATCGGCGGAACCTTGCCGAAAAAAGAACAATGGAACACCGCACCCCGGCTGTCCAGAAGGGCAGCGGGCGCGCAGCGGCAGATTCTTTCCAGACCTCCGGCGCTGCAAAACAGCAAGGATCTCCTCCGAAAAACGGAGGGATACCCCGCAAGGGCGGCGTTCACGCACCAAAGAGCCGAGCCTTTCGGAAGGTACAGCCTGCACAAAGCGTCATGCAGAAAGCAAAGTCGGCGGCACAGCGAAAGGCGCAGCGGAAGATGCTTCAGGAATCCGCGCAGAACGGCGGAAGGGCCTCCAAAAAGCTTGGCAGCGCGGCAGTCCAGGCAGTGAAGGAAATCGGAAAAGGAGTGGCGTCTGCGGTCAGTTCGATCCTGTCGGCGGGCGGCGGTGCAGTAGTGCTGGTGCTGCTTCTGACGGTGATCCTTGTGGCGGCTATCGTGGCATCCCCCTTCGGTATCCTCTTTTCCAACGAGAGCCGGGAGGCTGGCGTTGTGCCGATCTCCGCTGCGGTGGCGCAGATCAACTATGACTTCAATGCTGAACTGGAAGCGTTGCAGACAGCGGAGGACTACGATTCTATCTCCGTGACCGGTCAGACTGCCGATTGGGTGGAGGTGCTGGCGGTGTTCGCGGTGAAGGTGGCTGGGGCCGATGTAGACGCTGCGGATGTGTCCACCATGGATGCCGACCGCATCGCTCGACTGAAAGCGGTCTTTTGGGATATGACCTCTATCACCCATCGCATTGAGGTCATTCATCACCCCGGCAGCGGTGAGGATAGCGGCTGGACGGAGCGAAACCTCTATATCACCATTACCGCAAAAACGGCAGAGGAAATGAAAACCGCGTATCATTTCAACCGCAATCAGATCGCGGCGCTGGACGAGCTGCTGGAGCAGCGAGACCTCCTGCGGGAACTGATCGAGGATGTGTACTCCGTCAGCGGGGATACGGCGGCGCTGATCCGTAATCTGCCGGAAGATCTGTCGCCGGAGCGCGAGGCGGTGGTACGCACCGCCTGTTCTCTTGTCGGCAAGGTGAATTATTTTTGGGGAGGAAAGAGCCTTGTGATCGGCTGGGACGCCCGGTGGGGTGAGCTGCGGCAGGTCACGGCGGCAGGCAGCTCCACCACCGGAACCTACCGCCCCTACGGACTGGATTGCAGCGGCTTTGTGGATTGGGTTTTCTACAATCAGTCTGGCGGCAGCTATGTCATCGGCCACGGCGGAGGAGCCACCGCACAGCACAGCTATTGTAACGATATTTCGTGGGCGGACGCACAGCCCGGTGACTTGGTATTCTACCCGGATAATTCCCATGTGGGTATTGTTGGCGGCAGGGACGCAAACGGAGAGCTGCTGATCATCCACTGCGCCAGCGGCTATAACAATGTGGTCGTTACTGGTCTGGAGGGCTTTACATCTATCAGTAGACCGAGGTACTACGCAGAGTAAAAAAGTTTTACCTTTTGTTCCCCCCTGACAGGGGTAACAAGTGATTCCTGGGATACCCCGGCAGGTCATCGTATCTACGATGCCTGCCGGGGTTCTTCCGTTTCCTTGGTTTGTAGGGGGTCCGGTGCTTCCATCGTTTCTTCCACATCCAGCTGGCCGCTGCCGACATAGCCAATGCCGTTGTAGTGGATCTCCACGGTCTGCGGCGCGTGCTTAGACCACTTTACCTCTTTCTCGTGAACCACGATCTTCTCAATAAACAGCCGCAGCAGTTCCGGCGTCAGCTCCGTGATATCCGTATACCGCTTCGCTTTGTCGAGGAAGCTGTCCGTTCCAATCGCCGTTTCCCGCAGGCGCTGGATCTCGTCCTCTTTCTGTGAGATGCCGACAGTGATGAGGTTCTGTTCTTCCGTGTAACTGTCGGACAGCATCTGGAACTGCTCTGTTGTAATGCGGCCCAGCACACTGTCCTCATACAGCTTTTTGAAAATCGCGTCCAGTTCAGCTTTCCGCTTCCGTATGGCTGCCAGTTTCTTCTCCTGCCTGCGGATCTCCCGCTGAAGCTCGGCGGATTGCTTGCTGCCAATGTAGGCGGCGAACTTTTCCGGATGTTCCCGCGCCGCACTCGTCACCCGGTGCAGGTCCTCCAGTACGATCTCATTCAGAACGTACTCCCGGATGTAGTGGCCTGTGCAGGCTTCTCCATCTTTCTTGTAGGTGCGGTAGGTAAAGTGATTGTACGCTTGCCTGCCCTCCTCTGTGTGATCGTGCGTTCGTGATGCGTGGCTCAAGCCGCAGTGTTTTCCTCGTCGGACTCATCCTCGAAAGCAGCAGCGGGCATGGCATCGAGCGACCGCGCCGCGGAATTGCTGGCGGTGGAATCGTTTATTGTGAGTTCTTTACCGATGTTTTCAAATCCTTCGGGGAATGTGTTGGTAGCATCGATGTTGGTTGTCACAGAGTATTCTGTTCCGGTCTTCGAAACAACGCGCTTTCCGATGCCGCCGAGGAAACCGCCGACCGACGCACCGGCCGCATGATTCTTGTTGACCGTCATATCCTCCACCTTGCAGCCGGTGATGGTCACGCTGCCGTTGCCGCGATAGTCATTATTGTCGGCCCAATTTCCTTCTGCGTCATACGGCGTGTAGAGCGCATCCGCATAGCCGATGAGTCCGCCAATCAGGAACTGCGTTCCGCCGTTGTCATTCTTATCGGTGACATTGACGGTCATATTCTCCACCTTGCAGCCAGTCAAAGTCACGGTGCCCTTGGCATAGCCGACAAGTCCGCCGATGCACTCCGCAGGCAGCAGGTGGGCGGAGTTATAAGCATTTCCTTGCTCGCCCAGCAGGTTCAGATTCATGGTCACATGCCTGACCGTCACATTTTCCGCCGTGAACCTGTCGCCCACAAAGCCCGCCAGAGCACCGAAAGCATGATACTCGTTGCTGTCGACACTGGGTTGGGCAGTGTAGTCGATCGTCATGCCGTCAATGGTCAGGTTCTTCACCGTCACGTTATCTCCGTAGCCGTAGATGGTGCCCACGGATTGGCTGGGAGCCGCCTCGCCGCGTTTTGCATGGTAGATCGTGTGATTGTTTCCATCGAATGTGATGCCGCCGACAATGTCACCGGTGCGCGTCGTATCGGCATAGCAGAGATCCAAATCAACGCCCAGTGCGTAGCTTGCTGCCTCAGAGGAGTAATCCTGCACGACCTTAGTCAGAAAATCGTTGGCATTATAGAGCAGCTCTGTGCCATTGCTATCAGTTTCGGATTTCCATTGGACACCGACCTTGACGATGGCTCCCTGTTCAGCGGCCATTTGGGTTAGTTTGGTATCTTCCACTTTTACAAAAGTCTCGGTAGGATTCCCCCATTGGTTCAGCTCTTCCTTATAATAGCCGAAATATTCGGTGCCGGGGATACCAGTGGGCAGGGTAAAGACCTGATCGTACTTTACGCTCACCTCAATATAGGGAATGCCATGGTCGTTGGCGTTGCTATACACACCATTTTCCTCATCGTACGCAGCCGTGAGCAGCTTGCCGCCATTTTCAAGCAGCCAGTCTCTCAACGGCACATTGCCGTCCCAGTCGAAGCGGAGGAAATAGGTCATGGTATCCCACTTGGCGTAGAGCGTGAGGTCACAGGCGGGCATGGTCGTGCCGCTCCATTCAGTCTGACATGCTTCATCTTCGTACCAGCCGACGAAGGTATAGCCGGTGCGTTTGGCATTCGTCATGTCCGTAGAAATCTCTGCGCCGTAATAGATGCTTCCGTCGTTGGGGGCGCAGCCCTCGTCCAGCGTCACGCCGTCGCCCAACTTAAACGTCAGCATGTACTGGCTACGGGTGTAGTAGATATCCGCGACATTCTGTGCGCTGTCGGCTTTGAGGGTGATTGAGGTGGACGAATCAGCTTTCGGTACAAATCCCTTGAAAGACTTTTGCACATTCACCGTCTGACCGGTCACGCCGGAACCGCTCACAGTTTCAGAGGGCGTATCCGGATAGGTCGTGCCGTCCACGTTTTGCAGATAGTAGTTTACAGTGTAGTTGACCTCCCCAGCGTTCCACTTGGCATACAGGGGGGTGTTCTCCGCAGGCATGGTAGTCGCGGTAAACTCATTTCCGCTTGTGCACGCTTCGTCTGTGTACCAGCCGCCAAAGGCGTAACCCGCTCGGCTCAGGTCGTTGGCACTCGGGGCGGTGACAGCCGCGCCATAACGATCAGTGTGGAATTTGTTTTCTGCGCTGTCCGTCCAGCTTGCACCACTGCCGTTGAGGTTATAGGTCAGCGTGTATTCGTTGCGGGTGTAATACACCTGGACCACCGTGCTGCCGTCGCCCTTGACGATCTGCTGCGTAATACTCTGCGGTGCGGTGAATCCGGGGTAGGACTTACTTCCGGCGGCGGTAAGCTGACCCGTAGCGCCGGTCTTGGATTCCGTTTCCGCAAGGGTATATTCATCGTCCGTCACATTCTGCTGATAATGCTCCACAGTATAGGAGATCCCGCCCTGCGCTGTCCACTTGGCATAGAGGGTGACATCATGGTCGGGCATGGTGGTCGCAGTAAACGCAGTCGTGCAGTTTGCATCCGTGTACCAACCATCAAAGGTGTAACCCGCTCTCGTCACATAGCTCTGCGTCAGGAGCTTGAGCGCAGCGCCCAGACGATAGGATTTAACACCGGGGTCCGAAACCCATGCTGCATCCGCGGTGTTCAAGTTATAGGTCAGTTTGTACCGCTTACGGGCGTAGCTGATGGAAACCGTTCCGCCGTCCTCCGCGTTGACCTTGTAGCTCATCGGTTTAGGAATGGTATAGATGCTGTTCTCCGCCTCTGTAAGGAACTTCGCCGGATCGATGGAAACTGTTTCGTCCGTTTTCCCGGTTTGGATCTTGGTCGCCTGCGTCCACTTGCCGTCTGCCCCCTCTTTGCGGAGCACAAGGAAATAATTGATATCGACCGGCTCCCACTTGGCGTAGAGGGTAAAGTCCTTGGCAGGCATGGTCGTTGCGGTAAACGCATTTTGGTAGGTTTCGTCCGTGTACCAGCCATCAAAGATATAGCCAAGGCGGGTAGGGGCGTCGTTCAGCCGGTCAAGTTGATCGCCATAGCGATAGGGCACAGTGCTTACCTGACCATCGTTTCTTAATGTAAGCGTGTAGGGCGCGCGGCTGTAATAGTAGTTCTGTCCGCCCGTTCCGTCCGGACGGATGTGGATGCCCGCATAGCCGGGGTGGCGGTAGCCGATTTCGTCCGGCACAAGGGCCTTATCCGGCACAAAGTAGTTGTCGGCGGTGCCATAATGAACCACGCTCTTGGTCGGCCTTTCGGGATAGGTTCCGTCCTCGTTTTGCAGATAGAAATTGAGCGTGTACGGAATGTTGGTCTTGGGTTCAAACGTTGCCACCGCTACCAATGCGCTCTCCGGCATGGTGGTGCCGGTATAGGGGTGTTCCTTATCGTAAGAGAAGATGTTGCTCTCGTTTTTCAGCAGATAATACGTCCAGCCCGTAAACTCATAGCCGGTGCGGTCGGGCGTTTTCAGATTGAGCGGCTCGCGGAATTTCCGCTGCTCCCAACCGATGTAACCGCCGGTGCTGCTCAGCTCGTGGATGGGATAGCCGTCCTTCAGGCGGTCCCAATGGACCTTGACCTTGAGCTGCACCGGGGTGGTGGAAAAGCTCAGATCGGAGCCTTTGTAGGTGAGCGTCATCACGCAGTCGATCTCCGGCTCGTTGCAGTTCTGCCAGTCGGAGAGATTCAGTTTCACATACTGCTGACTATAATTGCCGCTGTCGGGGCCGGTGCGATAGGTAGTAAAGCGGGGATCGTCAAAGCTGATGTCAAACTTGTTCCAATCATACGTCTCGGTGCGGTCGTTGCCCGTTGTGAGGTCAAATCCGGTCAGCGCTTGCACCGATTGAGGCAAAACGACATCAAGGCCGCCGTTTTTCAGATAAACCGTCGGTGTGTCTTCCTCGCCGTCCGCATTTTCCATCTTAAATGCCGTGATGGCATGGGTGCTGCCCGCCGACCACAGTGGCGTTTCATCGGTGTATATCTCCGGTGTCCACGAAACCTTGCCCTTAAATGCGGAGAGGTTGGCGCTGATGTCCATAAACATACCGACTTCCACATACAGCGCGCCCGAGGCGTTGGAGGTTTTTGGTTTCCCTGCCTCATAGTGGAGCGCATACAGCACATACCCGTAGCCTTTTAAGTACGCGCCCAATTTGGCCACAATGCCCACTGTGGCCACCTTCCTCGATATGAGACTGACGCTGGGCCATATCTCCACACCGGCTCGCAGACCCACCGCACCCATCGCGTACAGGCGCAGATTGTACTGCTCGTTCACAAGATTGTAGGTGCGGGTGGTGGTCCTGTGCTTAAAGATGTAAACGCCGAACACATATCGCTTGGCATTGGTATAGTTGAAGTTCATACCCATGGCCATTCGGATGTTCAACTCGACCACAAAGTCTACCGTAAGCTCAAACTTGATGATCTTTGCGACGGTCTTTTTCATACTGAAAATCTGTTTGCGGTACAATTCCACCCAGTCGCTGTCCAACTCCAGCATACTGTTGTACAGCTCCTGCAAGCTGAGCTTGGAAGTATCAATTTCTTCTCGCTCGCCGCCGGTGTCCTTGCCCTCCAAAGCATCCAGTTTCTTTCCCAGTTTGTTCACCAAGTCCTTCACCTTCGTCACGGTGTCCTTTTCGCCCTGAGAAACAACGGTGGCGTCGAGGTTGATGGCGGTGTAGGTATAAACATTCAGACCAGCCTCCAGATACACATCGCTGATCCAGTAGAAAATGAACTTGTGTTTCCAAACAAGCTTGCCGTGGGTGCTCAGATCCAGTTTCAGCTCCTGAATAAAGGTAGGTGTGACGGTGATGACAATGTCGCCGCCGTCCTTCTGGATTTCCTTCGTGACCTCCAGTTGCAGTTCCAGACGCACGCCGGACAGCGGGTTTCCGGACGCATCCGTAAAGTTTTGCAGTTTCTTTGTAATCTGAGCGCTTTTGACCTTAACACTGGTCTTGCCCCCGCCGTTGGCATTTGCCCTCGCCGGTGAGACAGCGCCGGAGCCTCTTGCATCATTCAAGGATAGGGTAGAAATACCGAGAGTGCCCTCCGGGTCGATGTCGATGGAACGCAGGTCGATCTCATCACCTGCCGTCAGGCCGCTCAGATCCATCTCGTCTATCGCCCCGGAAATGCGGTCCGCTACAGTCTGGGCAAAGCCGCTTTCTATGGCTTGCCGGGCGATCTGCTTCTCTAATTTCTCGGTGTCAACACCATTCAGCATTGCATCGCCGCTGATGGGGTCGGTGGTGTCCACGTCCATGGAGGAGAGCACATCATCTTTAGTGGCATCGGTATAGGTGAGTTGATAATAGTCAGAACCGAGTTCATCCGTGGTATAGTCCACAGCTGTGATGCGGCCGTAGCCATCGGATGCTGCGGTTTCGATTGTATAGCTTTCGCCCGTATAGAACGCAAGGAAATCTCCCACATCAATGGTGGTGTTTTCGTCCAGATTTCCCACACTCGATGCAGCGGTAAAGGTCAGCTCCTCCACGGGAACGAGGATGGTATAGTCGTTGGACGGGTTCTCTTCCTTAGCCGTTTTACGGCTTGCCTTCACCGGCAGCACATCGGGAACGAACAGAACATCCTCCACCGCGGCGGACTGATAGGAATAGGTATTGGTTGTCTTGTTGACCCCAGTGATTTTTACATAGGAAACATCGCCGGTGTTGGCGTCAGTGGTTCCAACCGCCACACGCTCTTCAGGCGCAGTACCCTCATAAATGGCCACGGTGTCGCCGACTGCCAAGTTGCCGTCGTAAACAAAGCTGCCTGTGCTGTCGGAGACGGCATCCATAGCCGCGCCGCTGCTGTCAAGGGCAGCGACCGGCATACTGAGTGCCTTGACCCGTCTGCCGTTCTGGGTAGCATTGCCGATGGCGGTTGCCGGGATGGATTTGACCTCTTCTCTGAGGTGCCAATTCAGCACCGGATCGCCCACTTTCACGGTGAAGTGGTATTCCCGCACGGAGGACGCTTCGCCGTTAAAGTACAGACTGTTATCCTCCAGTACCACCTTATAAGTGCCGCCCTCTGCCCATCCGCCTGCAGGCGGCGCAACGGTGTAGGTGCCATCGTGATTGTTCCTGACGCTGCCGACAACGAGGATCGTATTGCCGTCCGCGTCCACTTCGCTGGTGGGCTGCTCCGTGCCGATCAGACTGATCTTGCCCATCAGGTCGCTTTCGGAATCGCTGTTGACGCGGATCGTAAAGTTCAGTCCGACATCCGTCGCTCCGGCGTAAGTCGGTGTTTCCACGCCCTCGATTGCATCGTAGTCCACCATCTTTGCGTAAAGGGACAGATTTTCGCTGAGCGGATCACCGTCGGCAACGGCCTTGTTATAGCTTTCATCATAATACCAGCCGACGAAGGCTTTCCCCGCTACCGAAGGCGTGGGAAGATTGGCAAGGGAAAGTGCAGAAGTTGTCTGTGTAAAGGTAGAAGTCGTTCCATCGGGCAGATACAGCGTGATGGTATGAGCTGTGCTGCCAGAACCGTTTCCACCAGAGCTGCCGCCAGAGGAACTGCTGCCGGAGGAATTGCTGCCGCTATTCGGCTTGCTCTGATCTTCCTTCTGGGGTGTCTCACCCGATTTACGCCCCACGATGCCGGGTGCTGAATACCAAATCTCCACCGCCTCGTCCGCACGCATACACAGCATCGCCATCTGGGCGCGGGTAGCATTGCCTTCGGGGGCAAAGCGTGTGCCGTCACCGTTCAAAAGTCCCTGTTTCCAGAGCTTCAGCACAGCATCCTGTGCGTAGGCGGGGGTACGCTCCAGATCCGCAGGCGTAGTGGTGACATTTGCGCCGGTCGCATAGTCCACTTGGAACGCTTCAAAATACCGCACGAAGAATGCTGCCATCTGTGCCCGGTTGATAAACGCATCGGGAGAGAATTTTCCGTCACCTGTGCCTACTGTGATGCCGTACCTCGCCGCCCACTGCACATAGGGGGCGTAGTACATCGTCTGCGGCACATCAGAAAACGGCGTCTCTCCACTGTAGTCATCTGGATTTACACCAGCCATACGCCCAAGCACCGTGACAAACATCCCCCGGGTCATGGTGCCGCTGGGACTAAATGTGGCAGTTGAGGTGCCGTTGAATATACCGTGGGAATAGACGTATTCCACAGCCTTGGCACACCAGTCCGAGGACTTTACATCCTGAAACGGCATTGTCTGGCTGGGCTGCTCCGCCCTGCCGCCGTTGCCTGCGGCAAGTACCTCCATGGGCAGCATCGTTACCAGCATGATGATACTCAGCAGTCCGGCCACAAACCGGTTCCATTTTCTCCTCATCCAATACCCCTCCTCATTTTTTAATTGGATGTGCGGAAAGTACGGCAGCCCTCTCAGGCGCACGCCTGAGAGGGTTTTGCACGCAAGCCCCTCCACAGCATGATGTTACACTTTTATTTTACCATTCCCATACCGTGCCGTGTTGTGTTGTTTAGGGGGAAATCCGTGTCGTTTAGGAAAAAGGGGCCTTTGCCGCTTGTGCAGAGGAACACACTTTGTTACAATGGCAAACAGGAAAGGAGGCGGTATCATGGAGCCTCAGCACAGAAAGATCTGGCCCGCAGCCACTCTGTTGATCCTTGCTGCCGCTGCAGCGGTCTTCTGCCTGTTCCGCCTGTCTCAGCCGGACAGGATGCAGACATCGCTTCTTTTGAACTGCACACAGACGAACCGGAACGGTTGGACCTTTGAGACAGAAAGCGGTCCGGTAGAACCTGTATTTGGCTTCGGCGGCTATCTGGATGGGATTCCGGTGGACGGAGACAGCCCGGTGGCGGCGGAGCGGGTCATGGAAGATCCCGGTCAGCGGGATCTGCTGCAATTTTTTGGCTTTGGCGCGGGGATACAGGTGTTTCTGGATGGTGAATTGCTCTACACTGACTTTCCGAACGAAGAAAACCGTGCGGATGCCTTTTTGGAAAATGTGGATTTCAGCAGCATTTCCCATGACGGCCTGTGCATCCCGCTTCCTATAGACTGCGCTGGGAAGACACTGCGGATTGTCACCTACGGCGCAGCCCTCAACGGTTTACTTTACCCTGCTTTCCCATCTCTGGCCAGTCGCTTTTCCGATTCTGTGACCGCTGTTTCCAGCATTGTCTGGCCCATGGCAGCCATCACAGCACAGGTCATACTGGCGCTTTTCCTGCTGCTGGTTTTCCTTTTCAGCACCCAGACGGGACCGTATCTGTGGAAACTGCTGCCGCTGAGCGGCTATTTTCTGCTGACGGCGGTGCCTGTGGCGTGCGGCTCATTCTTCGCACTTTCTGCCGGATTGGATACAACGGGCAGCCTGACGGCCTGGCTCTGTCTCATTTATATTGACTTGCTGTTCTGCTTTCTGGCCATTTCCCTGCATGGTTGGAAGCGCCGGATATTGTTGATCGGAGCGGCGGCGCACATTTTGTGCTCGGCCCTGCGGTGCTTTACGTCGGTCACACTGTTTTACGGCAGGCTGATGGACTGGCTTGGCTTTGGCCTGTTCCTGCTGGCGGTTCTTTTGATGCTGCTCTCTCATGAACGGATGCTCCGTCGGACAAGCCTCTGCCTCTGCTGCGTCGCAGGCGCGCTGTTTGCCGCATGGTGCGTCAGCCGGTTCGTGGGCGTGGAATATCTCTATCCACTGAGCAATCCCATCACCTCCCTGCTCTACGGCAATCCGAAAGCGCTGTATACCCTACTGTGCGCTGTGACCGGTCTGCTCTGTGCAGTGCAGGTGGTGGCGGAGTTCATCCGCACCGCCTTCTCCCGCCAGCGGCAGATGATAGCCCTGCAAAGCCGCAGCCAACAGGCACAGGAGCAATACAAGCAAGCCCAAGAATCCCTTCGGAATGTATCGGCCTTCCGCCACGAGTGGAAAAACCACATCTCCGTGCTGTCGCTCTTGCAGCGCAAGGGGGATACCGAAGGTTTGACGGAATATCTTGCGCAGTTGGATGACCAGTTGGAGCAGCTTTCACCCCTCCATTATACGGCGAACTTCATTGTCAACACCGTTTTGCAGCGCTATGTAGCCAAGGCGAAAGAGATTGGCGCTGCCTTCCATGCAACGGCTCCGTTACCTGCCGAGCTGTCTATTGATGAGGATGACTTGTGCAGCTTTCTCTTCAACCTGCTGGACAATGCCGCGGAGGGCGCAGCCGGAACACCATCGGGCAAGCCGCGGGAAATTCGTTGTTCCTTGCAAATTCGCCAAGGCTACCTTGCCATCCGCTGCGAGAACACATTCAGCGGTGTGGTTGCCCTCGACGAGGAGAACAATTTGCTGACCACAAAGACTGCATCTGCCGACCACGGCTACGGACTAATTCAAATGCGCAGGATTGCTGCCAAATACGGCAGCACCCTTTCCGTCAGCTACAATGCGGAGCGTTTCACAGTCATGACCGCCCTCAAGCTGCCTTAAAACAAAAAAACGGACGCATGGGGAGACTTCCCATACGTCCGTTTTTTCATCGCTCATTCAGATATCGCACAAACTGTTCCCTGAATCGTTCGGCATACTTCCGCCCGATGGGCAGTTTCAAATGTTCAAGGGAAACAGTGCGGCTGCTGACTTCCCGCACACACGCCAGATTCACAAGAAAGCTGTTGTGGCAGCGGCAGAACTGCTCTGCCGGTAGATTTCCCTCGATTTCGGTCAGGCTCAGAGGGTAAAACTGCTCCCCGCTTTCCATATGAAACAGGCTCCCGTGGTCGCGGCTCTCCACATAGCGAATGTCTTCCAGCGGCAGCACCGCCATGCGCCCGCCCACCTTAATGGAAAAGGTTTTCGGTCGGTGATGGAGCCGCAGGTCGGTTTCAATGGCTCGTTTCAGTTCCGCTTTCGATACCGGCTTGAACAGATACTGAATCGGTCGGACCTCGTAGCCGTCTTTCAGATACTCCGAACTACCTGTGAGGAACAGAATACTGGTACGGTCATCTGTCATGCGCAGCTTTTTCGCAAGCTCCATGCCGCTCTCGCCGTCCATGAGAATGTCCAGGCAAAGCAGGTCAAACCGGTCGCCGGTCAGCAGCTGCGTTTCCAGTTCCTCTGCCGAGGAAAATGCAGCGATATGATGTTCGATTTCCAGGTCGGTGAGGACTTCGCCGCACAGTGCCGCCGCTTCCTCCCTCGTATCCTTTTGATCTTCGCAGACCGCCACTGTATACATCGCTCATCACCTCCCGGAGATCAGATAGATTTTAGCACAGATTTTATTTTTTTACAACAAAGCCGTTTGTTCGGACATTTCAAGCATCGACGGATCAGCGCGCAAGCGACATGGAGTAACGGCGACTGATTCAGTTAAGGAAATGATTGTCCTGGTCATGTTATGCCGCTAAGAAAACTATCTGGATGTGTAATGACTGAACACCGCTTTGTGTTGCTCAAAGTACCATATTTTCTTTTTCCATCGGCTCATTGTGCCGTTGGAAAATTTTTTTGAAAATTTTTGCCGAAACTTTGCCAAAACCGCACCTTCCATTCGGGATAGAAGCGAAAGGGGAAGAAAGCCGACCTCTCGGTGCATGAGAGGAGGTGAACGACTCTTGGAGCTGACACCATCCCAAAAGAAAACCGTTAGACATCAGTTCGACAGCTTTTGCAGGAAGGTTCTGCGCGAAGAAGCCCGCGATTATGAGCGTCATATTGCGTGGCGTTCCAACCATGAGGTATCCCTTTCGGAGCTGTCAGAGGAGCAGGAGCGCCAAATGTATGTGCTGGACGAGTATCCGTCCGAGCAAACGCATTTTCATGTGCAGGGCTATGATGTGGCAATCGAAAACGAAGATCTCGCCAACGCCCTGACGGTGCTGCCGGATGATAAGCGTGACATTGTTCTGCTTGCGTATTTCCTTGATATGACCGATCAGGAAATTGCGGACAAGCTGGACATGGTACGCCGCACCGTGCAATACAAGCGCGCTCAGTCCCTCAAGGAATTGAAAAAAGAAATGGAGGTTACTGAAGATGGCGCGCAATCTGAGTAATGCCGCTGCATCTCTGCTGCCTTACTCGACCATCGAAGCGGCAGCGTCCGGCAATGTGGACGCGATCAATGCTGTGCTGAAGCACTATGAGCGTTATATTGCGGCTCTGGCAACCAGAACCCTGTATGACGAAAACGGTGTTCCGCACCTTTGCCTCGATGAAGAAAAGGTATGCAGGATGCGAACCAAGCTGATTACCAAGATTCTTGACTTCAAGGTAAACAAAACAGCCTAAAACCCATAGCAGCCCGTGCAGGAGCGTGTCCCCCTTTCCACGCTTCTGCAACGGGCCATTCGTGCATCCGCGAGGAAAGGTTCTTATCACCCGATAGGAGCCTTTCCCGGCTGATCCACAGCCAAATATCACACGCGCCTGAAAGTGCGGATATGCTGTACCTTGAAAATTTCATAGGCAAACGGATAACGTTCCGAACCGGACGAGCCGGCAGACGGCACGCCAAGACCCATCCAGATAACTGGATAGGCGAGCGATCAAGCAGGTCTGCAACCGTGCGCGGCAGCACGGCGGCCATGACTCCGAGTTTGGGATAATGATACTCCCGCGTTGAACGCCCTCAAAGCATTGCGCGGCGCACCCATCAGCATGGGCCGGGGTGAGATTCCCGTGG
>ERZ1106929.1736-NODE-1736-length-17096-cov-7.315474_pt1 | contig 17096 bp, 13 predicted proteins | sample MGYA00403662_ERZ1106929 | MGnify/ENA primary metagenome ERZ1106929 (study PRJEB35170, sample SAMEA104062442) | human gut metagenome | biome: human gut; feature: human-associated habitat; material: faeces | place: Denmark | collected 2013-02-20 ... | reverse complement strand
CAAGGGCTTTCGGGGGGCCTCCCTGCGGCAGATCGTGAAGAATGCCGGCGTCACCACCGGGGCCTTCTACGGCTACTTCTCCAGCAAGGAGGCGCTGTTCGCCTCCATCGTGGAACCCCATGCCGCCGCCATCATGGGCCGATTCATGCAGACCCAGACGGAGTTTGCCGCACTGCCGGCAGCGGAACAGCCCAGCCACATGGGGGTGGAGTCCTCCGCCTGCGTGGACTGGATGGTGGACTACATGTACCGGCACTCCGTACCGGTGAAGCTGCTGCTCTGCCGGGCCGAGGGAACGCCTTATGAGCATTTCGTCCACAACATGGTGGAGGTCGAGGTGGAGGCCACCGAGCAATACATCCAGGTCCTGCGGCAGCTGGGCCGGAATGTGCCGGAGCTGGACCATCAGCTGTGCCATATCATCGCCAGCGGTATGTTCAGCGCCGTGTTCGAAGTCATGGTCCACGACATGCCGTATGACCACGCCAAGCAGTATATCCGGCAGCTGCGGGAATTCTACATGGCTGGATGGCAAAAATTGATGGGGGAGTGACCCTCATCTTTTTTGGTCAATAGTTAGCTATAGCTAACTATTGGCGGCTACAATCTGCAAGGAGGGATCTTTTTGAAAAAGCGATCGAATCTGTCCCGGCTGCTGGCCTACGCCGGCGGCCACCGGAAGCTGACGGTGCTGGGCTGTGTGCTGTCCGGCGCCGCCGCCGTGCTGGGGCTGGTCCCCTATGTGTGCGTGTGGCTGGTAGCCCGGCAGGCGCTGGCAGTCTTCCCTGCCGTCACAGAGGCGGAGGGCCTGGCCCGCTGGGGCTGGATGGCGGTGTGGTTCGCCGTGGCCAACATCGCCCTGTACTTCGCGGCGCTGATGTGCACCCACATCGCCGCCTTCCGGACCGCCCGGAACATGCGCCATGCCGGGGTGGTCCACCTGATGGAGCTGCCCCTGGGCTTCTTCACCGGGAACCGCTCCGGCGAGCTGCGGAAGATCATCGACGACAACGCCGCCCTGACGGAGGACCTGCTGGCCCACAAGCTGCCGGACCTGACGGCGGCGGTGGTGACACCTCTGGCCGCCATCGTGCTGCTGTTCGTCTTTGACTGGCGGATGGGCCTGCTGTGCCTTCTCACCATGGTGCTGGCCCTGGGCTGCATGATGGCCATGATGGGCGGCAGGAACGCCGGGTTCTTCCACCGCTACCAGCGGGAGATTGAGAAGATGAGCGGAGAGGCAGTGGAGTATGTCCGGGGCATCCCGGTGGTGAAGGTGTTCCAGCAGACCGTTTACTCCTTTAAGGCATTCTACAACGCCATCCGGTCCTACAGCGACCTGGCCAGCCAGTATGCCATGAGCTGCCGGGCCGGCCAGACCGGATTCCTCACCTGCATCAACGGGGCCTTCGCCCTGCTGATCCCGGCGGCGCTGCTGCTCTCCTCCGGCGGGAACGGGCTGGAGGTGCTGGCGGACTTCATCTTCTATGCCCTGTTCGCCCCCGCCTGCGGCGGCATGATCAACCGGATCATGTACGCCTCGGAGTCCGTCATGGAGGCGGACGAGGCCATGATGAAGATGGACGAGATCCTGCAAAACCGGCCCCTGCCCAGGGCCGCCATTCCCCAGAAGCCAAAGGGGCACGACATCACCTTCACGGATGTGACCTTCCGCTATCCCGGTGCCGCCAGGCCCGCTCTGGACCACGTGTCCTTCACGGTGCCGGAGGGGTCCGTGGCAGGTCTGGTGGGGCCCTCCGGCGGCGGTAAGTCCACCGCTGCCGCCCTGATCCCCCGGTTCTGGGACGTGGAGAGCGGCAGCGTGCGGATCGGCGGCGTGGACGTGCGGGACATGGACCGCCGGGAGCTGATGGAGCAGGTGGCCTTCGTGTTCCAGGACACCCGGCTCTTCAAGGTCAGCGTGCTGGAGAACATCCGCATGGCCCGGCCCTCCGCCACCCTGGAGGAGATCCGGTCCGCCGCCCACGCCGCCCAGTGTGACGACATCCTGGAAAAGCTGCCCCAGGGGCTGGACACGGTGGTGGGCGCCAGGGGCGTCTATCTCTCCGGCGGGGAGCAGCAGCGCATCGCCCTGGCCCGGGCCATTTTGAAGGACGCTCCTATCGTGGTGCTGGACGAGGCCACCGCCTTCGCCGACCCGGAGAATGAGCATCAGATCCAAAAGGCCTTTGAGACCCTGACCCGGAACAAAACGGTTCTGATGATCGCCCACCGGCTGTCCACGGTGCAGAATGCGGACAACATCATCGTCTTAAACGAAGGAAAGATCGCGGAACAGGGCAGCCACAGCGCTCTATTGGAGAAAAACGGCGTCTACGCCGCCATGTGGGCGGACTATCAGCGCAGCGCCCAGTGGAAGGTTGGAAAGGAGGCAGCGGTATGACGAAGAAATTACAGCACATCTTCGCCCTCAGTGAGAAGGGGGCAAAGGATCTGGTGAAGGCCGTATTCTGGTGCTTTGTGTGCAATCTGGCTCTCATGTTCCCCGTCGGGGCGGTTCTGTTCACGGTCCAGCATCTGCTGGGCTGTCTGGAGGGCGGCAGCGACCCCATGGAGGGGTTCTGGACCTATGTGGGCTTTGCCCTGGCGGTGCTCCTCCTGCTGTTCGTCCTCCACTGGTTCCAGTACGCCTCTCTCTACATCGCCACCTACCGGGAGAGTGCCAACCGCCGGGTGAGCCTGGCGGAGACCCTGCGCAGACTCCCCCTGTCCTTTTTCGGAAACCGTGATCTCAGCGACTTGACCTCCACCATGATTGCCGACTGCTCCAGTCTGGACCAGATGTTCTCCCACTATGTGCCCCAGCTGTTTGCCTCCATCGGCTCCACGCTGGTGATCGGGGTGTGTATGTTTGCCTGCGACTGGCGCATGGCCCTGGCGGTGCTGTGGGTGGTGCCCGTGGCGGTGGCGCTGACGGCGGGCTCCAAAAAAATCCAGGATGCCTTCGGAACGAAAAACATCCTGAACAAGCGGGCGGTGGCCGACTGCATCCAGGAGGGCCTGGAGACCATCCGGGACATCAAGGCCTGCCACCGGGAGGAGCGGTATCTTGGCGATCTGGAGGCAAAGCTGTCCGCTATGGAGGGCAGCTCCATCCGCTCCGAACTGGCCACCGGCGTGTTCGTGTGCTCCGCTCAGGCCTTCCTGCGGCTGGGGCTTGCCACCACGGTGCTCACCGGCGGGGCACTGCTGCTGGCCGGGGAGCTCTCCTTCCTCTATTTCCTGGGCTTCCTGTTCGCCGCTGCCCGGCTGTATGATCCTCTGGGGGTGGTACTCCAGAATATCGCCGCCACCTTCAACACCAAGCTGCAAATTGAACGGATGCGCTCTATTCTGGAACAGCCGGTGCAGACAGGAACAGAGAACTTCCACCCCGACCGATACGACATCACCTTTGACCATGTCTCCTTTGCCTACCGGGAGGGAGCAGGGGTACTTGAAGATGTGAGCTTCACTGCCCGCCAAGGGGAGGTCACCGCCCTGATCGGCCCCTCCGGTGGCGGGAAGTCCACCGCCTGCAAGCTAGCTGCACGGTTCTGGGACGTCACCGGCGGGAAGGTGCTCTTAGGTGGGACGGATGTGTCCACGGTAGACCCGGAGACTCTCCTGCGCTCCTACTCCATGGTGTTCCAGGACGTGGTGCTGTTCCGGGACACGGTGATGGAGAACATCCGTCTGGGCCGCCGGGGCGCCACCGATGAGGAGGTACTGGAGGCCGCCAAGGCCGCCCAATGCGACGAATTTATCCGCAAACTGTCCCAGGGCTACCAGACGGTGATCGGCGAGAACGGCTCCACCCTTTCCGGCGGGGAGCGGCAGCGGATCTCCATCGCCCGGGCACTTCTAAAGGACGCGCCGGTGGTGCTGCTGGACGAGGCCACCGCCAGCCTGGACGTGGAGAACGAGAGTGCCGTCCAGACCGCCCTCTCCCGCCTGCTCCGGGGCAAGACGGTGCTGGTCATCGCCCATCGGATGCGTACCGTGGCGGGGGCCGACCACATTGTAGTGCTGGAGGACGGCCATGTGGCTCAGCAGGGTACCCCGGCGGAGCTGATGGAACAGGGCGGCCTCTACCGCCGCATGGTGGAGCTCCAGAGCGAGAGCGCCCAGTGGCGGCTGTTATGTAAGAAATAAAGCAGAACGACTGACGGGCGGCTCCCAATTATGGGTGCCATCCGTCAGCCGGTCTGTTTTCAATGATTTGCCCCATACATAGCATAAGCCCCATAGGTTCACATTGTGTACCTATGGGACTTATGCCTTCGCAGTTGCCTTTTGTTTTGGCAAGTCACTACAATCTAGATATTTAAAATTTTGAATCAGCTGTCTTAAATCTTGTCCTACGGCCCTTCTGGGCCGCGCCGCTTTTGCGGCGTTCGAGCGTTTTGCCGCAGGCAAAACCTCGGCGAAGGGGCGGCTTTGCCGCCCTGAGCATTAAAATACCGAAGGGTGTAGCCGCCTTTGGGCGGCGGAACCCAAAACGAAAGGACATCCTTTCGGATGTCCTTTCGTTTTGGAGGTAAGGTACAATCTGGATATTTCAAAATTCCATACAAGCAAGCGGAACTGCACCCAACCGGCCTTCTGGTCGGCGGCGCAGGTGCGCCGTACAGGCGTTTTCGCCCGGGCAAAAAACTTGGCGGAAGGGCGGCTTTGCCGCCCTGAATATTCAAATGCAAATAGTGGAGCCGCCTTGCAGACGGTAAAACTAAACGATATGCAGACATTTACCTACCTTGCCGTCTCATGGCTTGTACCGCATCGCCAATTGCATCCGGTAAAGTATCTCGGCTCCACTCATCCCAAAACTTGACGGTAGCGCTATTGGGTTTTTGTTTCGGTTCATCAATGAGAATCCGGCTTGGAAGCAGCGAGGCGTCTCCCACCGCAATAGCCTCACCAATATCCAAAACAGGCAATAAGTCTGCAAAATTTCCGATACTATCGGGCAGCAATTTTTTAATCACAGCCTGATCATCCGCATTCGTCAGCCGCATCGCAATAAAGTTGCTGCTTTGGCTTAATACCGTCCGATTTACCTCAGAGGGCCTTTGGCTCACAATGACAAGGCCAATCCCGTATTTTCGTCCTTCTTTTGCAATTCTCTCAAAGCTTTGCAGACTGGATAGTTCCACTCCAAGCTGAGCTGAAGCCGGAATATAGAGATGTGCTTCATCGCAGAAAATTGCCAGAGGGCTGATTTGATCCCGAGCCATCCACTGCTGGACAGAAAAGACAATTCGAGCCAAAAGAGATACAATCAGCGGCAGGATATCGGATGGCACTTCTGAAAAATCGATAATCTTTACTCCGCCGCCCCTGCTTGCCGGAGACATTAGACACTGACACAAGCGATCCATATAATGGAAAGCCAAAAGTTCCTCATCATCCGCAAACATAAAATTTAACCGCTTGTCAGTCACCTTGGCCTCTAACCGCTGAATAAACCGGGAAAGTTTCCCGAAAAAGTCCCCTTGCTTCTCTCTTCCTCCTGACCCAGGCACCATTTCTTTATTCTTGTGTTGCAGTAACTGCAAAATTTCTTCCATTCTATATGGGACAGGACTATCTAAGGTAATCGTTTCGGACAAGTCCGAATGCCCGGATTCATTAAGCAAGGAGCGCTTTCCTTCCATGACAGCCTGACTGAATACCATGGCCTGATTTGGGGCATTGGCATCGGACCGGTCCAACATCAAGGCCAGCATCTCCTCATAGGTCAAGAGCCAATAGGGCAGAAACATGATGTCATCAGACGGACGGTCCACCGGTCCGGCAATTTTATAATGACGAATGTTTTTCCCCGTAATTGGGGTATATTCACCATGGATATCAAAAAGAATCGCATTGCAGGAAGATAACTCGGCAATTTTCTCAATCAATGCCGCTACAGTATAGGATTTTCCGGAGCCAGTGCTTCCCACAATGACTGCATGGCGTTGGAATAACTTATTGCCATCCAGCCAAGCCAACGCTCCGTCATTTATGGTATAGCGGCCAATGCAAAGAGGGTGTTCCATCCCGGAATCCGCCCCAGAGATCACGCTCATAAATGCGGTCAGCACATCTTCTGTCATTAGGAAGCACTGGGAGTCGATCTCCGGAACTGATTCCAAGGTGCGTTTAAATACATTCCTGCGCAGCCCATCTCGGTCCAAAAGAGTTCCAATCAAAGTAATCTTTACAATATCCGACGAAAAATTTTCACCGATCTCTGCATCAAGCTCTTGCGCAAATGTACGCATGATTTTGCTGACCATACCAATCAGGGCCTGTCCCGTTTTTGAGGAACGAATTGCTACTAAATGGTTGACCTGCAGTTGGGAGAGCTGAGCGGGATCTTCCACACATACGATAACATTGGCAGTATCCACACTCTGCACCCTCCCTAACGGACTCATTTCATCAAAGGGAAATATGCCCATAAAGATTTCACCCCTTTAGTCAATGATGCTCATAAAGCCCTCAATGGTCCAGAATACTCCATCCAGAACCTCTATGGACCGGTTCATACAGACCTCCGTTTTGTCAGGCTCAGGTCCCTGCTGGATCGTGATGTAGTTTTGTGCATTGTTGGCCAGCAAATGCGCAGCGGAATCTGATACCTCTTGTGTAATCGATACAAGGGGAATTCCTGACCGAATACGGGTTAGGATTCCCTCCTGTATCTGAGAGTCATTGAACCCATATCCAATGCAAAGGAATGATCTGGCCTGCTTGATGCGCTCGTCCGCAGCTAACAGCAGTTCTCGGGGGGTGCCAAGTAAAATAGCGGCAAATTTGGATGAACCGGGCGTAATGAGTTCCGGAACCAACCCAGGTGGAAGCTCTGACAGCATGGAAGCAGATACCACCCCTCCATGCGTGTCCCGAAAAACATCCAACGAACCATGTACTTTCAGGAGATTCACTGCATCTTTGTTAGAAAAACTGCCGGAAAATCGTTTCAGATATTGCCCGTTAAATCCGACCATAACCGGAATCTCAGCCAGGTCACAAGCATACTCAATCAATCGATCATAATTCGTAGTAATAATATCGATCCGTCTGGGGTGCGTCTGATAGAATTTCTTTAAGAGCCGGGTCAAAGGCAAGGTTTTTTGACTGAACAGGAGCTGTGCAAACAACTCCAAATCCTTGTTGGAAATCAGATTCCAGGTTTCACGCTTGATGTCCTCCAGCACCTCGGTTGTAAGCTCAATGCCTGTGAGCGCCCTTTCCAGATCCTGATCATTTGCAATATTTTCTTCAAAAATGTCCCAGCAAGGAGTTCCATGATACTTGTCTCCCAGTTGATCAATCAGATGCTGTCCCAGTACACTCATGCTTGGCAGCCCATGGGGCGCGGATGCACCGCTGCCGACCAGAATCAATGGGGTGTTGGTAACAGATTTTTGAATTGCCTTAAAAATATATTCTTGATCCATCTGTACCCCTCCTGATTTTAGTCTTTCTATCGAAACCAGTATAATATTTTTTCTTGATCCGCACAACGGTTAGAACGCAAAATGTACTAAAATCTCAGATAGACAATGATAGAGATGGCCTCCATAATAAATGAAAATATATTTATTATGGAGGTACACCTATGAACAATCACCTATCCGAACTAATCACATGGTATCTTGAGATGGGCAAGCATGAAAAACGGCTTTCTCCGCACACGATAAAAGCGTATCAAATTGACTTAAATCAGTTTCTCTGTTTTGTAAATGACCGACAAGTAAATAAAGAATTACTCAGTCAATATATTAAATATCTGAATAGCCACTTTTCTCCGCGCGCGGCAAAACGGAAACTTGCCAGTGTACATGCCTTTTATCGTGAGTTAGAGTTCAATGACCAGTTGGACTACAACCCATTTGAAAAACTGCATGTGCGAATTCATACACCCAAACAGCTTCCCCGCACGATTCCAGAACACATTGTGCGGGGACTTCTCAATGAAGCGTATCATGTCTATTCCCCTGACATTCCGTGGGCTTTAAGAGATATTGTCGTCTTGGAACTGTTGTTCAGCACAGGTGTCAGAGTGTCCGAACTATGTGAATTGACAGAACAAACATTTCTATTAAAAGAACAAGGACTTAAGATGATCATACATGGCAAAGGAGATAAAGAGCGCGTTCTGGAGCTTAATTCCCCCGAACTTCTTCATCTGGTTAAACTATATCACACTTCTTTTTTTAATCAAATTCACCATCATAATCGAATTTTAATCAATAATCATGGAAATCCGTTGACACCTCAGTCCGTGAGAAGGATCATTAAAAAGTATACAGACCAGCTTAATGTATCGTTTTCCATAACCCCTCATATGTTTCGGCATACCTTTGCTACTTCCCTTTTAGATGCGGGGGTCGATATCAGATATATTCAGTCCCTGCTTGGACACAGCTCCATTTCTACGACCCAAATTTATACTCATGTCACAACAAAACAACAGGCCATCCTTCTGTCAGAGAATCACCCCAGAAATAAAATGTCATTCACTCTGGGGTAGTTGATGTGCTCATATACGGATGCGGGGAGTCACTAATATGTGCCTCCCCGCATTTATTTTTCCTCCGCAGCAGGATTCAACAGGAGGATAATCTACAATTATCTGTCGATTAGAGCCAGGGGGTGTGAAATTTGTATCAAGCACGGATTAAGGAACAAATTCAAAAGTTGATACTTAGGGCAAAAGAGACATTTAATACCAACTATGTAGCCATCATTGCAAGTACACAGGACCACTCTGGAAGCTGGGCAGATTATGATCAGCATTCTGTTAAGACAAGCTATTTGGCTAGGCATGAATTAGAAGAGATCATTGCATCATTTCGCAAATACTGCATTTACGTAGAAGTATATACTGACGTGGAAGATTTTTTAAAGGCATACTACACAGCGGCTATGGCAGTGCAGCCTACGATGATTTTTGAAACCAGTTCGAAAGGAATTGGACGGGGACGGGATGCGCTTATTCCAACGCTCTGCGACCTACTCCATTATCCGCACTTAGGTTCAGATGCTACATCCTGCATTTTGTGCTCTAGCAAATATCAGTGGGCAAGCATCTTACAAGGAAATGGGCTTCCAGTACCTAAAAGCTATCTCTTCTCTCATAATCATTGGCAAACAGAACCTCCTATGGGCGAAAAATATATCTTGAAGCTGAATAATGAGTGCGCGAGCATCGGATTGTCTGCCAGCAACGTCATGATCTACAACGGGAAAAATCTCACAGAAAAAGCGCAACAACTGCATAAAGACTATGGGCAACAAATAATCGCACAGGAATTTGTTAGTGGCTATGAAGTTGAGGTGCCCGTCTTAATCAATCAGCACTTTCAATTAGCACTTCCACCAATCGGTCTGTCAGCCGATGGGGAAATATATCATAAAGATCGTTTTTTTGATTACGATACGATTTTTGCTGATGACTATGTCCTATATGATTTTTCTGCAATAATGCCTGCAGTAGCTGCAAAATTACAGCAAACAGCTTATCAAATCATAGATTTGATGGATCTCAGCGGTTATATGCGTATAGACTTTCGTGTTAGAGCAGACGGTAAATATTATGTAATTGATATAAACAACGATCCTTGTATCAACTCCTGTGGCTCCTTCCGCAAAAGCCTTGAGCTTTTGGATATTGACCCACAAGATATTGCTGGCGTGTTGATTGGAAACAGGATACTTTAATCACTCCATATCTGCATATCGCTGAATAACAGCCATCGTCCCCAAAAGCTCCATGCCGGACCAACGAAGGGGCCCGGTAAGCGATTCCAATCAGACATTGACAAATCAGGAAATAGACCTTTCTCAATTTGTTCAAGGATAATGCATTGACGGGTAGAGAAATAGTTGTGATCATGGTCAAGAGGGCGAAAACGGAAGACTTCCTCCATTGAGTGTCGATCTATAGGCGCTAATCCTGCGAGATACTTTATTATGTAATAATTGTTTCCTACAATATAGGGATAATAATCGTCTACATCGTCGATATAACGTAATTCTGTATAAAGTTTATCTATTTTTTCTGTTGCTGTGGCAATATCACCCTGATAGCACATCATCACAGCTTGATTATTTCTTAAAAGAATTTGCGAAATAGTATCTCCGGACATTGCCTCAATCAGAGGGTCTATCTGTTCAATGGCCAGTTGAATTTCTTCTGCAGTATTGATTTGGCCACCCAACAGCTCAGCAATAAGTAAATTGTTTATCAGAGAGTCTACTATTCCGTGGGATACAGATTCTTGTTCAACAAATTCAATCGCTTTGGTCAAAAAATCAATAGCCTCTTGGTATTTTCCGACCACTGTAGAATTTGCACCGCTATTGATGAGAGCCACATAATAGGGGTATTTGCTGGGTGACTGCAATAGATTTTTTTCAAAAAAGCGTACGGCCTCTTTTGTGTAATGGTAGGCCGTATCTACCGTGTAGCAATAATTGCATTTTGAGAGGAAATCGTATTCCAACCACTCAATTCCTCGGTCTGTTGCTGCGTATTTTCTCTTTGTCTGTTCAATTCGTTTAAGAAGGCTGACCATGGATTTGTCATGCAATTCATACTGTGCGCCGATAGCCAACAATGCAGCACGCATCCATTGGTGGGGGGATTGCGAACAAAAGTTCTCATCTTCCACCCAACTTTGCAGATTTACTAACGCCTCAGCATACGCAGATTGCAGAATTGATCCGTTAATCTGTGCTACAGCTTTAATATAGTCTACTTCAAAGGCTAATTGAGGTTCCTTACATCGGCACATTGTCTGACGAGTAGCTTCATAATTTCCAGCAAAATAATAGCTATATAACTCTATAAGCTGTTGATAGTCTGTACGTAGACCGCACCTGTCTAATAACTCTTTCTGTTGAATTGGTAATACTGGAATCGCACGATAGGTGTGGTACTCATTCAATGCCGCTAGGATATAATAGATGGCCGCCGCCCGATCCTCACCAGCTTTCAAAAGTTCGTCAGCAATATAAGAATAGTTGGACGGCATCAATTCATGAATACACTTCGCGAGTTCATGGTGAAACTTTCGATTTTTCACGTTTACCGCATAAAACGACTGCCAGACGGCTCGGTACGTAAAGGTCAGCTCATCAACACTCTGAGTCATAATATTCTGCGTTACCACATCGCCTACGCTTTCCGTAAATATGACGGGGTCATACTGGAGAAAATGTTGCAGCAGCTTTCGGTAAACTCGTTCTCCAACCAAAGATGCTTTATCGAGCAGTTCAACAGCTCTATTATATCGTGGCTCACTTAGATTTTCCCGAAGTTGGTGCAAGATGACGTCATGATAAACCCGACTTGCGTTGAGTACTCCGGACTCGTTTTCTCCAATCAATTCAACGAGCTGATAAATTATTCCAATATTGCCGCCGGACAGTTGGTGGATTTGTCGTAATAACTCTGGAGCAAGATCTACCCCACGAAATAGAGTTTTAACAACATACGCCATATCTTCCTCAGCAATTGTTCTAATTTCAAAGCAATGGGTGAACTGAGTATGTTCGATAGGGCTTTCCGCATTGTTATTACCACTGGTACAAATGAAAATACAGCCTTTTTCAGTAATTGGAGTTGCCAAAAGTTTTTGTAAAAATCGAGAAGACGCTTTGTCCCAAAGATCGATATTCTCACACAAAAAAACGGGTTTCAGTATTCCGATTACTCGGGTCAACCTTGTCAACAGTTCCGTTTCTATGCTGTTGAATGTTGCGGAGTAAACCTTTTTCTGCGACATTAACTGTGTAATGCATTTTCCTACATAAGGAATAAGTTCGATAAAAGGCTTCCCCACATTGGTATAATTGACTTTCGCCAAGTTTTCTTCTTCGGCCAGCAGACCTATAAAAGGGGCAAAGTCCCATGTTGCATTCACTTCTGGTCGGTTAATATGGCAATGCAACACTCGAATATTGCGCTTACCGGAGTAATGCTCCAAAAGGAGCTTCGACAGATAATGTTTACCGCGTCCAGAAGGTGCTTCGATTAGGTAATTGGCAGAGTTAGTCTCGCATTCAGTAATTGCATTGAAAATTACAGACTGTCCTAATAGATCTTCAATCTCTCGTTTTCGTTCCAAGATATTCCCTCCCGTATCACTGAATGCGGATAATTTAGAAGTATCATCTTCAAAAGCAGATAATTGTAGATTATCTTTAAAATATTGTATCATACTCTCCTAAATTTTCCAAACCTTTATTTGGGAAATTGGTAGGATTTCTGTGTAGGTGTGATCCTTGACCTATTCTCCCGAAAGGTTGTGGCCAACAGGGTGTCACCTAAAAACAGTACTGATCTAGTCTCCTCTAACTTTCGTCAGGAATATCAGAAGCGAAACGAGCCCCAGCAGCTGATGTTTCACAGCGACCAGAACCCACAAAATACATCCAACACATTCCGGAAACTGCTTCGCGTGAACAAGGTTGTCCAATCCTTCTCGAAACCTGGCTGCCTCCATGACAATGCTGTGGCTGAGTCCTTCTTTGCCTCTATGAAGTGGTGAAGATCCATCGGACCCAATATCACTCCGAGTGTCAGTTCATGAAAAGTGTTGATACCTATGTAGAATTTTATAACACTAAGCGCCCCACAGCACGCTCAACTACAAGACACCGGATGGGTTCGAATTGCTCCATGAGCAAAGGAGAGGACGGACAGGCTGATCTGAACAAAGAGTTCGAAACTGAGTGTTTTTTGTTTTTCAACCACCAAGCTTGCATCTTTCATCTTTACGATATGGATTACCGAGCTGTGCATGAGGAAAGAGAACGCCTGAAATATCAGGGCTCTCCCCCATAAAACGAGGGTAGGAGTATTAGACAGTCTAAGAAAACTGTTCAATACTCCTACCCTTGTCCAACGCGCTTTTAACGTGCCTTTCTTTTTGGAACATCGCAACACTATAGATGCCAAAATTGAAAACCATATTTTTAGATGATATAATGTAAAAAACTTATAAAACTCACACAAAAAATTTTGAGGAGTACTTAAAATGGACGTGTCGAATCACCCAATTGATTTTGAAAGTATGCTAAAATTCAGCGCAGAATTTTCTGGTGACCCAATAAGAGGAATGAGCGTATTAGAAAAACAATTTGGACTATTGCAAATTAACAATGTGTACCATTATACAGATATATCAGGATTTATTAGTATCATGGAAAACCATGAGCTGTGGGCGTCCCATATTGCATTCATGAATGATAAATCAGAGTATTTGCATGGCAAAGAGTTGTTCAGAGAGCGTATACTGCAAAAAATTGCTAACGTTTCAGAACCAGAGAAACAAGTCCTTCAAAATACTATCAAAAGCCTGGATAAGGAAATATCTGATGGGGTTTTTCCAATATCCAGTAAAGATGTTTTTTCTATCAGCTTTTCATATAATAGGGACTCACTGGAAATGTGGCGTGGATATGGGAAAGAAAGCGGAGTAGCTATTGGCTTTGATTTTTCTCAATGCCATTCACTTCCTGGTATGTGTCTAATAAGGAAAGAAATGTATGAAAAACTATTAGAACAATATAATAATATACCCGAAAATGTTTGCCCTAACTATGAGCATCGCTTTTTGCCAATTTCAGTGCTCTATGAAGATGAGAAAAAACTTGAATTGGTCGATCAAGCAATTGATATGGGTCTCACATGTTTCAACAATCAAGCGAAGAGTTTAGTCGAAATTGCAACTATAGCTGCATCAGATTTCCTGTCCGATTTAATATTTAGATTGAACCCACAGTTAAAACATCGTGGGTTTAGTGGGGAAGCAGAATGCCGTTTTGTAGATAATTCTGTCAAAAGATCTGACGAGGCATACAGAATTCATTACCGAAACCGAGGAGGGATAGTGCTTCCATATGTAAAATATAAACTAACGGATCTAAATTGCAGGCCGCTATCAAAAATACCGATTTGTGAAATTGTCGTTGGCCCTGGACTAAAACAATCTAAAACCATAGACAGCATAAAATATTTTTTGGGAAAAAACCAAATGAGTTATTTGGTAAACAAGGTGCATGCTTCTGATATACCGTATATCGAAACATAGACTGGTTAATGCAGAGTTAAGCTAAAAGAATTATTGCCGTGTTTTGTGAACTCCCTATACACTTAAAATGTCGTAAACGACAAAATAGAGTGAAAGGAGATCACATAATGCGTTACAGTGAGGAAGAAAAGCGAATATTGGTCAGCCTATATTACAGCGGCAAGACTGTTTCTGATGTCTGCCAGGAGCACCAGATTTCCAGAAGCACCTTTTACACTTGGGTTCAGGCTTATCGGCCTGTTGAATCTAAGGACAGTTCCCGCACTATTACGCCAAAAGACTTTGACAGCCTTCTTCGCCGCTGCGAAAAGCAGGAGCAAATCATTGCGGTTCTAAAATCTATCCCTGCGATTGCCGACGTGACAACACAGGAGAAGCTTGCCGTATTGGAACCATTTTATGGCCAGTTTAGTGTCCATGTTCTTTGCGAAGCCTTAGATGTTCCAAGGGGAACCTTTTACAATCACATCAAGCGGAACAAACGGGATAACAGCTCCTATGCCGAGGTGTGCGGGGATATGGGGCTGGAGAGCTGGCTGAGGTGCCATGTCCACGCTTACAGCTATTTTGGCGGCGTGACGAGATTGCTGATCCCAGACAACCTAAAGACCGGAGTAAGCAGGAACACCCGGTATGAGACAATACTGAACCGGAGCTACCAGGAGCTGGCAGAGCACTACGACACGGCAATTGTCCCAGCTCGCGTGGCCCATCCCAAGGACAAAGCCTTGACGGAAGGGACTGTGCGGTATGCCTCCACCTGGATCCTGGCAGCCCTGCGTGACCACCGGTTTTCTCAGTGCAGGAGGCACAGGCGGCAGCAGCGGAGAAGCTGGAGAACTGAACGGCAGGCCGTTCCGGAAACGGGAGGGGACACGCCGGGAAGCCTATCTGGGGGAGGAGCTGGCTTTTATGCAGCCACTTCCCTCCACGCCCTATGAGCCAGCCGTGTGGTCCCCAGAACTGCGGGTGGGCCAGGACTACCTGGTTTCAGACGGACAGAACAAGTATTCCGTACCTTTTGACCTGATTGGGGAGAAGGTGGTATTGCGGCTGACACGGCAGACCGTGGAAGTGTTCTACCGGGGAACCCGTATAGCCATGCACCGGTGAGCCTCTGCTGCACAGAGGGATCCCATTGCGAAGATGGAGCACATGCCGCCGGAGCACCGCAAATATATGAGTTACAACATGGAGGACTTCACCCAATGGGGCTCCAGCGTTGGGGAACATACTGCCGCTGTGGTCCGGTACTTCCTGACCAGCGGAAAAGCGCCGGAGCAAGGCTATAAAAGCTGTGCCAGCCTGACAAAACTGGCGGAGCGTTACGGAGCTAAACGGTTAGAAAGCGCTTGTGAGCGGCTGTTGGCCTTTACTGCGGTGCCTTCCATCCGCACCTTGCATACGATTCTGAAAAACGGGCAGGACAAGCTCCCAGGGGCCGCAGTCCAGAAGGGGCAGCGGAATGACCGGCAGCACGGCATTACCCGCGGGGCGGCGTACTTCCGCAAGGGAGGTATGTCCAAATGATGGCCCAGTCCTCCATTGACGTTCTGAAAGCCATGCGCTTTACCGCCATGGCCGCTGAGCTGGAACGGCAGCTCTGTGACCCGGGTTCCTACAGCCAGCTTGGGTTTGAAGAACGACTGTCCCTCCTGGTGGACGCCGAGTGGAACCGACGGCAGCAAAATAAATTGCTTCGAGGTCTCCACAATGCCCACTTTGCTGCGCCCGGTGCCACGATTGAGGAGATTGAATACCACGAGGACCGCAGGCTGGACAAAGCACAGATCTTGCGCTTTGCCACCTGCAAGTACATTGACGAAGGCCACCATATCATCCTGAAGGGAGCCTCCGGCAGTGGCAAGACCTACCTGGCCTGCGCCCTGGGCAACGCCGCTTGCAGAAAATTCAGATCTGTCCGCTACATCCGTCTCCCGGAGCTGTTGGAGGAGTTGAGCTTGGCACAAGCCGCCGGCGAACTCAAGAAAACGATGAAATTCTACCGGAAGGTAGACCTGCTGATCCTGGATAAGTGGCTCATCCGCCGACTCACGCCTCAAGAATCCTACAATCTGCTGGAACTTGTGGAGGCCCGCTGTTCACATGGCGCCACCATCTTCTGCACCCAGTATGACACCAGCGAATGGTATGAGCGTATTAACCCCAGTTCCGAAGAGGCCAGCCCTATTTCCGAGGCTATTATGGACCGCATTATCCACAATGCCTACGACATTCTCATTGATGGCAAGATTTCCATGCGGGAGCGCCATGGCCTCAGGAACCAGGAGGCATGATGCAGCAGCAGCGCAGGGATTCCAACACTCTTGTTAATTGGGACGCAGCCCCGTATTGACGAACCCACAAGCTATTAGGACAATCTTCTTTATTCTCCACCCGGTCTCCGTTGCCGGGGACCGGGTGGACTCCTTCTCCGTGACGGTGGACTTAGTTTCCCGTGATGGTGGACTTATTTCACCGTGCAGATGGACTTCTTGGCGCGAAATATACAGCTCCCAAAAGCGATCCATGATCCGCTTCTGGCGCATGGTGGCCCGTTCATCCTCCCACCGGCTGTCGAAGTCATAGCCGTCCCGCCGCCAGTTAGCAAAGTGCAGGAACCAGGCCTTAGAGATGAATCCGGCCCGTTTGCCGAAAAACTTACCGTAAGCCACTCGGCCGCTACGGGCAATGAGCGCGCGCCACTCCCAGGGGTCCTGATTTGGGTCTCCGGTCCACCAAGCGAGATCCACGGTATTCTCCTCCACGGAAAAGCCGTCTATCTCGTTTTTGAAGAGGGGTAGGAAACCAATCTCATGAATCCAGCGGATGAGTTCTTCCCAGCTTTGGATGCGGGCAGGGTCATCCCACTCCATGCCCCGCATGATCCATTCGCCATTTTTGATGGCCATAGTGAATCCTCCCCACCCCTCTTTTATGGGTACGATTATAGCACGTCTGTTCTAAAGTTTCTACTGCGGTCTTTCCCAAAATGAAGGGCCA
>ERZ1106929.1735-NODE-1735-length-17101-cov-4.751613_pt1 | contig 17101 bp, 39 predicted proteins | sample MGYA00403662_ERZ1106929 | MGnify/ENA primary metagenome ERZ1106929 (study PRJEB35170, sample SAMEA104062442) | human gut metagenome | biome: human gut; feature: human-associated habitat; material: faeces | place: Denmark | collected 2013-02-20 ... | reverse complement strand
GCTGATCCAAAATTTTAAATCCTGCCTGCTTCATCCCCAGGAAATACTCACGGCAGAATTTTCGGTCGTGTCCGACCTGCTTGATTTTGAACCCCTTTTTTCGCATGGCGATAAACCAGTTGATCACATCGGCATGATTGACTGTTGGGCTGTTGCATAGATCCAACCATCCATCATCCTTCCACCCGAAAAGGGGTATCCCATCCTCATCAGCCTTTTTGTGGGCGGCAACCACCGGGAACCACGCATGTGGGATGATAATATCTACATCAACTGTCTTGTTATCTTTTCTTCGGTATCCTTTCAGCGTGCCATAGAGTGCTGCTGCGGTCAGGTCGTAAAGCTTTGACAGGTCTGCTCCTCCATACCATGTGATAGGGAGTTTCGCCAAGTCTTCCAGCGTCCAATTGTACCGCCGATCACTCTTCCGAAATTCATAGATATCAAAATAGGCGGCCAATGCATTTGTGTAAACGTTCAGAGACTTTGCGAAAAAGTCTTTTCTCTGTTGTGGGTCATTCTGGGCCTGCAACGAATCATTCAGGATCTCATCTGGACGGATGCTTACCCCATAAGCTGGATTTGCCATCTCGTGGATTTTAGGGTCTGTATAATCTACACTCCCGTCTTTTACCCCCTCTGGGGCGCAGCACATGAAAATGAAGTACTGTTCATCCTTTACCGTTCCATTCAGGATCTTCCTGCAATATTTCAATCGTTGCCCAAGAAACGCCTGTTCGTTGTCTCCGGCAGTTGAAATTCCAATCAGGAGCTTGTTGGTATATGCCTTCATGGCCTCCTTGAAGAGGTTGTACTGCTTCGGCTGTTTAAACGCGTGGATCTCATCGCAGATAGCAATGTTGCAGTTTAATGAGTCCTGACTGTCTGGGTTAGCGGCCAGCGCCCGAATATAGAATGATCCGTCTCCCAGTGTGGCCGACAGGCTGTGCTCGTTATTGTTGTCTATGACCCGCACAGACCCACCATCCCGAGAATCCTCTCCCATCCGCTTTACGTTGTAGTTCAAGAAATTGAATGACTCTAACGATTGCATCAGGGCTGCGGATGCAATATACATCTTAGAGCCTGACCTTCGAAACAGGAGGGATAAAGCCCAGGACAGTGCAGCGGCAAACGATGTCTTTATGTTTTTTCTTGGAATGTAAATAAGTGCTTCGTGGAATCGTAAAATATTAGTGCCTTTAAGCCTGAACCCAACCAGGTTATAAATGATAAACTTGTGAAACGGCTCCAAGAGGAATGGAGTTCCCCGCAACGGCGTTCCATCCAGCTTTTCTCCCTGTTGGTGGCAGATGGTCTTTTCAATGACCTGGATGCAAAACTCTGGGTCCTTGTGATTGAGTTCATAGTCTGGGTTATCCAGATCCCGAAAGAATCTGTCAACCGCCTGCTTCAGCTCTTCACAGGCGATTTTTGTCCCGTTTTGTATCGATGTGGCGTACTCTAGGACAGCATCCCAGTTTTTAGGCTTCGATTTTGGCAAGAGCTTGCTCCAGCCCTCTGGGCCTTTCCTTCTTCGGCCCGTCTCCCGTCATTTTTTTGTAGCTGCTGGGCGTCATACCGAGCTCCCGCCAGTACGCCAAAGCGGATTTATTCAGATCGTCCCAGAGCACTAAAAGAGGGTTCTTGGTAATATTGGTTGCGCCCCCTTTGTTGGTGTATTCCCGGACGGGTTGACAGCCCTCATCTCTGTATTGCTTATATACGGCATCCCTTTGTTCAAGGATGTCCGCCAGGGTGGAGATAACAGAGTCGTATGCTTTTTCTTCGTTCCCCAGCGCGGTGAGCTGTTTTTTTACAAGGCGCTTCCATTGGACCGCTGTCATTCTTACACCCCTTTCTCAAAAAATGGTCTCAGAGTTGGAAAGAGTTCCCCTCACCGGTCCCTTAGCGGGATTCCCCCAGGGGGGTAGGGGGTGGGGGGGTAATCTTTCTTCTCCAATATTCACCTTTATCAGTTAACTCTCCAGTTTCTCTGTCATGCATTGCATTATGTTCCTCACCTGATAGGGCAATCAGATTCCACTCACACCACTGGTATTCTGGGTACTGTTCCACTGGCCAAACATGGTGTGCTGTTGTTGCCTCTACTATCCGCCCATATCTCCTGCTCTCTCTGCATAGATATCGGTCTCTTCGCAATATCTTTTCTCTTAATCGCTTCCAGCGCCTTGATTTATAATCCATGTATTTCTCTCCTGTCCCGCCCCCCATCTCCCGCAACGAGGCACGGCATATATACCCCTTCCGGGGTATGTTGTGAGTTTTCGGCTTTGCTCACTTGCCTTTCGCCAAGAAATTCTGTTCGGCCTTGCGCCGCTGGTGCCACCGCCCGCCTCATGAGGCGAGGAGCGGCGTATGTGCGCTTCCCGCTTAGATTGTCACACCACGTCGGGCAGTTTTCAGCGGGCATTGTCATTCTCTCTGAGGTGTTGCGCTACGCTCAGATCATCCGAGAGCGACTCGGCCTCTGGTGAAACCTGCAAGATTCGAACTTGCGACCTCTACCCCTTTCGGTTAAGTGACGGATTCCGCCCCGTCCCAGGTTCCGCATGCCCCCGTCTTTCCAGGGTGTCAGCTCCGTGGCCTTTGGAGCGCATTGTCTAATGCCCGTAAAGGGCGATGTTGCCGCATGGAGGGCGCGACCCTCCGGCCCGGATGTGTGGGCTGATGCGCTCGTGCGGCGTATGTACCCCGGCAAGCGCCGGGGTTTGGGAGGAAAAAGAAAAAGCGAAGCGGGAGCGCGGGGATACACGCTCCCACACTCCCATTGTCGCATAATCGTCGGCTTTGCCTCCCACTTTTGTGGGAGATATTTTCTTATTTTTTTGAGATGATAAAAGATTATAGTCTATGCACAAACGGGAAGTTTGTTCGACCCATCAAGTAATCTGTGCTGACACCGTAATAATCAGCAATCTTATATAATGCGTCCATTGATGGCTCTACTTCTCCACGCTCATACCGCCTCAACATATCAGGGTGCAGACCCATTAGCTGTGATGTAACCGTCATGCTCCTGACCGGCCTCATAGACTCCCTTAACCTTCTTAGCCGCTCTGGAAACTCATCCATCCTATCACCATCCTTATAGTCCCTGTTGCTCCATTGGGCAGTCAAAGGATACTCTTTTTCTCCGCTTTCCTATTTCCTTGGATTCACAGTGGTCCACGTCTCCCACTCTACGGCATCCGGTATCTAATAGATGGTTGCAAAAGGGCGCATCCTTGGAATTATTGATACCTCGCCAGTAGACGCAAGTTTTCTCCTTGTTACAGATTTCGACCATATCTCTCCTCCCAGGGTTTAAACAGGTCATCTCCAACAATGGCCCTGATTTGCTCGTCAATCTTTGCTTTGGCATAGACGAACTCGCTATCGTCCTGCTGATCCTCACAGACCATCCGTGCCATACCGTTCATAGCCTCTATGTATGCGGTGCGGAAAGCCTCAGACCTGCCGGGGCCAAGCTGGAGGACTTCGTGAGCGGCGATCATAGCAGCATCCTGCCCCATCTGCATCAGCATGTCCATTTTCAAATGGAAAAGGGCGTTGTACTTGGTCTCCGCTTCTGCCTTGATACGGGCGAGTGTTGCGCTTGGTTTAGGCATTGCTATCCCTCCTTCGGCGGGTCTGGGAGGGGCATCCAGTGGGTGACTCTTTGTGCCCCAATCCTGCTCCACTCCCATCCAACAAAAGAACCGTCATAATATGGAATCCACTGCCTCTGTCTCTTCTGAATCGTAGCCTTTCCTTTTGGATAGCAGGACTTTAACGCTACTAAACAAGAGATTGCCTTTCTTCCTGTATTTTCGGGAAGTTCCTCCGGCAGCCTCTCCTTGACGCTAATCCACTCACTCATACCGTTCGCCCTCCCCGTCGTGGATGGAGCCGATGACCTCTTCCGCACCCGTCCATGCGTATCCTGGGGTCAAACCAGATAGATACACTGCTGGCATTCCTCCGATAAAGGTTCCACCGTGTTCCTGAACCCATACAACCTCATGCGGACAGCCACGGCTACATCTTACAATGTCCCCAACAAAAACCTTCTTCCCGTTCTTGTCGGTCAGGCCGGTGTACTGGGACACCGTGGAGGGGTCGACTTTCGTGTATTCCATACCTCTGGGCATACCCCAGTCAGCGAATCCAGCGCGGACCATTACTACCTCTTGTTCTGCCTTGTCGCTTGCAAAGCATACAAGCGGTGTTACGTCAACTGGTACGCCCTCAAACCATTCTCCATTATCCAGCCGCTTGGCTTTGAAAAGAATCTCTCTCATTCTTTGCCCTCCATCTCAATCAAAAACGCCGCATTTGTAGCCAGATGCCACAAGTGAGGAAGCCCGCTTTTCAGGTCTATTTTCTCCCCTTTGAGATAGGCCAGCCAGTGCCGGTAGAGCGCATCTCGGTAACGTTGCGGCTCCACCTGCCGCCAGTTCTCCGGGTCGTGATACTTTGCGTTCCCGTACATACGGACCGCCGTCACAGCGTCGATCAGGCTGACGGGAGTGAGCGTAGGACGAGGCTTCCCCGCATCGGCTTTTGCCTGCTGGTCGTTGTTCGTTGGCTTGTCCATGTTGGCCTCCTTCATCATTTTCGTGACCTCACGAAATTGTTCATCCTCCACCACCTCGAACCCCATCAGGCGGGCGGCTTCGTAGGGGTGGGTTTTTCTGAAATGAACGCAACCATCGTTGGTAGGCGCTTTTTGATACATTGGACATTCCAGGCATTTTCTACCTTTGCAAAATAGTTCGTGTGCTCTTTTACCAGGCATTACTTCCCCTGTCTTAGCGTTCCGAAACTTCATTTGATCTTCCTCCCAATCCATGGCAAAAGCCAGCCAAATGTCAGCGCACCGGCCACATAGCCAAGCCATAGTTCACTGCTCATGATTAGCCTCCTTCCTCTCCCACTCCCTGCACCGCTGATCCGACTCCGTGAAGTCGGCACAGTGCGGGGAATCTCCGTTAAAGCACACGCCCATAAATTCTTCATACCATTTGCATGTCCTACACTTACGTTTCATTGGCGGCCTCCTTCCGCTGGCCCCAACGCCAAATATAGCCGTAGGCACTCTTTCTTTTTCCATTACAGACTGCTGTTATATTTCTTCTCCGTGAAATAATTCCGTTAGATGCTTCGTGAACAGACAAATACTCTCTTATAAAATTTCCATCTAAATCAAACTGAAAAATTGGTTTTCTTTTCTCACTTTTCCTGCCAACACTTGCAGAAGTATGTGTTTTATAATACTCTTTCAGAGAGTTTGATATTTTTTCTTTATGGTCCTCTTTGTGCGGTATCCCCCTGATTTTGGCTGCTTGTTTTTGGGTCTTTGTTCCATAAGCATTGTTGTATGAAATTGTGCACCACTCTAAGTTTTCAACGAAATTGTTTGTCTTGTCTTCGTCTTTGTGGTTCACTGCCGGGAGATTGTCTGGGTTTGGAATAAATGCAGAAGCGACAATACGGTGGACATATTCCTGCGTTGTCTTCCCGTTTTTTGTCAACGAAACTGTTTTGTATCCTTTAGAGTGGTTCGTTTGTTTTAATACCGCCCCATGTATTGGCTTATCATAAATTCTCCCATTGTCGTTTACATGAATAATTCTGTCAACGCTAAACACTCTTCCGAGATTGTCCACTTCATAATACCCCTCATATCCCGGAACCGGCCTCCTGACCACAGGCACGGCATCGATGGTGGGAGCCTTATCAATTTCTTCCACAGGCACAGCGAACCCCCAGCACTCATCATCTTGGCCCAATCCAAAAAACATAACCTTTCTCTTACGGTAAAGCAGTTTGTCTACATCACCCAGCCTCATGCTCGTCCTCCTTGTCCATGCGAGCGCCGCAGTTGGGGCAGTAGCTTGATTTATAAATACCCCGGTTGTCAATCATCAAGCCCCATTCACCACATCGGGAACAGGCCCAACCATTCGGATACTTGAAAAACCACCGCCCGTGCCTCACCTCCGCAACCTCGGCGGCGGCCTCTTTCAGCACAATATCAAACGTTGACCCAGGAAGAACATCAGCTCGCCTTTTTTCATCATACCCAAGGCTTTTTAAAATTGCCGCCCTCTCGATGTACTCAGCCATTCTTCATCCCCTCTAGTGCGGCCTTGGCTTCCTCACGGGTCAAGAAAACGGTTTTGCCAATTTCATTCAATGGGAAAGCACAGGTTTGAGTGTGGCACAGGATGTTTCCACCTTTTAACAGAGAAACATACTGAATTGTCGTTCTTTGAATGAGGCTTGGCTTTGTCTGGAAAATGTTTAAGTATTTTGCTTGCGCCCAAACTTCTTTCCCGATCATCCTGTCCGCCTGGGCCAGCTCGCGGAGGCGGTCATAATCAACCTTCCCTTCATCGTAGATATCATCTACTGCATCCTCGATTGCGTTCCTTTTACCTACGAAATTCAAATAATAGCTCCATTCTTTGTATATTTCTTCGATTGTTTCTGGCTCCAACCCCGTGTCCTCGTAGGCGGCGAGGCGGTCAACATAATCCCCTCGGAATTTCTCAGGCACGCCCTCGTCGCTATAAATACCATCACCCACTAGATAATAGCCATGCTCATCTTTCTGTGTTACTCTTTCCATGCTTGTTCCTCTCCTTCAAATATCTCAAATACCATAACGGCATATGCTCACCCCTCCTCTAGATTACGCCACTTAAAGCCCTTACACTTGTCTGGATTTTGAGTACACCATGGATTGATGTTTTTTACATACACGACAATCCTGAACAATGTTTAAGTCTTTAATGGCCGCATCCCTCTCTCGCTTCACCTGCTCCAGTTCGGTCCGCAGTTTGGCGTTTTCTTCTGTTTTCTCCCGCAATGCCGTATTCACCTCGTCGCTGCCCTCACTCAGATATTGTAGGGCGGTGGCGGCGTCATCGAACTCGCTCAAATTGTCTGTCCCGCTCAGTTTTTTCAGCCGCTCGATCAGTTCCTCAATGTCCATCTTCCCCATCCCCCAATATAATTTTCGCCAATTCTCCCACAAGCCTGAAAAACCACGTCCCTATTTTCACGGTCGCCCAGAGTGCTGCCACGCCGGTAGCGCAAACACACAATATGTCCATCAGGTGGCCTCCTCTCCCTCCATAGATTCCTCTAAATCCCATAAAGTAATTTGACTTTTGTCGACTTTTCCCATTGTTTTATCCGACAGCCACCACTCCATCCACTCCTCAGGATCTGTAAACGGAGTTGGAAGCCCACTCTCTTTTCTCCCATCAATGCAAGCCCTGAAAGCTCTAAGCCAAGCATTGCGAAATCCCGGCCACCGCTCGAATTGTCTCCTCCGCTGGCATTCGCCACCCATAGGGCATCCGATACATCCGAGGCGGTCGAAACCCTCGTTATATAGGCTACATTGCTCCAAATGCGCCTCCTTCGAATAATCCCAAATCCAATGATCCGGCCATTCTGCGATTGGATTAAGCGTCCACAGCCCCTCAATCCCCCATTTGGGATTATCAAAGCATACTCTCCACGTCTCAACCTCAACTCCGTATTCCTGGTCATACGGGTTTAGGTGCTCGTGATCATGTTCGAGCTCTGCGCGCTGTTTTGCCCGTCTTGTACTCTCGGCGCGTCGCACCCCTGTACAAATCATGGCGTTTCCCTGCTCTAACGTTTTCTTCTCTTTTAGGTGTTCGCAGCAATATCGCATATGCCGCATAGGCGGCACTCGTTTCTTCTTCATGAGTTGCCAGATGGACATATCATACATACAATCGTGTACTTCGTACCCCATATCTTGATATTCCCGGAAGTTCCTTCGCTGGAAATATACAAGCTCTGGTGGGTCAATTCCGGTGATGTTGTGGATGTAAAAATGCTTTACTCCGGCCCTCCTCATTAGATGTCCCAATACACGGCTATCTTTCCCTTCACTTGTACAGACGCAATATCCTCGTGGGTCTATTTTCAGAGCAAAGTCTTCATACCCACGCAACAGGCGGATAGCCTCTTCGTCCGGCTGACCGCTCTGAAATAAGTTGATCTGTTGGTATGTATTCATGCCTCTTCCTCCGGCGGGCGGCGGTCAGGCAGTTCCGGGATTGGTAGCCAATGGGTGACTCGCCCATAGAGCTCATCAAACACAAAGCATTGAGTGCTATCAATCCAGTCAATGCCAATGCGGCCATTCCCATAGTGTACCAGCACATCTTTTCGCTTCTCTGGTAACCTCTTATTCACGCTCACCCACTCGTTCGGCGGGGTGAGGGTGGGCGCATACTCAACGAGCTCCGCTTTGCCATCTCGCCATGCAGGGAATGATTTCTCAAACTGCTCCCTGCTTTTGTACATTCTGGGACGAAGTTGACTATCCAGAACGGCTTCCCCATCTTGAAACGCTATAAAAATATGCTGCCCTTGCTTAATTGCCCTTGCCATCGTTCAGTGCCTCCCTTCCGACTTATGAAAAACCAATTTCAGCAGGCACAGGATCAACCATATCCCAGTGGCAACGGGCAAAGAAAACCCGATGGAAAAGCACATTGTAATCAGCTTGATAATGCCGACTATAATAGCCCAACTTATTGCATATCCAACAACTAAAGCAAGAACTGCAACCAGAATCCTACTCACCCTGCAGCGCCTCCAATCTCTTGCACACAGCCCGCTCACAGTCGGACAATAGTAACCTCTCGAATAGCCACCACGGCGTAATGGTCAGAAGAATAATCCACGCTATGTCACTCAGTAATCTCATGCAGCGCCTCCATCCTCTCACAAATATCCATTATTTTTCCTCTTTGCTGCAATGTTTGCTATTACATCCCGCAAAACAAACGCATCTATATGGCATTTCCAATGATCCGCTCCATGCATCCGAAAAATACAGTTCTGGCAGGATGTTTGTCCTTTGCAGTAGTCAACAATGGTCTGCGCGGCATCAAGCGCTTTTTTGTTATTTATCATTCCCCTTCAGCATCTCCATCTCAATTTTGCTCAGAATCGGCGCGCGGGTGTTCCATTCCCGTATTGCAGATTCCACATATTCAGAAAATGCCTTCGTCTCCTCGTTGCAAACATCCGTGTCTGCATAGCAGTTTCCCCACTTTGTAAGGTATGGGTTCGGGTTTATAAGCGGCTCAGTAAATACAGGCTTTCCCCTGCTTCTGCATTTATTACAGATGACTTGTATCCTGTACACAAGTTTCTTGTCTCCACGAAAGTTTTGCCCAACAAATCTATGGTCTTTGAATGAAACCTTTCCATTCCCCTTGCAGAACGGACACGGCAGCAGCGCCCCCGCTTCCGTCAGCCGTCGAGCCGCCTCTTTTGAGCCGAGCATCGCTAATTTAATGTCATCCATGTATAATCCCCTTCTCTATGTCCGCTATGGCCTGAAACACCGGATAAAACTGCTGGGGAACTACTGCGTTTCCAAGGCATTTAAGTCTGTCCACCCGAGAGGGAACCCCATAAGCCACTCTACAAATGTCGGGTTCAATTGGCCACCAGCCACCACGTCCAGGCTTGGCCCTCCGTCTCTGTGCCTCTCTCCATTCCCTCTGCTGTTCTGCGCTTTCGGCGTGGGCCACATCTTCACCATCCCGCTCAAATTTGGCTCGCCCCTGCTGTTGTGATAAAACTTCCGGTTCGCCGAATCTGACGCAATCGGAGTTTTCCAAAGAATAGGTTCTCCGTCCTCTCCCGTTATGTTTTCTTTCCAGCGCTCTACACCCGATAATCGCGCATCTGTCCCTCCTGTGCGGGGCGTCGACGGAACAAGCCGGAATAATAAACGCTTGGACGGAGTAACCTTCGTTTTCCAGGTCAGCGTACACCTGGTCGAGTGCCATATTGACGATCCCAGCAACATTCTCGCCAACGACCCAAGCGGGCCGGAGTTCCGATATAACTCTAAGCATTTCAGGCCAGAGGTAACGGTCATCTTCACTGCCTCTTCGCTTCCCGGCAACGGAGAAGGGCTGGCACGGAAATCCTCCTGAAACAATGTCAGCTGTTCGCAGTCCTGTTTTTTCATAAAAGCTCTCCTTTGTCAGCGTCCTGATGTCCCTCCAGCGTGGCACATCTGGCCAGTGTTTTTCCAGCACCTTTGTCGGATAGTCCGCCCACTCACATTGTCCAACGGTTTTAAATCCAGCCATTTCCGCCGCAAGATCCAAGCCTCCAATGCCGGAAAACAGGGATAGATGGGTTAGCTTCGCCGCCTCTTTGTTGCCCGGCAGGGCGGCCTTCTCATCCTTCACGATATCTCCTCCTATGGTTTTTCTCCTGATTGCTCGATCTCGATCTCTATCCTTGGCTTTCCCTTGTCCACAGCGAAGCTGTCAGAAAATCCTTCGATATTCTCCCATCCGTCATTCCTCAGAACACCCATCTTCACTAAGGCGTCCTGGATAACCTTCCGGCCAAAGCTGGAGATGTTGTCCTTATCCCGTCTCCGGTTCTTTTCCACCCAGAGGTATCGCATGAACACAGGCTCCCGTAAAGGCATTCTGATCTGACGTCTAAGAGCTATGATTACCGATGTCTGGCAATCCCGTTTCAGTTTTGCCCCCTTCTGCCGGTGGCCCCGTTCCGCTTCTATGTACTCGTTGAGACCAGGCAGAGAAAACGGGATAATCAGCCGCATGTTTTCCTCCACCACTTTTCACGCAGTGGCTCTTGGGCTATAACGATATTTTCCACTGCTGGCGGGGCCGTGTATGCCTCCAACACAATTCGAAGCGCCTGCGCAACTTCCCGATGGTCTTCCGCGAAGAATGTCCCGGCTTGAATCAGCGCCTCTCTCCGTCTGATCTCTCCCTCTATCAGCTCCATTATTCGCGCCCTATCCATTCTTCATCTTCAACTCCCATGTGTAACATTTTGACGGGCTTCCATCAGCCTGATAGAACCGCTTAGACGCTTCGTTGTAATCAAGCCGCACCCGATCCCTCGCTCCAAACTCTCTATTCTTCAGCACGGTCAGGAGTGTAGAATATCCGACCTCCCGCACCTTCTCCTCCGGTACCCGCTCGACCTTGAACACGTTGTCAGCCCGGTTTGTAATATCCGCGCTCCCACCTACATCGTCCGCTTCAATCGGGCCGTCCGTTTTCCTGGGATGCGCCACCAGATGCACATGGACATCCAGCCGCTTTGAAAACGCCACCAGCCTCCCGGCAAATGAGGACTGCGCTCTCCAAAATCCAATTTGCTGCTCGTTCTTTAGTTCAGCCGTCATGATGTTATCTACCAGAAACGTGTCACACCCATACCTCCGGTTGGCATACTCGAAAAGTTTGAGAATGTTGTCCTCGTCATGAGCATTCTTCTGCTGAATGTCCGTTAAAAACAGCATCTTGTCCCACCACTCGTTGATTGCCGGTATAACCCGATCCTCAACATCGTACATAACTCGGCCCGTCCGTTGGTCCTCCCGCCGCCGGGTGTGGAGATAACCCGCCGCCTGCTGGAGCAGCCCAAGTTTAAACTGCTCCTTTGGAAGCTCCCCAGAGTAGGCGCAGACGCAATGGCTTTGGTTCACCGCGTCTAACAATATCTGTCCCAGAATGGTGCTCTTGCCCTCCCCACGCTTTCCGGTCCAGACGGACAGCTCTCCGCCTACAAAACCTCCAATGGCCCGGTCCAGGTCAGGGATACCGGACACCACCCGCTTGGCGTTTTTCCGCTGTGTTGTGTCCACATCCGCCAGGTTGAGCAATCCTTGAGTGGGCAGCTCCTCCGCGTTGAGCAGCAGCCGGTCAATGGCTTTCAGGCCGCCCTCCTCCCGCAATGACCACACCGTCTCGCACCCCAGGAAGTCACGTGGCGCTGGTACCATCACCGGGATGGGCACTCGCGCGGTCAACTGCTCCGCCGCCTCATCCTGTGCGGCACCAGGTGGGATCGCCAGCAGGATATACGGGAACTGAGCCAGCCACTCCGTCCATCCGTTGACCTCAGACCAGGGTGCTGTCAGCGATTTGCACACCGCGTTGATCCTCACTGCGTCCACGTCCTCCGCGTTCCGTACCCACCAAAGCCCCGTGGGCTGGGATGGGTCTATGAACTCAGGACGGAACAACAGGGCGTCATTTGGCCCAGTAATCATCCTCTCCCTCCCCCTTCCGCTTGTCTTCCACCGCGTCCCAGTCGGATAAACATCGAACTCCTTGAGCCAGCTTATTTCGCAGGATCGCCCGGATATATGACCAGGACGTTTTTTTCTCATCCAGGGCAATATCAAACGCCCTTTGACAGCACTCCGGCCCCATCTGCTCCACATATCCCTTTAGCTCATCAAGGCTCTGTTGTGACGGATTGGCGTTGATTTTATCCAGGTACGCAGACATGACGGTGGCGATGGCTTCGCGCGTGCGTGCGGAGGATGTTTCCTGTTCTAACGATAAGTTATCTATATACGATGATGATGTTCCATTTCCTAAAGGTAATACCATGGTATTACCACTGGACATACCATCGTCATCCTTTTGTTTATTCCACCGCTTTGCCACATTCTCTCTTTGCCGTTGAGAGTGAGCCTCCCTTTTTTTGATCTCCTCCTCCATTCGGCGGTTGAACAGCTTGCCGTCCTCGTCCGTCTCAAACTTCCCCCGGACCTCCTCAGACAGCCTCCCGACCGCACGGGCTACCTCCCCCTCCGTCATGTGCCCCCGCTCCCTCTGGAGGCACAGTAGGGTGATGTACTGGCCACGCTCCTTCATATTCATCAGAGCCGCCCCGCCCAGGAAATCGGATGTATAGAACAAAACGGCGGGGTCTTTGTTCTTTGCCATCTTATCTCATCCCCTTAAAACGGGAGTTTGCCGTCATCGTCGGCCAGTTCAGAAAAGCCGTCCTGCTGGGGCTCCGGCGCTCCGTAGTCCCCGCTGGTGTTGGAGGTGTCCCCGCTCCGCTGAGAGTCCCCGAAGTAGATATGGTCGGCTACCACCTCCGCGCTGGTGCGCTTGTTGCCGTCCTTGTCCGTCCAGTCACGCATCTGGAGCCGGCCCTCCACAACAGCCATACGTCCCTTAGTAAAATAGCGGCTGACAAACTCCGCCGTGTTCCGCCAGGACACCACATCGATAAAGTCAGTGGTCCGCTCGCCGGTGGCCTTGTCCTTGAAATCCCGGTCTACGGCCAGGGAAAAGGAGGCCACGGGTGTGCCTGTCTGGGTACGCCTGAGTTCTGGATCGCGGGTCAGACGTCCCATGATGAATACTTTATTGAGCATTGTTATCCTCCAATCTGTACTCGGCGTAGCTCACCGCCTTGCCGTATCGGTTTTTTGCGCTGACAGTTGTTTTCCTGATTGAATACCCATGCTTGTGCCTGAGATCATATATCCTCGCTCCCAGTCGGTAGCAACCCAAGTCCAAAAATGCCTGTGCCGGGTTGATAGAACCAAAATCCTTTATGTACTGGAGGACTTGCTCACACTGTCCCATTTGTGATACCTCACTTTCTCCTCGGTCCAGTCAGGATAAAAGCCTCTGAGATAGTTGATGATGTATGCCCTGATGTCCGCCTGGGAATGGAATCCAAGAGGCCGCAGCCGATCCATAAACAGCCCCTCGTCAAAAGCGTAGTGGCAGGGGCCGCACAGGGTAACGATGTTCTCCACCACCCCCATGCCGCCCTGGGAGCGGCGCACCACATGACAGTGGGGGCCTCCCGGAGCGCCGCAGAGGATGCAGGTGGCGGGACCTTGGGTGCAGTCCCGCGCGGCCACAGCGGCCTTGACACGGGCCGATATGGCTGTTTGTTTGGTCTGTTTATGCACGGCCCCACTCCTCCTTCATGGCCGCCAGCTTCTCAGGCGGCAATGTCTCAATGCCAAGGTCCTTGCAGTCTTGCACGATGCTGTCAATGAGCCGGGACATTTGCCTGGTGTTGTATCTGCTGGAGCCGTAATAGGCCCTGATAACCAGCCTGTCGCCGTCCTTGTCATAGCCAACCTGTTCCGTAGGCCACCCTGTCCCAAGCAGTTCCCATGCCACACGGAATGTATTTGCTTCATCCTCCGTCAGGGTAAAATCCTTAAACGGTCCGACTTCCCGTACCTTTTGTATGTAGAGTTCTTCCTTTGTTGTGTGAAGTGCGTCAGCCATTTTGTCCAGCAGCACCCAGCAGTAGTCATTTGCGTTCATGCTCCGCTTGTCCCGGTGCTGCTTGATCTTACAGTCATATAATTTGTTCTGTTTCTTTAGCACAAACTCCCTGGCCGGGGCGGTTTCGTTCACCTTCAGGCACAGCCACAGGCCGTCCTCCATTGAGATTTTCGACTGTGTGAAGGTTAGATTCATTTCGCCGCCTTCTTCCCGCACTTGATACAAAGTGGCTCCCCATACCTGGCTTTGGCCCGTTCCGCAATCGTCTCCGCCTTGATCAGCTCCTGTCCATCCCAGAAATCAGGGATCAGCATACCGCACCGCTGACATTTGATAGGGGTATCTCCTACAGGAGGGACACGCTCTCCGGGCTTGCCTGGTTCAACGTTGTACCCACCTCTGGTAACCTTTCCCTCGTCACTCCTGTTCTGGTCCGGATCGTCCCCGGTAATGATCTTGTATGCTTTGAGAAGGGCATATTTATCTCCATAGGTCATGGCCTTCCCTGGGGCCTTATCATTGCTGTCCACCCCGTCTCCGTAAGTGGTGATATCTACATAGTCAGCCGGGTCCTCCGTGTTGACAAACCGATATACTGTTTCTACCCGCATAAAAAACTTCGATATTTCGCTCTCTTGGCCGTTGTATACCTTCTTAGTGGTAATAATATCGCTGTCTATCACCTTTCTGGACAGAGGATAGCTGTACACCTTGTACTTCTGCTCCAGAGGTTTTACGGCGGCCAGAACATCCGCCTCACTCACCGCCTTATAGGAGCTTCGCCCCTCCCCTACCATCAGATTCTTTGCTACGGCGTTTAGCTCGCTGGTGATCGCCGCAAGCTTCTCATATATGTTCATACTGCCTCCTAATTCAGCCAATCTTCTAAGGTTTTAGCATTATAAAACTTTGCATAATCTGAAAATTCTCTTATCGTATCTGGATAGCCAGCTAGCAGCCACTTAATGATCTCTTCGCTGTATTCGTCGGCATACTCTTTTAGTATCTCTGGTGCATCTTGGTTTTTTTCTTTGATCCATGACGGATACCCCGTCCGCAGTGTGGCGGTGATATCAGGGTGCTCCAAGTCCATATCTCTCACAGAGCCCACCCCACCAGCAGGGAGCACATAAAGATCATGCTAGATACCACCAGGCACCGCCTCACAATGCGGTTCATGCGTGCCTCACGCTCCCGGCGGCACTGATAGCAATATTCTCTGGCGTCGTGGTTTCGCTCCACCAGAGAGCGTCCGTCCTCAATGTACTTCACTTCTTCCGCCTCTTTTCCATAAATTCCGCCACAGCGAGGGCGGTACAGATCACGATGCACACCATGCACACCACGGATAAAAACTCAAACAATTTTGATCCCTCCCAGTGTCATCAAATAGAACCACTGCTCTTGAGTAAGGCGTACCTCCTGCTCGTCCAGGAGCTTTGCAATAGAGCCATCGCCGCATCCAATCTCATGGGCAAGGCCCCTTTGCGACAGCCGGTGCCGCTCCATAGCCCGCTGGGTGATACGGCGGACTGTCTCATTTGGAGTTTTCATTTCTCTCCTCCCGGTCCAGGATTCTCGCCACGACTTCAGCTAAATTCCGAACCGTTTTAAGCAGCTCCGGCACATCAACTCCGTAATGATCCCGTTCCAGATTGTTCATGTGCATCCGGGAATTCCGGCTCTGCGTCCCAAGGTCCTTAATGCTGTCGTTCTCGTCAAGTGTTTTTTTCATAAAATTTTCCTTTCCGGCTTGACAGAGAACAGATGTTCTAGTATGATATATCCATCAAGCCTAATTGGTGTGGTCAGTTAGGTTTGCCAGCCTCGTCAGGTGGTAACGACACCTGGCGGGGCGTTTTTTATACTTGCTCTGGATACGCCCGGTCCACCAATTCCCGCAGCTCTATGAAATCAATGCTGTGGTCATGGGCCGCTCGCTCCAGGATCAGCTCCTTCAGTTTTGGCCCAGCGCCTTCTAAGGCCCGCTGGTAGTCCTTAAACTGGTAGCCATTTGTAATCATTTTCATGCTGTTCCTCCTTGTATTCCGTCCCGCACCATGCTAAAATACAAGGTACAAGGACTTGTCCTGTTCTTTCGCCCTCATCCGTGCGCTACCACGGGTGGGGGCAATTATTTTGTGCTCTCATGCACTCACACCCATATCACGCACAATAGCGGATGCCACCATGTCCGCATCGTATTTCACCCTCTTTTCGCTCATTCTGATGCCGAATATCTGGTGGTTTTCCAGCCACTGCTTGGCCCATCTCTTGGTACAGCCAAGCTCTCGCCGGACATCTTCCAGTGTCATTAGACCGCCGTATATCTCCCTGAGTATTTTCGCTTTCTGTTTGGGGGTCATTGCGGTTCCTCCTTCTTGGTTATTTAGCTAGACAGAACCTTTCATTCATTGCTGACCAATACCGATTTTTAACGAGCACAGTGGTAACTATGTCTCTAGCTTCGCTAAAGAAATAGATTTAAAACTTGATATTAAGATTTAATTCGGTCGAGGCCAGCTCTTTCACAAGGGAGTTGGCCTCTTTCAACAGTTCATGGAGCCGTTGAAGTTTCTGCATGGCCTCGTCGATCTCCGCCGTGTCGATCTTGGCGGTCAGCTTTACATCTGGCATGGGAATCGCCTCCTTTCAGTCATCTAAGAACAGCTCGTATGGAACGCCAATACACTTACAAAGGGCTTTGTAATCCTCCACTGTCAGTGGAGATTTTCCGTTCAGGACGTTACTCAATCGTTGGGCTGTCCATCCGCACTTCTTAGCAACAAAAATCTGCTTAATACCGTGAGCTTCCATATACGCCTTGACAACAGGTCCGACTTCCATCCCTCTCACCCCTTCCCCTATTCACCGTTTACCTCCATCCCACTCCGTGATATACTGGCGGAGAAGGGAGGCAATTTTATGCAATTTGGAGATTGGCCAGCTTGGATTGCACTTTCAGTTGCAATCATTTC
>ERZ1106929.1734-NODE-1734-length-17105-cov-12.309208_pt1 | contig 17105 bp, 14 predicted proteins | sample MGYA00403662_ERZ1106929 | MGnify/ENA primary metagenome ERZ1106929 (study PRJEB35170, sample SAMEA104062442) | human gut metagenome | biome: human gut; feature: human-associated habitat; material: faeces | place: Denmark | collected 2013-02-20 ... | reverse complement strand
TCAAGGAATTCCTTTTGATAGATTTTAAAGAGAGAAGAATAAGGCTGTTCATCAAGTTTAAAATCTGTTTTCTCCAAGGTCGGAAGAAGATCGGCAACTGTAACTTTTTCCACGGAATCAGCTTTTGTACCTTTTGTTTTAGGCCTTTTGACCTTAGTCTTCAGCGGATGGATGTGTGGTGACATATGATCATCATCAGAGTTCCATAAGCGGTTTAAAAAATCATAAAAAGTACCAACACCGGGAGTGTTACCAACTTCAAATCCACTAAGGATAGCATAAAGAGGATTCATTTTAAGCTGAGCAGCCCATTCCGTTAATGAAGTAACTTTAAAGTCAATGGAAAGAAGGTAAGAACGTTGCATGCAAGAAGGAGTTCGTGGGGCTGGTCCGAATTTCGAATATTTATCAGTCATAAGAGTATCGGTAAAAGATAGATCGAGATTCCAAAACCGCTCAATGATATCCCAGGTGGAACGAGCAAGAGCATTTGGATTAGGATAATATTTACGAAGATTAGTAACAATAAAATTTTGGTAGTCAGTATGACTGCCACAGTTAACAGGTAACATAAAAATCGCCTCCAATCGAAAAATATCTGCCGCCGCGAGCGACGGTTCTTATTAATCAATAGGCGCGAAGCGCCGCATTTTTCGATGGATTTGTCAAGTGCTTTTGGCAAAAAAGTGGGGGATTTTAAAAAAAAGGAATCTGAAAGCCTTATATTTACTGGCTTAGAGATTCCGAGAGATTATTAATATAGGAAAGGAGGAAATTTTAAATGCAAAAGCGACTACCGATCGGTATCGAAAATTTCGAAGATATGATCAATGAAGATTATTACTACATTGATAAGACAGGATTGATCAAACAATTGATTGCAGAAAAAGGCTTAGTAAATTTATTTACAAGACCTAGAAGGTTCGGAAAATCCTTAAATATGAGTATGTTAAGATATTTCTTCGAAATAGGCAATGATCCAAAAATCTTTGAAGGTCTTGAAATATCAAAAGAAAAAGAACTATGTGATCAATACATGGGAAAATTTCCTGTAATCTCCATTTCTTTAAAAGGAGCAAAGGCAGGAGATTATCAGACTGCAAAACATATGATGAAATATATCGTAGGAGGAGAAGCTAGGAGAATATATCAACGCATGTCAGAAGATCAATTGAATGAGACCCATAAAGAGGAAATGAAAAGATTAATGGAATATGAAATGGAAGATACGACATTAATGGCAGCATTGTGGAATCTATCATTGATCTTAAAAGAATATTATGGCAAGAAGGTTATCATCCTAATCGATGAATACGATGTCCCACTAGATAAAGCTTTTGAAAATGGTTACTATAACGAGATGATTATCCTCATCCGTAACATGCTAGAACAAGCACTAAAAACGAATGATAATTTATATATGGCAGTCTTAACAGGCTGCTTAAGAATCGCAAGAGAAAGCATTTTCACAGGATTAAATAATTTCAATATCTTCTCAATCACAGATCAATACTTCGATGAATATTTCGGATTTACAGATAAAGAAGTTAAGGAAATGCTAAAATATTATGGAGCGCCAGAAGCTTTTGATGAAACAAAGAAATGGTACGATGGATATCGCTTTGGAAATGAAGATATCTACTGCCCATGGGATGTGATCAATCATTGTAAAGCATTAAAAGTCGATAAAGAAGCAATCCCACAGCCATATTGGATCAATACAAGTGGAAATTACATTATCAAACGGTTTATCGAAAAAGCGAATCAACAGACAAGAAGAGAAATCGAGCAACTGATCGAAGGAAAAGCAATAAACAAAGAAATTCGCCTAGAACTAACCTACAATGAATTAGACAACACGATCGAAAATCTATGGAGTGTTTTATTTGCAACAGGATATCTGACACAGCAGGGAAAACCACAAGGAAGAACCTATTCTTTAACAATTCCAAACGAATCTATCCGTCAGATCTTCATCGAACAGATCCAGGAATGGTTCAAAGAAACGACAAGAAAAGATGAAAACCGATTAAAAGATTTCTGCAAAGCATTTGAAGAAGGAGATGCACAAGCAATTGAACAACAGTTCACACAATATTTGATAAAAACAATCAGCATCAGAGATACTTTCACAAGCAAAAAAGAAAACTTCTACCATGGAGTACTGTTAGGCTTATTAAGCTATGATCCAGATTGGTACATTACCTCAAATACAGAAAGCGGAGACGGCTACAGCGATATTATGATCGAAGTAGAGCACAAACAAATGGGAATCGTAATCGAAATAAAATACGCAGAAAATGTCAAGGCGTTAGATCAAGCATGCGAAAAAGCTTTGAAACAGATTAAAGAGAAACATTATGATCAGAAATTAGAAGAAGAAGGATATGAAACCATTTTAAATTATGGAATCGCATGTTATAAAAAACGTTGTAAAGTATTGTTGCAAGAGAAAAAATAAATATGGAAGCATAAAAATCCAGCATAAGTCTTAATGTTGGATTTTTATGCTTCCATATTTATTTTTTTTACGAATGTACAGAAACAACTACACAAGAATCACATTTGTAAACTCTTGCAATTTATCAGCAAATTCCTGAGGAAAGTCAGTATCTGAAATCAGATGATCAATCTCATTCCATGAAGCATACTGTTGAAATGAAGAATATTTTGCTTTTCTACTATCACATAATACAATACTTGTCTGTGCACATGATATCGCACAGGATTTTATCTGACCATCAGCGAATGCATTTGTTGCAGGGCCATGATGCTGTTCAAAACCTGCACTTCCAAGAAATGCAATGTCAACTCGTAACGTTTTTAATAATTCAATGACTTGGACTCCAACACTACACATAATCTCTGCATTGCATTCACCTCCAAGAAAGATCAAATGATTTTTACTATCAATCAATGTTGTTAATACAGGAATTGAATTTGTAATGATCGTATAACCAGATAGATTTTTTAATTCGAGAGCAAGACTTAAAGTTGTACTACCAGTATCAAGATAGATAAAACCATGCTCAGGAATAAAGGATAAGGCTTTTCTTGCAATTCTTTTTTTTGCATCATGTTCATCTAATAAACGTGAATCAATAGGGAGTGTTGTGAAATCATTCACAGCGATCGCTCCCCCAAATCCTTTTTTGATGGAACCATTTTCACTTAATGTATTTAAATCTCTTCGGATGGTTTCTCTGGAAACAGAAAAATAATCTGCAAGTTCTGTTGCTTTCATAGAACCATTGTTGTTTAACAACTCTATAATCTGTTCTTGTCTGTTTTGTGCATTTAAACGGGCCATTTTTCATACCTCCTTTATATTATATTTGTATTTTACCACATTTTTTGTGCGACAGATAGATTAAAATTGTCAAAATACAAATATTCTAACTATAATATTTTGGGAATACACATTATGACTAAATGTAATAGGAAAAATACACAAAAATAACAATAAAAATTTGTTGAAAACAACTAAAATATGTAAAAATACAAAATAAATGTTGCAAGTTGCCACAAATGGTAGTAATATAAAGGCATCAAAGGAACAGAACAAAAACTTAAAGCAAATTTAGGAGGAAGTAACATGAAATTACAGTTAGCATTAGACGATATCACATTAGATGACGCAGTAGAATTATTAGATAAGGTTCATACTTATGTAGACATCATTGAAGTAGGATCTCCATTTATTATTGAGGAAGGAATGAGACCTGTAAGAATCTTCAAAGAAAAATATCCAGATTGTGAGATCTTAGCAGATACAAAGATCATGGATGCAGGAGAATACGAAGCAGAAGAGACATTTAAAGCAGGAGCAGACTACTGTACTGTACTTGGTGTGACAGACACATTAACAATTGAAGGATGCGTAAAAGCAGCGAAAGAATATGGAAAACAGACAATGGTTGATATGATCTGTGTAGAAGATGTCCCAAAACGTGTCAAAGAAATCGAAGCAGTTGGAGTAGATTTTATAGGAGTTCATGTAGGAGTTGATCAGCAGGCAGTTGGAATCACACCTCTTGAGAAATTAGCAGAAATGAAATCTTGTGTAGAACATTCTATCGTATCAGTAGCAGGAGGAATCAATTTAAAGACGATTGAAGAGTATAAGAAATTAAATCCAGAAGTCATCATTGTAGGTGGTGGAATTAATCACGCAGAAGATCCAGTTGCAGCAGCTAAAGCAATTTATGAAGCAATCAATCAATAAAACAAATTCAAAGAAGAAAGATTTTTGTTAAAATAGATAGAAAGGAAGATAAACTATGGAAGCAAAGACTTTACAGATTATTACAAATGAACTTTATAAATACGGAAAACTTATAAAAGAAGATGAAGTAAAAGAGGTTGTAGAGCTTTGTCAGAAAGCAAATCGTATCTTTATTGCAGGAGCAGGACGTTCAGGATTTTGTGCCAGAGGATTTGCAAACAGAATGATGCATCTTGGGTTTACGGTTTATTTTGTTGGAGAAACAACAACACCTTCTATTCAGGAAGGAGATCTGTTGATCGTAGGATCAGGATCAGGAACAACAGCAAGTCTTGTATCTGACTGTAAAAAAGCAAAAGCCCAGAAAGCAATAATTGCAACACTGACGATTTGCCCAGAAGCACCAATCGGAGAAATGGCAGATGCGATCATTACGATTCCTGGAGCAACTCAGAAAAATGCAGAACACACAAACGATGTAGTGACCGAACAGCCAGGAGGAAATTTATTTGAGCAGTTAAGCTGGCTCATTTACGACAGCATTGTGATGGACTTAATGCCAATTCTTGGAGAAACAGAAGATACAATGTTTAAACGCCATGCCAACATGGAGTAAGTCGAAAGGAGAAGATATATGAAAACAGCACAAGCAAAGATTCAGAAATTTGGTTCTCTGTTAAGTGCAATGGTTATGCCAAATATCGGTGTATTCATTGGATGGGGCCTTTTAACAGCACTGTTTATTGATACAGGATGGACACCAAATGCTTATTTAAACAAACTGGTTTCACCAATTTTAACGTACTTATTACCTTGCTTGATCGGATATACCGCAGGATCTAATATTTATGGACGACGAGGAGGAGTCATTGGTGCATTTGCAACCATGGGAGCAGTTGTAGGAGCAGATGTGACAATGCTTGTTGCAGGTATGATCTTAGGACCTGTAGCAGCAATTTGCATTCGAGCATTTGATAAAGCAGTGGAAGGAAAAGTAAAACCAGGATTGGAAATGTTAGTTGATAACTTTTCACTTGGGATTATTGGATTTGTGATCTGTATTATCGGTTATGTAGGAGTAGCACCGATTATGACAGCGATTCAGACAGTACTGACAGGAGGAGTTCAGTATCTGACAGATCACAATATGCTGCCATTAACAGAATTGTTTGTACAGCCTGCAGAAATTTTATTCTTAAATAATGCGATCAATCACGGAATTATGACACCTCTTGGATTGCAGCAGGCAGCAGAAGCGGGAAAATCAGTCTTATTCTTAGTAGAAGCAAGTGGGGCTGCATGGGTAGGACTAAGTTTAGCATTTGCAATTTTTGGAAATAAATCAGCAAAGAAATCAGCACCAGGAGCTGTGATCATCATGTTCTTTGGTGGTATCGCAGAGGTATGTTTTCCATACTGCCTGACAATGCCATTAACGATCATTGGACCAATTCTTGGAAACATGTTCTCTTTATTCGTACTTACAAACTTTGGTGGAGGTGTCGTTGGACCAGTATCTCCAGGATCAGTTATTTCTTATTATATGATGACACCAAAAGCATGTATGTTAGTGAATACGATTGCATATTTTGGATCTTTAGCAATCTCATTTGCAGGAGCAGCAATTGTATTAAAAGCATTTAAACATGATGAGGAAGAAGAAGGAATCAAAGAACTTGCTGCAACAGCAGATGCTAAGATTCAGAAATTAAATAAAGTGATCTTTGCGTGTGATGCAGGAATGGGATCTTCTGCAATGGGAGTTACGATTCTTAAGAAAAAACTAGAAGAAATCGGATTAAAACCAGAAATCAAGCACGTAGCAGTTGCAGACATTCCAAAAGATGCGGATGTAGTTGTTACAAATGTAAACTTGGAAGAGCGAGCAAAAATGTCACTAGAAGGAACCAATATTCCAATTCTTACATTAAGTAATTTCATGGATCAGACCGAATATGAAAGAATTATCGTAGAGATTCAGAGAATGTTAGGACATGATGTACCAGATGTATTTTGCAAAGATAATATTGTGTTAAATGCAAAATATGCAAATAAGGAAGAAGCAATCAAAGCTTGTGCAGATATCTTTATTAAGGGTGGATATACAGATGAAAGTTATAAGGCAGATATGCTGCAGAGAGACAAAGAAGCCTCTGTGTATTTAGGGAATGGAGTTGCGCTTCCACATGGACTTGCAAGTTCCAAAGAAACGATCAAAAACTCAGGAATCTGTTTTGTACAGGTACCAGATGGAGTAGATTTTAACGGAGAAAAAGCATATCTTCTCGTAGGTGTTGCAGGAAAAGGAGAAGAACATGTAGAACTCCTTGGAAAGATCGGACAGACTTTAATGGACGAAGGTGTGATCGAAAAATTAAAAAATTCGACATCAAAAGAAGAAGTTATCAACTTATTAAATCTATAGATGATAATGCGGCATCTAATGAATCAAAGGATGTTGCAATCAAAAGAAAGGTGGAATATAACACATGAAAACAGCAGTACATTTTGGAGCAGGAAAAATTGGTCGTGGATTTATCGCAGATTTATTACATGATAGTGGGTATAAAATTGTTTTTGCAGACGTTGTACAGCCATTAGTTGACCTTGTGAACGAAACACATGAATACAGTCTGTTTTTGATCGATCATGATTATGAAGAAAAAGTGATCGACCAGGTGGAGGCATATTCCACCATCACACAGGAAGATAAAGTAATAGAAGCAATCAGTGAAGCAGAAGTATTAACAACATCAGTTATGGCAACAAATCTTCCCAAAGTAGCTCCAACGATCACAAAAGGACTAAAAGCAAGAGTCAAAGCAGATCAGGAAAAGAAACTTGTTGTTATGGCTTGTGAAAATGCAATCATGGGAACAGATATCTTGAAGAAAGCAATGATTGAAACAGGTATCATGACAGAAGAAGAAATGGATCAAGTTGCAGTATTTCCAAACACAGCAGTTGATCGCATGGTATTTGATGGACATCATCATGGAAAAGACGGAATCGAAGTTGGAGATGCATTTGAATTACCGATCGAGAAAAACAAATTAGAAGATCCTAAGTCACAACCAATCAAAGGTGCAGAATACGTAGATAATCTGGCAAAATTCTTACAGAGAAAAATCTATATGGTAAACTGTGCACACGCAGTCACAAGTTACTTTGGATTTGTAAAAGGATACAATACAGTACAAGAAGGATTAGCAGATCCACAGATTCTTGAAGATGTAAAGAAAACAGTTTTAGAATCAGCATCAGCACTTGAGAAGATCTATGGATTTGCACATGAAAATCTGGTGGAGTACATGAATGCAATGATTATCAAGAGATTTACAACACCAGGTGTATCAGATCCAATCACAAGAGTTGCAAGAGAACCAATCAGAAAAATATCAGCCAATGACCGAATCATGGGACCAGCGATCCAGTGTGAAGAATTAGGACTTGATAATAGCTGTTTATTAAAAGGAGCAGCATGTGCAATGTTCTATAAAAATGAAGAAGATGCACAGGCAGTGGAATTACAAAACTATATCAAAGAAAATGGCCCAGAAGCAGCCGTTGTAAAATATATTGGATTAAAACCAGAGGATCGAATGACGAAAGTTATTGTAGAAGAATATAAAAAATTAAAATAAAAGCGATAAAAATATTTAACAGAAGTAATGAATTATATGGAGGACAAGTGACATGGTATATCGAATTCCAGCAGTCAATTTAGTAGGGCGTGGTTGTCTTGCACAATTAAAGGATGAAATTGGAACTTTAGGATGTAAAAAAGCCCTTGTAGTCAGCGATAAGTTTTTGACAGAAAATGGGGTAGTTGAGAAAGTAACAAAGGTATTAGATCAAGTTGGAATTGAACATACATTATATAATGATGTAAAACAGAACCCAAGCGTTGCAAATGTAGAGGGTGGATTGGAAGTATTAAAAAAAGAAAACTGTGATTTTATCGTGAGTATCGGTGGAGGATCACCACAGGATTGTGGAAAAGCAATTTCTGTTCTTGCTACAAATGGTGGAAAAATTACAGATTACGAAGGCGTAAATAAATCTCAAAAGAAATGTTTACCAATCGTAGCAATTGCAACTACAGCTGGAACATCAGCGGAAGTCACGATCAACTATGTGATTACAGACGAAGAAACGCATATTAAAATGATCATGGTAGATAGAAATACATTAGCATCTATCACAGTCAATGATCCAGAACTAATGTTAAGTAAACCAGCAGGATTAACAGCAGCAACAGGTATGGATGCATTAACACATGCAATGGAAGCAGTTGTTGCAAACGGAGCAATTGATGTTACAGATGCAACAGCATTGTATGCGATCAAACAGATTTTTGAATATCTTCCAAGAGCAGTGGAAAATGGACAGGATATTGAAGCCAGAGAACAGATGTGCTATGCATGTTTCTTAAATGGAATTGCCTTTAGTAATGCAGGATTAGGAAATGTTCATGCAATGGCACATCAGCTAGGTGGATTATATGATCTCCCACACGGAGTATGTAATGCGATGTTACTTCCAATCGTAGAAGAAGAAAATGCAAAACAGGCTCCAGCAAAATTCCGTGTTATGGCAGAAACAATTGGAATGGATGTAGAAGGAAAGACAGACGAGGAGTGTATGGACTTTGTAATTGGTAAGATCAAGGAATTATCAGAGAGAGTAGGAATTCCTAAAACATTGTCAGAACTTGGAGTAGAAAATCCAGATTTTGAAACCCTAGCAGAAAATTCCATGAAAGATGCATGCGCAGGAGCAAATCCAGTATTTTTTGATAAAGAATTATTGATCAAACTGTTTAAGAAAATTGCCTAAGTTTTATAAAATGAAAAAGATCTGCATTGATATCATTTAACTCAATGCAGATTTATTTTCACGAATATACGAAAACGATATTCTCTATTTATTCGCCAAATTATTATTCTGATACCGAGAATCAAACGTAACCTCATCATCAAACCACTCAGGTCCTTCATATTCCACAGCAACTTCCTCACTAGGGAATTCAACCTCGGCCATCACAAGCCCTTCATATTCTCCATGAAAGACATCCAGTTCGATCACAAATCCATGTTCATCCGGAATCTTATAACGAGTCTTAGAAATTAAAATCCCATCCACCTTCGGAAGCAGATGTTCATAAGCTGCCTTGTCAAGCGGAAATTCATGCTCAGTTCTAGCCATCAATCCTTTACTCTTGAAAGTTAAGAAATACTGCTTATTCATTCTGCGGATACGAATCACAGGTTCCATGCAAAGATAGCCCTGTTCGATCTCAGAGTGTGGATAAGAATCCAGATTATCAGGTAAGTTGTGGACGATAAATTTTCTTTCGATTTCCATGGGCATTTCCTCCTTGAAGTGCAGATCCTAAGCCTTTTTAAGGCGCATACTTTTTCTTTATTATACCCATCGTCTATGATATAATCAACAAAGATTCGAGAAAAAGACAAAGGAGATGAATATAAATGCGTTTAAGAAATGTACCAGGAGCGAGAGAGACGATCATAGAAAATCAGTTTTCCATCCAGCAGCCAGAGCAGATGAAAGGAAAATGGGCAGAGGTATTCAAAAATGACCATCCGATCCACATCGAAGTAGGAATGGGAAAAGGACAGTTTATTATAGAAATGGCAAGAAGAAATCCAGAAGTAAACTATATTGGAATCGAAAAATATTCAAGTGTCTTAGTAAGAGCTGTAGAGAAATTAGAAGATTTTGAACAGGATAACCTTCGTTTGATCCGTATGGATGCAGAGAATATCGAAGAAGTGTTTGACAAAGATGAAGTAGACAGGATCTATTTAAACTTCTCTGATCCATGGCCAAAAGACCGCCATGCAAAGAGAAGACTGACATCTACAAGATTTTTAGAACGATATGATAATATTCTGACACCAGAAGGAAGAGTTATGTTTAAGACAGATAACAAAGACTTATTTGACTTCTCCTTAGAGCAGGTAGAAGAAGCAGGATGGATCCTGGAAAATCACACATACGATCTTCATCACAGCGAATATAATGAAGGGAATGTCATGACAGAATACGAGGAGAAATTTTCAGCCAAAGGAAATCCAATCTGTCGTTTAGTCGCATATCGTCATGCCAAGTAAAAGGATTGCATAAAATAAACAAAAAGTGGTAATATAATCATGAAACAAGGAAAGTTTCGATGCAAGATCCAGTTGTTTCTGTATTTGCATCCATGCATGAACAGATGGGTCTGTCAATTTTTTCAGTCACTAGACGAAGCAAAACGATGTTTAAATAAATAGCAAAGGATAGGTGAATTATTATGGAATATACATTTACAAGTGATAATTTTGAAGAAGAAGTATTAAAAAGTGATGTGCCAGTATTAGTAGATATGTTTGCAATATGGTGCGGACCTTGTAAGATGATGGCACCAGTGGTAGCACAATTAGCTGAAGAATATGAAGGAACTGTAAAAGTCGGAAAACTTGATATCGATCAGAATGTTGATATCGTAGCACAGTACAAGATCATGTCAGTTCCAACATTTTTAGTGATCAAAGATGGAGAGGTTAAGGCAAAACTGATCGGAGCAGTATCCAAAGAAGAATTAGTTGAAGCAATCGATCAGGCAAAGTAGTAAGATGAATATATTAAATATTGAACATATCAGCAAAATTTATGGAGAGAAAGTCATTTTTGATGACGTATCTCTTGGAATCCACAGTGGCGATAAGATTGGTGTGATCGGGGTCAACGGTACAGGAAAGACTACATTATTAAAGATCATTGCCAAGATCAACGAGCCAGACAAAGGACAGATCATCTGTGGAAATGGGATCCGTGTATCTTATCTTCCACAGAATCCAGAATTTCCGAAGAAACAAAGTATTCTGGAATATGTGATGGATGGAAAAGAACATCAGGACTGGAAGACGGAGAGTGAAGCAAAGACGATCCTTACAAAACTTGGAATCTATGATTTTGATGAAGGATGCGATCATTTATCTGGAGGCCAGAAGAAGAGAGTTGCACTCGCAAGAACTTTAGTAGATCCAACCGAAGTACTGATCCTTGACGAGCCAACCAACCACTTAGATAACGATATGGTTCTATGGCTGGAAGAATTCTTAAACAGCTTTAGAGGTGTATTGATCATGGTAACCCATGACCGTTATTTCTTAGATCGTGTAACGAATAAGATCGTAGAGATCGACAAAGGAAAGCTTTACGAATACGATACCAACTATTCTGGATTCGTAGAGTTAAAAGTCCAGCGCGAAGAGATGGAACTAGCGACAGAACGTAAGCGCCAGAGTTTACTCCGCGTGGAAATGGAATGGATGAAACAGGGAATCAAAGCGAGAGGAACGAGACAGAGAGCCAGAACGGAACGTTTTGAAGAACTTAAGAATGCCAAAGGTCCATCCATGCAGCAAAATGTTGAGATGGATTCGATCAGCAGCCGTCTTGGAAAGACAACGATCGAGTTAGAACACATTTCCAAAGGATTTGGTGACAAACATCTGATCAATGATTTCTCTTACATCGTATTAAGAGATGACAGGATTGGATTTATCGGACCAAATGGCTGTGGAAAATCAACTTTGATGAAGATGATCATGGGAATCTTAAAGCCGGATGAAGGAAACATTACGATCGGTGACACCGTAAAGATCGGGTATTTTGCACAGGAAAATGAAGATATGACAGGAGATATCCGTGTCATTGATTATATCAGAAATGTCGCAGAATACATCCAGACAACGAAAGGGCAGGCAAGTGCATCCCAGATGCTAGACCGTTTCCTGTTCCCGCCAGAACTTCAATACACACCGCTTGATAAACTTTCTGGAGGAGAACAGAGACGTCTCTACTTACTAAAAGTATTGATGGAAGCACCAAATGTTCTGATCCTCGATGAGCCGACCAACGACCTTGACATCCAGACATTAACAATCTTAGAAGATTATCTGGATACGTTTGCAGGAATCGTGATCACAGTATCTCATGACCGATATTTTCTTGATCGTATTGTAAACAGGATTTTTGCGTTTGAAGAAGGTGGACATTTAAAACAGTACGAAGGTGGTTATACGGATTATCTGGAGAAAGTAAAGCCAATTGCGAAACAAGAGAAAAGTAAACCAGAGAAAAAAGAAAATAATGGAAAGAAATTCCAGAAAGAACACCAAAAGAAGCTCAAGTTTACATACAAAGAACAAAAAGAATTTGAAACGATTGATGATGATATTGCGAAACTGGAGGAAAAAATAGAACAGTTAGATGAAGAAATCATAGAAAATGCAACGAATTCTGGTAAATTAGCAGAGCTTACGCAGCAAAAAGAAAAGACAGAAGAAGCTTTGAATGAAAAGATGGACCGTTGGGTATATTTAAATGATCTGGCAGAACAGATAGCGAATCAATAACAATAAAAGAGGATTGACTCACAAATATCATATGAGTCAATCCTCTTATTATGTTAAGCTTCTTTTTCTAACTTAATATTCTTCTTATACAATCGATAATCCACCCAGTTTCCGATCAAAAATTGAACTGTAGCAAAAAACGGAACTCCAAGGAACATTCCAAGTGGACCGAAATAAGCGCCACCGACAGTGATGGAAAATAAAATCAGTAGTGGACGAACTCCGGTAGATTCTCCAAGGATCTTAGGTCCAAGGATCAGACCGTCAAACTGCTGCAGGACAAAAACCATGATAATAAAGATCAGGCACTTCGTCGGGCTTACGATAAAAAGAATAAAAGCACCGGGAACTGCACCAATGATCGGTCCAAAATAAGGAATCATATTTGTGACACCGATAATAACACTGATCAATACGGTATAAGGAAGTTTTAAAATAGTCATCGCAACAAAAGCCAGTAAACCAATGATCAGAGAATCAATGGATTTTCCGATAATGAAACCAGAAAAAATATTATGACAATCTTTTAAAGTGCGAAGTACACGATAAGAGAAATTTTCATTAAAGATTGCAAGAACCAATCGTTTTCCAGCATTTTTTAAAATAAATTTATCGATTGTCATATAAATAGAAACAATAAATGCGATAAACAGGTTAAATAATCCCTTGGCAAAAGACATGGAAGCCTCATAAAGCATAGGGACGATATTGGTCAGAAGATTGTTGGTCAGTTCGAAAAGCTTTGGTAATGTCTTTGTCTCGATCATATCGGCAATCTGACCAGGAAACATATCTGTGCTGTTCTCACGATAATGTTCAAAAATCGACATTATCGATTTATAAATATCGGGAATCATCAGGGATAGTTCACGAATACTGTCATATAACTGTGGAATGATAAATCGAAGACATACAATGATAAAACCAACCATGACAAGATAACTGATCAAAATGGCGAGTCCACGCTGTGTACTGGCAGATTTCTTCTTTAAAAGTTTTATTGATACATTTCTTTGAAAGAAAGCTACAACAGGGTTTAAAATATAGGCAATCAGAAATCCCATAAAAAATGGAAATAAGATTTCCCATAATTGAGAGATCAGTTTGCTTGTATTAGACCATTGTGTTATAAAGCGGAAGATCACACATCCGATCAGGATAACAGCAATGGTATAGATAGAAATCGTAAAATACTTTTTATTCGATTCGAATTTGTGGTTGCTTGGCATTTGAGACTCCTCTTAGAATGATAGTTAATCAGTAATATCATCTATTATAGACGTTTCCAAGATCAGTTACAAGACAATATAAGATTTAAATAAAAGAAAAACACCATCCCCGGCTACAAAATCAACCAAAAACAGTGCTTTAGTACGCGATGAGGGGTTCGAACCCTCGACACCCTGATTAAGAGTCAGGTGCTCTACCAACTGAGCTAATCACGCTTAAATTATGTTGTTTTTACTGCGCTTCCTTAACGCAAGATTTATTATATACGAATGTTTTAAGAAATGCAAGCATTATTTTTAATTTTTTTTATTTTTTTTTACAAAAAATTTAAAGAAAGTTAATAACGGTACAAAAAAAGCCCGAAATATGGTATTCTAGAGACTGGAAAGGGGATAAAATTTCATGGATAAAATAGCGGTCGCACAGACAACATCTTCCGGAAACTGGAGAGAAAATATAGAAAAAGCAAAACAATATATAAAGAAAGCAACAGAAGAAGAGGCAGTTATGATCATTTTTCCAGAATATTTCATGAATTATTATCCGGATGCTGAACACAACTATACAAAAAAGGCACAAAGCTTGCATGGCGAATTTGTACAGGCAATGAAGATGCTTGCAAAAGAGTTTAAGATGTGGATCATTTTTGGGATGAATGAACAGACTGTGGATGAAACAAAAAACTACAATACAATGGTAATCCTGAATGACCTGGGAGAACTTGTGTCTGATTATAAAAAGACACATTTGTTTAATGCATATAAATGGAATGAATCAATGAATACGCTTAAGGGGGATTGTTTGTTTACACCGATTAAGACACCTGCAGGTGTGATCGGACTTGGAATCTGTTATGATCTCAGATTTCCGGAACTTGCAAGATATGAAGCATTATCTGGAACTCAGGTCATGTTGTATCCAGCGGCATGGGTTAAGGGTAAAGGAAAATTTATGCAGTGGGAGACACTTCTTCGGGCAAGAGCTATTGAAAATGAGATGTATGTTTTAGGATGTTGTCATTACAGTAAGGAACATTACATGGGAAGAAGTACTGGATTTGCACCAGATGGAACCAGATTGTATTTAGGAGAAGAAAAGGAAGAGCTGCTCTATGCACAGATAGATAAAGAACAGATTCAAAATATAAGAACAGCCAATCCTGTCTTTGAAAACAGGAGAAAAGATCTCTACGATTAAATAAAATAATACAGATCAAGGTAGGAATCAGAAAGAGGTAGTATCATATGGAAGATAGAAGAAGTATAGCAAAGAAGGCAGCAATAGGAGTCGCACTGGTGATCGCAGCTGCGGGAGCTGTATTATTCTATAAGAATAATATTGCGATGAATCCAGGTGACACATTATTAAAATATATGTCATATGCAGAAGATGGAAAGTATGAAAAGATGTACGATCTTTTGAATGAAGAAAGCCAAAAAAGTATTTCAAAAGAAGAATTTATCAAGAGAAATAAAAATATTTATAAGGGAATCGGGGTCCAAACGATCGATGCTGATGTAACTTCAAAGAAGAGATCAACAACCGTGACATATCACGTAAAAATGCAGACAAATGCTGGAATTATTGCCTATAATAACCGTACAGATTTTGTCAAAGAAAATCATAGATATCGCATAGATTGGGATGACTCCGTTATTTTTCCGCAATTAGGAGCAGAAGACAAAGTCAGAGTAAAAACTTTATATGCCAAAAGAGGAAAGATCAAAGATGCACAGGGAAATGCACTTGCTGTACAGGGTAAGATCTATTCTGTAGGATTTGTTCCTGGGAAGATGGACGGTAATTCCGTAAAACTTGCGGCAAAGAAATTAGGATTATCCAAAGAAGAGATTCAGAAGAAACTTGATCAAAAATGGGTGACGGATGATTCTTTTGTACCATTGATCAAATTAAAAGAATATTCAGAAGATCTTCTCGATGTGAAAGGGATCATTGTTTCCACAGAAACTGGGAGAATCTATCCACTTGGAGAGGCAGCAGCACATCTTATCGGTTATATACAAAATGGCGAAGGAAAAGCAGGACTTGAGAAATTATATGATGAGCAGCTTTCTGGCATGAATGGCTTAGAGATATACATAGAAGATTCTAATGGACAGAAAAAACAGTCACTGGCGGTTAGATCTCAGACAGATGGAAAGGATTTAACAACAACGATCAACAGTAGTTTGCAAAAGGCTATTTACGAACAGTATAAAAATGATAAAAGTGCTCATGTTGCATTGAATCCTTCAACAGGAGAGGTCAAGGCACTTGTAAGTACTCCGTCTTATGATGCACAGGCATTTATCTTAGGAATGAGCCAGAAGAAATGGAATGTGATCAATAGCGATCAAAGACTGCCAATGCAAAATCGCTTTAAAGCAACATTTGCACCAGGATCATCCATCAAACCGATCATAGCAGCGATCGGACTAAGCCAGAATAAATTTCGTGCAAATGATGACTTTGGAAACAGTGGAAAACGCTGGCAGAAGGATAAAAGCTGGGGTGGTTATTACGTAACAACATTGCACGATTATAATGGGCATAATCTGCAAAATGCAATGATCTATTCTGACAATATTTATTTTGCAAAAGCAGCCCTGAAGATAGGAAAAGATACCTTGAAGGATCAGCTTGACAACTTAGGTTTTGGAGAAAGTTTGAAATTTACATTTGGACTAAACGCTTCATCCTATGGAAGTGAAGGATTTACTTCTGATATTCAGTTAGCTGACAGTGGATATGGACAGGGGAAAATGATGGTAAACCCGGTACATATGGCAGCAATCTACACAGCATTTTCTAATAATGGTAATATGCTGAAACCGTATCTGGTCAAAGAAAACGGATCAAAAAAACAAGTATTAAAGGAAACTATATTTACCAAACAAGCTGTGAATACCGTAAATGAAGCTATGCGACAAGTAATCAGAGATCCCTCTGGTACGGGACACGCAGCGAACATAGAAGGGGTAGATCTTCGAGGAAAGACAGGAACTGCAGAGATCAAACAATCACAGACAGACACAAAAGGAACAGAAATCGGCTGGTTTGTGACCATAATGCCAGCAACAAACAATAGGGAAGCATTGGAACTGGTATCCATGACAGAAAACGTGAAGAAACGAGGCGGAAGTGGATACGTGGTCAATAATACAAAGAAGATCATGGAAGAATACCTGCAGTAGATCAGCTGCAGGTATTCTTCCATGATT